>ENA-OREN01000447-OREN01000447.1-marine-metagenome-genome-assembly--contig:-NODE-447-length-61557-cov-4.321926_pt1 | contig 61557 bp, 57 predicted proteins | sample MGYA00248624_ERZ508555 | MGnify/ENA primary metagenome ERZ508555 (study PRJEB26222, sample SAMN06267773) | marine metagenome | isolation source: Saanich Inlet, British Columbia, Canada | place...
CTTACTTGTACCTGTTGCTTTTGAATTTTATCAAAAAGGATCTTGGCTTCAAGCAAGAACATATTCTTTAGGAATTTATTTGATTTTGATATTTTCTTTTGGAAGTTTTTTGAGTTTACCAAACTTAGGATATCTTGCATTCACTAAGTTTGCTTTTGGGTTATCTCTACTGGGATTTTTGGCAGCTGGTGCTTACTTAGTATATTCACTGAAATATAGTTCAAAAAAGCGCCCATGAGAATTTATAAAGTAAGTTTCTTTTGAGAAGGTTATGAGATTATCAGATATAGTACAAGCAGTAAGCTTTGCAGCAATTGTTTCTTTAACAAGCGGATGCGATTATGCTAGTAAAACAGTTGGAGAGGCATTTCTTCCTGGTTTATCTCAAATAGAATATCCACTTGGTTGTGATCCGAATGTAGGAGTCCCATTGAGTCAGACAGAACAAAAACTACCTTTAGACAATGGTTATGGTGCAGCAATGGCCGGACCTTATAGCTTTGATTAATTATTTTCTAGAAATTCGTTAATGGCTTTACTGATTTCTTGAGGTTTCTCAACAATTACAGCGTGGTCTGCGTTCTTTACAAAATAAAATTTTGCGAGTTTATCCCATTTGATAATTTTTTTCGCAAGGCAAGGAGGAGTAATTTTATCATTTTCTGAAGAGATAACAAGTAATGGGCATTTCAATTCTTTGAAAGTGTTTTCGATTTTTTTCTTACTTTCTTTCATATAAGTTTCACCTTGGTCTAAAGTATAAACAAGACTACGAATAGGAGTTACATGAACTAAATGGTGAAGAAGATCCATTTTGTTGTGTTCATAATTTGAAAGGTCACAGTCTTTCATATGAGGAAAATATTTGTTTTTAATATGAGTATTGTATGCAATGTAACGGATTAGCTTTGTTAGGAACTTTCCTTCATGAAGTAAATCATCATGTTTGAAAGGATAAACAGGAGAAGGTTCAACTAAGATGATAGATTGAGGTTCATGTTCTGGATGAAAAGATTCGTAGCAAATTGCGACTCCTCCCCCAATACTGTGACCAATTAGAGAAAATTTGTTTATTTTTTCTTTTTGAAGAACAACACCTAAGTCCTTTGCAAAAAATTCTGTTTTATATTTTTCAAATTCATCTGGAGCGTCACTTTCACCATGACCTCGAAAATCAATTCCTAAGGTAGAATAACCTTTTTTTTTGAAATAAGTAATTTCTTTTTTCCAAGTAGTCCAATTACCACCAACTCCATGTAAAAACACAAGGACATGATCATTTTTTCCTTTGTGAAAATTGTATGCCACTTTCACACCATCAAAAGATTTTATTTTTTTCACGTAGTTTAATAGAAGTTTTCGTATAAAAGGATATCTTTTGTAGCGATATCTTTGGTAAAGTGAACCAATAGCACTAAACCCTAGGTAAAATGTGTCATTTTAGCACCTTTTGGAAATACTTTTATAGAAACAGATGATTTATTTTGTGGAGCTTGGATTATAAATGGTTAACGTGGGGAATAAAAATGCATAAAAGACAATTTAGTTCAGAGAGTAGTTTAGTAAGGAATTTATTAGCTCTAGTAGTAGTAGGAGTGATTGGGAGTGGTTGTAAAAAAGAAGAAGATCGTGCTGGAGCAATATATGATGAAGCAACACAACAGTATAATCCAGATGAATTTTGTGACGTATGGTTAAGTGATATTGGAACTGCCGCGCAAATATATGTGCAAGACGATTGTTCAACATTAGATTTGAGTTTAGGGTATCACGATATAGAAACAGGGGTTGGGCAACTAGTTACAACCGGAGCTTCTAAATTTGAGGCAAGGTTTGACCTAAGCAAACTTAGTGAATGGTATGGGGGATATTTTAGTGAGGGTGAAGCAGGTGCAGGATACCAGCTTCAAGATGCTAACGAAGAACCACTTGGAGAAATAGATTGCACAGATGTTGCAGTTCAATTAATGGCGCATTCAGATTATGCAATTGGCCCTGGGCTTTGGGGACAAGAATTTGGGTCAGGATATGGGACTGGGTTCGCAGTTAGTCTTGAAATGGTTACAGAAGAAGACTTTGATGACGCAGTACATTCAATAACGTTTAATTGCGATAGATAAAGAGTGCATTTAACAAAGAACTAAGATTAAATTTTATTATTATTATTATTTTATCATTTAAACTCAAGGGTTATTTTGAAAAAACAAAAGAAAGTTTCTTTTTGAAAGTTTGTTCTCGTCGTAACGTTTATATAACTCTTTAAGCTAATTTAAGCCTATGGTGATTGGTGAGAAGAAAGTCTTCTCTATTAAACTGCGAGTAGCTTTTGCCCTTTTACTAATTAGTATTTTATTTTTGAGTTCTTGTACTAGTAAAGCAACTATTTTTGATGATTGCCTTAATGGTCAGAATACACAAAATTCTTGGATTGCTTCAGATCAACGGGTTTTATGCGTGGGAGTTGAAAGTGGCGACATTAGTGATTCACCAGTGTGTCTTCGAAAAGCGAATGGAGAACCAGCAAGTAGTAGATATTTTGATCAAATGACAGCTAACACTTTTTTGTATTTGTATGAAGCATCCTTTAACTGGGCAATTTCAGATAATGATGCAATAGAAATAGCAGCAATAGCATCAGATGAGTTGTATGGTGATGGGATAATAGAATGCCAAGACGAAGATCGTAATGAGTGTAATGCAGGTGATGGTTTTTATGATGATGTAAATGATTGGGAAGGAGGAGGAGCAAGTGGAAATTGTGTTGATAAACTTAAGTTTGACGTTAGTGCATTTTTAGCACCTAGAAGAAATTATTATGGAATTGATAGTACAGATGTTAGTCAAATAAGAGAGAAAGGTGGAATAAACAATATTCCAGCAATGCTTGTGTGTGGAGGAAAAGATGGATTAAACTTAGTTAGCGAAACTGGGCATGCATACGGTAACTATTGGGATCTGTTTGACGCAGATCATAACCCTGACCACTTAATTGTAACTCAAAAGATTCCTTCAACAGAAGAAGGTGGCATTGCAACATACGAGGTTTTTTTGTGTGATGGGAAAAAGTGGCGAGACTTTGAATATATTTTAAACCATTATGATGAAGATGGTGATGGCGCTCCTGGAAGTGGACCATTTAGTCAAGGAGATTGGGATTGTGATGATAACGATGCGCGAGTGCAAAGTGATTTAACCCCATTTAATGGTCTTGGAGATGATAACCCAGTAGAAATTTGTGGCGATGGCGTTTCTAATATATGTTTGGAATCTAATTTGTATGATAGGTTTAGTAATGTTTATGATGAACTTTATCCAGATAGAGATTATGAAGATAGGATTCCTGAACAGCCAGATAGCTGCCATGAAAACCCAACAGCATGCGAGAGTCATTGTTTATGGCGAGATAACAGTTGCGATTATTTAAGTTTACAAGGCGATGTTTGTGAAGGAAACGAAACAGAATGTGATGATTCATTAAGTCTTGATGATATTGATATAGAACCAGGTTTTTGTTGTGGAGCTGGCCTTTTTGATCAAACTAGTGAAGGGGGATATTTAGGAGATATTCGCGAGTGGGACGGTGGAGATCAAGAGTATGCTTGCTTGAGTACAGATATAGACTTAGTTCCACAAGTAGTTGATGCGCCGGAAAGTTGTGCTAGTGGAAGTAAGTGGTGTTGGATTTCTGAAGCAAGCAATCAACTAAAAATTTTTACAATTAGAAGTTTTGGAGAAGAAGCTTATGATATTGTGTCAGAAGGAGGACAACAAGGTTGGCTCGAGTGTAGTGCTGACGAACACGTTGGACCACACAATTCAATTGACGCTGAGTTAAACCCATGGATACTTGGAGCTAATAGACTTTATTGTACAAAAGAAGGAGACCATTATGCTTGGGCCGAATGTGTTTTGGACAGTTCTAGTACTGAAAGTGAATCTGGAATAGTATATAATCCAAGTTCTACTAAACTTCGTGAGATTGGAGATGGGGCTGTAGCACTTCCAATTGTAATGGTTAGTGAAAACTTATGGAAAGTTGACTTGACTTCAGCAGGATCATATACTGAAAGTTATCAAGAACTTTACAGTATTGCAAACTTTGATCAAACACTTGATTTTACAGATTATGATTATTTAGAATTTTTTGTTAGGTATACAAATGAAGGAATAATAATTCCTGAAAATATTAAATTGCTTATACAAGGTCTTCCAATTGATATAACGACAGAAGAACAAGTAATTTATTTTGATCAATATGTACTTGGGTATGCTGTTAATGCACCACTACTTGAAGGTGGAATTGAACCAGGCGGGTTTATTCATGTAAAAGTACCAATTGGAAACTGGCTTGATGTATCACAGTTAGCGTTCACTCCTTTGCAAGCTAGTAGTGAGATTGAAGTTGCTAATGTATACTTGAGTAAGAGTGGAGAAGACCCGTACATTTGTAGTGGTGTTGACGATACTGTTCTTGCAAATAATTGGCTTACAAATTTAGATGTGAGTGATTCAGAAACAGATGTCGACGGAGAATCTATTTGTATTAGCCGTTATGGTAGTGAAGCTTGGCTTGGAGATTATGAAGGATATGGCGAAGTCGAGTATCGAAGTGCTAGTTGTTGCGGAAATGCAGCTAATGAATATTATTCTGGAAAAAGTTTAGATACAGAGTATGGGTGTTTTAACTCAGAACCAATAGCAAATGGCGAGACCGTGATGACTGTTGAATATAACGTAGAATTCCAAGTAGAAGATTATGTTGCAGAATACCAAGACAGAACTATTAATTGGGTTAGTTCCGCAAGTGGATCTGTTTTGCTTGAAAATTTCAAATGGATTTGTGATTATAGCACTAGTGATTTTTGTGATTTGAATCCTGGAGAATGTGCTGAAGATTGCCCAGATAGGGATGATGAACTAGACTGTAAGACTACAAGGAATTCTGATAGAATGTGCGATGAGGAATATGATAATAGGATAGCTGAAACAGGAAGTAGTAGTAGAGATCCAGGATGTAAAACAAATGGTGGTGACCTACCTACTTTTGAAGTATTTTGTTCTGAAGGAAGTGAAGATTATAGGGAGTATCTAGGACCTGTTGATGAATTGACATTAACTGTAGGACAAATTGGATATCATGAAGAAGAATATTACATTGGTCCAGATGATTCAAAGAGCGGAGAAGATTATATCTCTTATGATGATTCACCAGCGTTTTTAGGAAAACACATTCTCTCAAGATCAGAAGTTTTGTCTCCTGATGGTGGGGAGTATAGTTTAGAATTATCTTTTGAAAGCGGAAATTCAGATGAAGTAGAATTATTTTATTTTACTCCACATGACCAAAGAGATAGGGGAACAACTTTTGAATTTGATTGGGACGACGATTTTCCTGAAGACTTTGAAGTTTGGATTATGGGCACTGTAGAAGAAGTTACAATTAGTGTTTTTGAAAATGAAACAAATAGTGATTATTCCTACCCTTGCATAGAATCAGAATGCACATTTGCACTACCTGGACTTCCACCATATAAAATTACAAACAAACATTTGGATCTTTATGAGATGTATTATGTTGCAGAAATTGATGGTGTTGAGCAAGAAATTTTAGTAACAAATGATGCTAGCCAGAATTTTGATGAAATTGGAGCGGTGAGTGTACGAGAAATTAGCCAACAAGTTTTGTATGAGTATGACGCAGAAGTTGAGAACGGCGGATTTTATGGATGTAATGCAGTGGATTATTTAGAGGCACTTGCACTTGAAGATGGAAGCGTAGTTTTATCAGAAAATTATGGTTATTGTAGTGTACAAGGAAATTTTTATTGTTCATATTCTGATTCTAATTTTTTAGTAAGTAGTTGGAGCGATGAAGGAATAAGTCAAGTTGGTTACGCGGAAATTGAAGAATATACTGCTGAGACAGAATTTGAATTAAAGGATGCAAGTTATAGCGCAACTCAGAGAAACCATAGTAGTTCCGTTGTTTCAGGAAGAAACTTTATCTCAAACATGGACTTTGATTCTACTGAAGGTGCAGACTTAATCTTTTGGCAATTAATTGATAGTTCTGGAAATTTAATTGAAGACGAATATGGTGAATTAGATTATGAAATTTTTGAAGTAGATTCTGGAAATATATTACGTTCTGGAAGAATTTCGCTTGCGCAAAATGAGTATTATAGTTATCAGGACGAGAGTGAGTGTAGTTCTATTAGTTTAACTCTTGTTGACCAAAATGGAACTGCTAGCGGGGTTTCTGAAAGTGAATGGAGTTATTTTCCTTCAGCTGGGAATTCATATTTACGAATTGAAGTAGTTGGCCCATGCGAATATAGTTACCCTTACTTACAACTTGTTGATGACTTGGGTGCAAGCGAAGGGTATGTTGGACTTAGTGAGGAAGAAAGAGACGATCTTTTAGAAGCAGGTGAATTACATGCTGATGGTGGATATGATCAAGAATATCCAGTTCGTTCTGGAGCCGCTTGTTGTCCTGAAAACATGTGTTATAATGGATACGCGTGCGTTGAGGAGATGTCAGGAAATAGTTATTTAGCAGAGGACACTGGGAAAGAATCATTTTACCGATGTATTGAAGGGGACTGGAACCATTTAGAACCACAATATGATTGGAATAATGAAGAGTTTGGCTTTTGTGAACAAAGTGAGCAATGCTACGTGACTAGTAGTTTAAGTGAAGGAGCAAGTAGCGAAGCAACACTTGAAGACTTTTATGACGGAATTTACCCAACGTGCGTAAATGATGGAGAATATTTACTTGATCATTATTGTGACGCTGGTAGCTGGACTAGTAGAACTAAATTTGTAGCTTCACAACTTATTGAATTCGCGCAAAGCGAAGACTATGTTTTATACTGTAGTTATTTTGACGATACATTTGTAGATTATGATAAAAACGATTACAATTATGTTAATTATTTGGCAGGAGAAGTTAGCGCAGAATCTAGCGGAACCGCAGACTTAGGAACTGCACTAGGCGGGAGTAGTTCTTCAAGTACTAGTGAGACAACAGAAGTATGTTTTAGTGCCCTTGAAAATAGCGAAACTGGACGCAGGCTTGTTAGTCAAGATGAAAACACTTGCATTAATGCAGTGTGCGTTTTAAAGTATAAATCTGGAGATAACTATGCTGCAGCTTTTGGAGCAAGTATGAATGTGGATGCAAGTGAGGAACAATCATTTTTGATTCCGTTAGGGATTGGAGTATCTGATTTGGACACATTTTGTGACGATGGAACTGGCGCGAGTGGATTTATTTCTTGTAGTGAAGAGATGTGGTATGCTAGTGAACTTGGTTCACTTATTTATGCAAAAGAAGGAATTAGTATTAGTAGTTCTATAATAGACCGAGTGACATCTTGGTTTAGTTCTTTATTTGGCTCAACAGAAGCTGAACTTAGTGAAGACTTTTTAGCGCAAGCTCAAAATTTTAACCGCCTTTACATTGCAAGTGTAGGAGATTATTCAGTTCGGGGAATTCAAGAAATTGTGTCTGAAAACGAAACAGTTTCAGTGGAATTTGATGGATTTGAGTCGCCACTTTGTGATTTTATTAATAATGCGCCTGAAGAATACATCTATGAGTATCAATGGCCAGCAGAGCCAAAAGAACTTGTTCATTGTGAACTTAGTTCGGACGGAGTATACAGGGTTTTGACTGCAACAAATACAGAATTTTGGTGGAATGAATTAACTGCTAACTTGCGTATTGAAGCTAACAATTAATTAGTTTGGCGTTGTAATATATTTGTATTAAATTTAAATTATTATTTTAATGAGAGAGTATTATGAAGGATGGTGTTATCTAATCGTGGGCAAGTTACTATTTTCATAATCTTAGGGATTTTACTTCTTGCTTCTGCTGGGTTTATGTTTTTTATTGTGAATATGGTGCAAACTGAAGAACTTGCAACTGAAAGTGAAAATGTAGTTAGTACTTTATTTGAAAGAGAAAGTTTGCGAATATTTACAACTGATTGTTTAGAAGATAGCTTAGAAGAAGGATTAATTTTACTTGGTGAGCAAGGCAGAATTTGGGAAGGACAAAGTGGTGGAAGTTTAACTTATCGTGATAGGATTAACGGCGTGTTATATGGCAGCGAGAACAAACAAATTTACCTTGGGGTTACTTATGACGTAGACGAAAATAATTCTAATAGTTACCCTTGCACTGTAAATACTAGCAGCGCACCAGATTTTTGTCAATATAGTGCTTATGATTTTGCAGAATTTGGAGTAAAATCTTCTTTGACACTCTCAACAGTGGAATCAGATTTGCAAGCCTTTATGTTAAAAGAGGCACAAACTTGCGCTGAAGAATTTTTGAACAGCGAACTTAGTTATTCTGGAGACTTAGTTGTTGGCGATATGGAACTAACAGTTGATATTGAAACTGAAGGGTTTGATATTTCAGTATTATATCCGTTTGAATTAGTTGTTGGTGATGAGAGTTATTTTCATTTAGAAGATTTTGATTTTTTTTATATTAGTGATTTTCAAAGTTTTTTTACACACGCTGTATCTAGGCCGTTAATTTACGAAGCACAAAATATAACTTATCCTTTTAATGAAGAAATTTTAAATCGTCAGTCAGTAAGGTATAGGGAATTGTCTCCAATTTTTAATGAAGTCGAAGGGAGTGATGGGGATACAATCATTAGTTATGATTTAGATGAAGGAATAATTTTGAAAAATTCACCTTATAGTTATTTTTTGTCTATTGAAAATCGTCCGCCAGCACTTGATTATGTGTCTAGGCGCGCTTGTAGTGAATATGATTATCTAGTTATTAGAAGTCATGAAGCAGAATTAGGAGGGATTGATATAATCCCATTTGCACTTGACCCAGATGATGATAGTATTAGTTATACCAGTGCAATTGATTCTTCGTTAGGGTATTATGTAGAACTTGCAGATAATGGAACAATTTTCATGGAAGCTGGAGTACTAGAGGAATCATTTGTTTCTGATATTTATGAAGTTAAAGTTAGTGCAAGTGATTCGCATGGACTTTTAGATTGGCAAGATGTACAGATATTAATTGACACTGAAATGACTGCAGAAGTTATCGTGGAAAATCCATATAGTTATACCGACCAGTCTAGTAAAACAATGGTTAGTATTGAAGACCCGACTTTTGTGAGAGTAGCACTTGGGGGAGAAAGTGTGACTACAGATGCTACAGAAAGTGCTAGTTTGTCATATACAGATGGTGGTCTTGGCCTTGAAGAATGGAGTGGGCTTTATTGGAATTTTGAAACTGAACGTGAAAATTGTTTTAGTTTTCCTTGGCCGACAAGTCATTTTGGGTGCGATATTGATAGTTATTCTAATGATATTGAAAACTGGAAAAAAAAACAAGCAGAAAGTAATTTGCCGCACTCATCTTTTGAAACTGTAACTTCAACAGGGAGATTGACTTTGGAGTTTTCTAGAGACTATTGTAGTCAATACGATGACCCTGAAGAGGACTATGTGGATTTGAATGTAGTTGCTTGTATCCCACATACAAATATGACTAACCCATTTGCTTACCCTTATCATGGAGAAACCTATGATGAAAATGGCCCAGTCTATGGGGAATATTTAGGAGAAAATGAACGTGTTAATCCTTTTTTAGCAGGCCATAGTTGTTGTAACCCAGATACAAATGCGCCTTATGGCGCGGAATTGGAACATGTTTGTTATGAAAGTGTTCCAGGATGTTATGGTGGAATAATTGGATTTAGTACTGGAAGTGATAGTGGATATGTCCTTGAAGAATCCTATGACGTTTGTAGTGGGGAGCGAGGAAATATTTGTGGAGATACAAGTATTGATGGAGCAGATTATCGACTTTTTAATAACAAAATGATTTGTGGGAGTTCTGCTTATGAAGAATGTAATTTAAATTCAATTCCAGATATTTGCGAAGGAAAAGATTCTTGGGGCTTTGTTGTAGATGAAACGAACGGAAGAAACGGATGGTGTCATGGAAAGATGGGGTGTAGTGAAGTAAGTTATGCGAATTCAGACAATCCAATTGTGTTTATTAGTCAAGGAAGCGTACCAAGCGATTTAAGTTTTTTAGCTGCAGAATTTAAAGCAAATGATGATGAGGGGAATACAAATTTTGCAGTGAAACTGGGCTGTTCCAATCTTCCATCTTTTGCAAATGAAATTTTTGAATGTGATTCAAATTATGATGGAGTTTTTGAAGGACAGTGCCAAAATGGTGTGTGTGTTTAATTTTTTAATCCCAAAATCCTATGTAATCAACGGCGCCCGAACCACGAATAGCAATGTCAGGAGTTCCTCCAACATAACATCGAGTAGTCAATTCTTCAAGTGAAGATCCATTTACAAAAACTTCAACTAAACCTTCATCTGATTCAATTAGAATGTCATTCATATCAGATTGGTCTAGTTCGAAAAAAGTTCTAGGAGAACCAGGACAGTCTGGCATTTCTATTGTCCCACGTGAGCTATAAAAAAACACAGACATTGTTCCAGTATCACCACGTAATTTTATTGCAATGCCATCATTGTGAGGTATTAGTGAGGTTTCAAAAGAATATGAATCTGTTTCTAAAGGAAAATCTTCTGTGTAGATTAAACCATTATCTAAAAAAGCAGACCCACTATTTACTAATGTATTTTGGTTATAGTCAGTCCACTTATCTGAAAGAGATGCTCCATTAAAAGGGTCACAGAAAATAGCACCATCACAATAGTCGCTAGCTGAGTCGTTATTAGTATTAGAATCTGAGTTGCTATTTTTGTTTTGTGGGTCACACGGCTGAACTTTAGCAAAACTGACCATAAGGGCTGGGCGGATATTGTCATCATCTTCAGTTGCGGGTGGTGTTATCCAAAAATTTTCTACGCTTTGGTAACCATCAGTTAGTTCATTTGCATTAACTTTTTGAATACTATTTGCAGCATCACCAATCCAATCAAATAATCTTCCAGATGAAGTTTCAAGAACAGAGATTTCGCCACTTAGGCCTTTTGCTTTTGAATATAAAAATAGTCCAGTATTTCTGCCTAAAGAGAAAGTCGGGTCATCTAAGTCAACACAACCAGCGTAAAGGTCAGGTTGATTTTCTACCCATTTCACTAGAGGTGTTAGTACCTTAAATTCATCTCTATTTGAATTAAGTCTTCTAGAGTTGTAGTAGTTGTTTGCACTATGCAGAGTAACTTCTAAAGTTGGAGAAATATTTCCTATGTTATTTTTTTTAGCATTTCTTAGGACAGCCAAAGTGTGTTTTGTTTCTGTTACAATAATTCCATTTTCGTCTTTTTCTAAGGAGGAGTACACTACAAACGTATGGTCATCGTGGTCATCAGAATAAATATGACCAATTTGCGCAGCACAGATAGGTGACCCTGCTGAATTTTTTACAGTAACAGTGAGAGGATTTTCTTCGATATCTGGGATAACTGCTTGGCATTGGTCATTTGCAATTTTTGCATTAGCAGAACTACTTTTAACTTGGTTAGTAGTTTTATACCAATCAATAGAATATTCTGGGTTACATGGGCCGCAAGCAGGTAAAAGTGCAAGTAAAAGAGCATTAACAATTTGTATCCCTTTTTTTGATCGCCTTGGCATTTTGTTTGAAAAGATCTTATTAGATAAAAAGGTTTAAGTTTGCAATCACTTTTTATTTGTTATGGGTGAAGGGAGAATCAAGAGAAGAGGCCTAATTAGTGTTTTAATTTTGGTGTTTTTAATTATTGTTTTGAGTAGCTTGGTGTTTGCAGATGAAAGCTGTTTCTTACATCCAGAGTCAGAGTACTATTGTCAAGAAATTAGTGAGGAAATAGCAAAGGTGGAATGTTTTGGATTTGACGATTGTTTTTTTGATGTTTTGTTCCCAGGAGTAAGTTGCAATTTTTTTGAAGAATGTACTGAAATTATGTGCCAAAGCAGTTGCGAGTTAACTGCGAGTGGAGATTGCCGTTATGGAGGGATCCCAAGCGGGAAAGAAGAAAGTTGGTGCGCTAGTTCTTGTTGTAGATTTTTAGGAAACGAAGGACATTCTTGCCAAGAATTAGGTAATGAATGGGAGTGCCAAATTGCAGCAAAAAATTCAGGCACTAGTAAGTATTCATATGAAGAAGTTTACCCAAGTGAAACCTGTAGTTTGGAATGCGTATTAGAAGTATATTCTGAAGAAGTCTCACTTAGTGAAACAGAAATTTTTAGTGTTTATGAGTTTGAAAAAGAACTTAGTGAAGAATTTGAAGTAGGTGAGCTAGGGGACGAATATAGCAAAGGGACTAGTGCAGAGATTGTAGAAGTGGAATTAAGTGAAGAATCCGCTTATGAAAAAAATGGTTCTGGGAGAGGGATTTTAGTTTTTCCATTTGCAGCAATTGTATTCATTTTAATATTATTGTACATGAAAAGTCAAGGAAAAAATAAAAAAATTGGTGGAAATGGATTAGCTAAGCAAAAGTCTGCTGGGTCTAATAATTCAAGCGAGGATTTGCGTGAAATGCAATCTTTTGGCCAAGGGGTTGAAAAAGAGAAAGTAAGTGCGAGTTTTTTTGTAAAACAACCAGATTATGGTTTGCCAAAGCATGCTCACACTACACGTAAAAAACAAAGACTTGCAGAAGAGTTTACTGGTTACGTTTCAGAAAAAGAGAGTGATTTGGAGTTAAAAAACAGGAGCACTACTAGTAAAGAAGATACAAAAAAACTAGTTAAGCTGATAAAAAAACATGAAAGAAAAACAAAGACACATGTTAGAATTTCTGATTTACATGAAAGGTTGGCAGCTATAGAGAAAAAGAAGAACCCTTTTGAGAAACTTAAATCACTTTTAAAGAAGTAAACCTTGATGATTTAGAACATTTTTTTTTTGTAGGTTTGTTATTTTTAGCTATTTCTTAGAGCTCTATTGTCGGAACGTTTATATAGGCCTTTTGGGTCTTTTCAGATAGGAATTATGGCCATATTCCGACGAGAGAAGAGTACTTTTTTTAGTAACTCTTATTTAGGTGATGGTACGGCTTTTCAAGAAATTGCCAAGCGAAGCTTTTTGCTCTTAGCCATGGCTTTGTTTTTTGGAATATTTTTAGTAATTTCTTCAAGTTTTTTAAGCCCATTTGGGCATGCAGCTGATTTAGAAGGATGTTATCTTTATAGTGAAGGATCTGAAGACTTGGTCTGCCAAGTAGGAGTATTAGAGTCCGAAGCGCAAGCAGATTGTGAAAGTGATTCTGAATGTGATTTTAGTGCAATGTTTATTCCTGGCGCTAGTTGTAGTAGTTATGATGAATGTACTCAAGTTCTTTGTTCAGTAGATTGTGATTATCATTCTCTTAGCATCTGTGAAGGACTTGGTGGAAGAGCATTAGAAGCTGACGAACAAAATTATTGGTGTAGTGAAGGATGTTGTGATGTTGGAAACTTTTGTGAATATGTGGATTTGCGTTATGAATGCGTAGAGCGTGCAGACCAACAAGGGCTTTCAGAAGATGACATCACGCTAATCACTGGAAGTGAAATTACTCCAAGTTATTGTCAAAGTAGTATTTGTGGTGTTGTTTTAGAAGATGCGAGTTTAATTGGATTTGTTGTTGACTTAGATGGCAATGCACTTTCTGGCGCAGAAATGGAACTTAGTAGCAGTATTAGTACAGTTAGTTCAAGTGATGGAAGTTATAGTTTTACAAACATCGACCCTGGAAGCTACATCTTACGGGTTTCACTTGACGGATATAGCGATGTCTCTTCTTCAATAAGTTTGGATTCAGCTGAGCAATCTGAACTTGATATCACATTAAGTGAATCTGGAGAAACTTATACTCTTGACGGGTTTGTATTTAATCAAGCAGGAGATTTACTTAGTTCAGTAGCTATTTGTTATTTAGGAAGTGACGGGAGTAGCGATTGTGGAAGTAGCTCTAGTGATGGAAGTTATACTTTTGAAGAATTAGCAGTAGGGACATACACTTTTACTTTGACAAAGTATGGTTACCTCAGTACCGAAGTAGAATTAATTGTATCATCACATTTATCAGAGAACTTGGTAATAGACTCTATTGATTTTCAAGGAGTGAGTGGATTTACTTGGCTTGATTCAGATGGCGATGGGGAACTTGAACATGATGGATCTGAGAGCGTAGTTTATGGAGCAAGTATTTTTGTTGACGGTGTTTTACTCGGGAACTCAGAATATCCTGAAGGGAATTATGAAGTGTACCTTGAAGAAGGAGACTATACAATTCATGCTACTTTTCAAGATTATGTGAGTGAGGAATTGTTTTTAGAAGTTGTTTCTGGTGAGACAACAGACCTAGGTCTACTTCTTTCAAAAACAATTGGTGAGTGTAGTTATGGCGAGGAAAATGATCAAAAACCTGTAGAGGAATTATTTTTAGAAGTAGTTTCTGGCGAGGCAGAATTGGAACTTAATTGGGATAAACCTTGCGCTGAAGTAAGTGGTTACAAATTAGAATTAAATGGGGAATATTATCAGGCGTTATCACCACTTGCTACAACATTTATTGATAGTGACTTGGAGTGGGACACAATGTATTCATATTCTTTGTGGGCAGTTTATACTGATGGCCCACTTGGAGAAGATGGAGAACATGAAGTTAGATTATCTTCGTCATCTGCAGATGCCAGTGTGACTCTTGGTAGTAGCCATTGTGAAGGATATGCAGTTGGCGAGCAATTTTGTTTATTTGACTCAGACAGCACCTCTAGTATTAATGAAAGAAAACAAGTTTATAGTTGCGATGGGGAGAATAATATTGTTGCAGTGACTGACTGTACAGCGCTTGATGATTCTGATTCATCATATTTTTGTAGTGCTATCTCTGAAGGCTCTGCACTTTGTAAGGATGCAGGAGAATGTGGAGTATGGCCGCAAGGTGCTGACCCATTTGGACTTTATTATGAATCAGATTCATGTTATGGAGAATATCAAGAAGAGAGTGGATATGACAATTTTTGTTATTATGATTATTCTTATTCAATAGTTGATGCATGTTTTAGTTGCACTGAAGTTACAAGTTGTTTTGATTATCAAAGCGAAGATGCCTGTGGAAATAACAATTGTCTTGGACAAAGCTGTCATTGGATCGATACTAGTGCAGCAAGTGTTGAAAGTGGAGAAGCAGGAACTGGAAGTAGCGAATTTTTAGATTATAGTGCAATTTTTCCAGTTACAGATGAACTAGGGAAAGGGTATTGCGCTCCGGCTGAAGAGAAGGAGATTGCTGCAAGCAGCGGAGAATTTTGTTCTCTTTGTGGATCAGAAGCAAGTTTATTTGAAAACAATTATTGTATGCCTGAAGTTTGTAATAGTTTAGGTTCTTGTTTTAGTGATAATGATGCAAGCGAATGTTTAGAATGTGGAGATACACCAAACTCACTTTCAAATTGTTATACCTATAGTTCTTCATTAGAGTGTTCAGGCGGACTTGATACAAGAATTAGTTCTGGATTAGTGATTGGGTCTGATGATCAATGTTCTTGGAATGTTTGTTCTTGGCAAGAGAGTAGTACTGGAGCAGCTAGTGTAGATAGCGGCGAAGTGATTCATTCATTTTTTGTGGATACAGGTTATTGTTTTAAAGATGGGAATGGAGATGGAGTTGATGATTGTACTGAATTTACTGCAGGAGAATATAGTTCTTGCCAAGTTGATGTGATTTCACCTCAAACAACAGTTGTAACTGACAGTTTTGAAGTAATTAGTACAGTGCATAGCGAAGTTAGTTTTTTAACAGTGGACCAAGAAAATCCACTTGGGTCTTTTGCTTATTGTTTGGCGCCAGCGGACTCGCCAGCTTGTGATGATTTTGAATATCTCTTTTATGAAGGACTTTTAGGAGAAGAAGAAATACTAGTGAATTTGACTAATAGTAGTTTTATTCTAGGATCAATAATTGATGGAGAAAGTTATTTACTTAGATATTTTTCACTTGATAAATATTATAATCAGGAATCTGTTTTAGAAACATATGTGTTTATTGACACAGAAGAGCCTTCATATGATATAGAATATTTGGCTGAAACAAGCGCTGACATTAGTAGTTTATCTGTTTATTTGAGTAATATGAATGAACCAGTTAGTTGCGATTTTAATTTAGAAGAAATTTTACCTTCTGGGAGTATTGATGAAGTTAGTACTGAACGAGATTCTGATAAAGAAGCAATTTTTGAAAATTTACTTGGAGTTATTTATTCTCTTGAAGTGACTTGCACTGATGATTACGGAAATTCACATATTGAAAATGAAGAGATAGTATTTGATTTGGAACAAGATATAACTTTAATTTATCCAGAATATGAAGGAGTTGTTAGTGAAACAGAAATTGCTTTTTCTGTAGAAACTGCGGTAAGTTCTGTTTGTACACTTTATGATACTGATAGTGGACTTAGTTTGGCCGCCTTTAGTGCTGATGAAGGGGGGAAATTACATGAAACAAATTCTCTTAGTGGATATTATGAGGGAGAATATGCAGGAAATATTCAAGTAGTTTGCCTTGAACAACTAACTGGAGATATTTTAGAAGATTACTTTTTCTTTACAATTGATTTTACTGGGCCAGATACACAAATTATTTTGAGTGAAGGTGAAAGAAGTGAGGAGCCAAGTGGGTTTGCCTGGGAAGAGTTTTTTATTGAAACTGCAATTGTAGGATTTTCTTGTAGTAGTGATGGATTTGAATGTGCTAACACATATTATTGTTTAGGAGAAGGTTGCGAATATGCAGCGGCTGATGGATACACAGAATATGTTGGTGAACTTTTAATTGAGCAAAGTACTGAGATTTGTTATTATTCTGTTGATGCTGGCGGCCTTTTTGGTTACCCTGATTGTGGAGAAATTTTGATTGAAGGGTATGGTCTTGTACTTGTGAGCCCTGAACAATATTATTATGAAGATGAAATTTGGGGAGTTAGTAATACTGCCATTTTTGATTGGGCTTTCACAACAAAAGTAGATACTGGAATTTGTACATTTGATTTTAATGATGGCTTTGATATTTATTCTCAGCCTGCATACAAGACAATAGAAGCTGAAAGTGATAATTACTATGTTTATCCTGATTTTCCTGGAGATGTTTTGAGCTCTTATGGGAGTAGTGGTGATGTGAAAACACTTTATGTGGCTTGCGAGGATTATCGTGGAGAAGTTGGCCCTGCCACTTTGATGAACTTAGAATATGACCCAAGTGCACCTGAGATAGGGAGTGCTTACGCTGATCCAGATTTTGTAACAGAAGGTATTGAGACCTTTTTGTACGTTAATACTGATGATAAAACTGTTTGTAGATTTAGTGATTTGACTGCAGATGAATCTTCTGGCGAGATTCTTGGATCTTATGAGTATGATACTATGGAGTATGGCTTTGAAGGTGAATTAGAGGGAATCTTAGACTTATCCCATATCTCTGATTTTGAATTTAGTTTTACTGGGGCACAAAAAAATTATTTGCTTGCTGCGCAATGTAAAAATGGTGCAGGAGATTTTAGTGAAGCTGTAGAAATTGAATTTGAAGTAGATTATTCTGTTGAAGGATACATTGCGGCAGTTTCACCAGAAGGATATGTGCTACCAGGAGAATATAGTTTAGAAGTTGAAACTAGTAAAAATGCAATTTGCGAAGTAGATGGAATTAGTTTTGAAGAAACAGGTGGAGTTGACCATACTTATGCATTAGGCGTTTTAGAAGAAAGAGATTACCAATATGTTGTTTCTTGTAGGATTGGAGAAGTTAGCCGTGAAGCAGAAGTTATTTTTAGTGTTGATGCGACTGCCCCGGTAATTGATACAGTAGATGATGGAAGTTATTCATGTTCATTAGAACAGGTGTCTTTTTTCCCAGCAAGCCTGGATTCTGATATTGATTTATTTTATTACGAGGTTTACGTAGGAGACTCAGGGATAGAGGATGAGAGTTTAGGAGAATTACTTGGAGAAAACTTTACTGAAACTGATACTGGTACAAGTGATACATTAGTTGCAAGTGGAAGTTTGCCATTTGGAAATAGCAGCAGTGTGGATGTTAGTTTAACTGAAAACGCAAGTTATTTTGTTAGAGTAAGCGCCCAAGATTTTGTAGGGAATTTAGGGGAGTCAGTTGATAGTGATGGATTTATTGCAACAGATCCTGAGAGTGAACTTTGTTTATCAGACTCAGATGAACCAAGTGTTGCAGTCACAACTGGTGTTGCATGTAATCAAGTTGCAGTTAGTTTAGATTGTTCTGATACACTTGGATGCAAAGAAATTCTTTATGGTAAGTCAGGGGATAGTAGTAGCTGCGTTGCTGATGAAATTTATTACGGTGGCGCACTTAGTTATGAAGGAAGTGGATGGATTTGTTATAGTGCAACTGACAGTTCTGGAAATAATATTACTGGGAGTGAGATAATTGATTTTCCTGATAGCGATGGGGATGGGATTGCAAACAGTTGTGATCTGTGCGGTGGAAGCAGCGCGGGCTCAGCAGTAGATAGTGATGGGTGTTCTTTTGGAGAAACAAAAGACGATGACCAAACTGATGATTATGATAGTGATGGGCTCCCTGATACTTGGGAAAAATTGTTTGACCAAACCAGTTGTGAATTTGATTATTTATCAAGAGATACTGACAATGATGGGATAACTGATGGAGATGAAGATTACGATGGTGATGGTCTGCATAACTATGAAGAATACCGTAATGGGTACAATCCTTGTTTAAGTGATGCACCAGCTAGTGACGATGGACTTGATTTAGACGATTCAATTGACACAGATTATGATTATGGAGATAGCACTCCTACCAGTTCTAAAGGAGGGATTGCAGGGAAACTGCTTTTCATATTTGGACTTTTGATGGCTTTTAGTGGGATTGGCGGTTTGATTTACTATTATACTCAAACGCTCCCAGGTAAAAAAGTAGTTTCTGATACTCTTTCTGGTAATTTTGGAAGAAGACAACCTGAGGCAAGACCGAGTATTAATGCTGGAGCAAGTAATGTAGGTTCCAGGAGAAGTTCAGGGGTTCAAGGAAATAGAGGAGTGCAAGTAGGAGTTGAAACCTCAGCTGCTGGAGCAAGTCCTGGAATTTTTGCAGGTCTTCGTGATAAAGTATTTGGGCTTCGCAGAGTACATGAAGGTCGTAGAAAAGATAAGTCACGTACTGGTGTATTTGATGAGTTTACGCAAGAAACACCACACTTAGGACATTTTGAAAAACACATTCGTTCACGTGGTGCTAGTTTAAATCGGCTTGACAAAGTAACTGATACTTATAGTGAACATCGAGAAGAAGTTCGGGCAGGACTTAAACCACATGAAAAGTCAGTGTTTGATAAATTGGATAAAATAAGTAATGCAAAAGCGAATTCTGAAGGTGGAATTAATTCTGTTGCAAGTAAAGAAGATGCGCAAGATATTTTTAAGAAATTGCGAAAATTAAGCGACCAACGTAAGGAGTAAGATTTAGTGATTTTTTGGTATAAAGTAGGTGAAGGTAATGTTAGGAAAAAAGGCGCAAGGGATTGGACAGGTGTTTATGTTTATTGTAGCAGGGATTACATTTGCATTTGTAATGATTTTTGGTTATAATGCAATCTCTGATTTTTTAGAGCAAGGAGAAACCGTTGAATTTTTTCAATTCAAAAGTGACTTAGAAAATAGCGTTGAACGGATTCATTCTGAATATGGGGCTGTTAGACAAAGCGAATTTTTACTTCCAAGTAAATATGAAGAGATTTGTTTTGTGGATTTGGACGCAGATTTTGATCCGAATAATGAACTTTGTAGTAAAAACCCTATCGCATGTGATGTTTGGGAAACTGCAAGCCAAGAAGGAGGGTATGCAGCTGCTGACGAGAATGTATTTTTAACTCCACCTGGCCCAGTTGTGTTAAAGGTATTTAACTTAGAAATTGAGGATGGTTTTTTGTGCGAGGATATTTTTAGTGGAAGCTTTGCTCTACGACTTGAAGGGAAAGGTTCACGTACTGCAGTTAGCGAAGTTTCTTGATTGATTGGGTGGATGTTTGAAACAAAAATTGATTTGAACTTTCACAGAGGCGAAATTTATGGGTGATATGACTGTTTCAAAAAAAGGGCAACTTACACTTAGTTTTAACTGGATCTTTGTGATGGTGGCTGGAGCGGTAATTTTACTTTTTTTTGTTGGGCTTATAGTTAAACAAAAAGATAGTTCTGAGCAAAAACTTAATTTTGATGTTGTAAATATTTTGGAATCAATTCTTGTTGGAAGTACGGTCTCTGAACAAACAATCAACACGATTGACACTAGCGGGATTTCTAGCATGGAACTTTTTTTTGAGTGTGAACTTGATTCAGACGGCGGATTTTTAGATGTGTTTGCACGTTATGGCATTACTGGTACGACAGCTAGTCAGGAATTACCAATACAAGTAATTATGAGTCCTCCAAAATTTAGTACCAAAAAATTAATTTTGTGGAGTTTACCTTATGAAATGCCCTTTAAAGTAACAGATATTTTGATTTTAACTGGGCAAAGTCATCAATATTATGTGTTTGGTAGTTCAAGTTCTGTTTTAGGTTCTGAATTACAAAATGCAACAAGTTCTTTTAATATAGACTTTGTCACCAGTGCATCTGAAATAAGTTCTATTGGCGCGAATGAACATGTAAGAATAATCGATTTGGATGGAAGTTATATTGCTGCTGGCGCCCCTGTTCCAATTGAGCTGAATTCTGCGTCAGACCAAGATGTCAGCGCGGTAGTTTTAGGAATTGGAGGGTATGACTTGTATCAAAAAGAAGGAAATGTATTTGCAAAAGTAAATCGCGCTGGACAGATTCCAATAATCTCTTTATTTAATTCAGACAGGGATGCTGCGCAAATAAGTGCGCTTTTTTCAGGGTCACAAGAAAATTATCAGTGCAATATGATGAAAGTATTCAAAAGAATGGAAATTATTGTTGATGTTTACGAAGGAAAGGCTATGCAACTTGCCAATTTTTATGAAAGCCCAGAAAATTATGATTCAGAATGCCTTTTGCTTTATGACGATGTAGCAGGGGAGTTAAATCCTCTTGGGGTTCAAATTACTAGCTGCGTTGCAAGAGGGTATGAAGATTGTCTTAATATTGAAGAGTATTCTAGGAGATTATTAGAACTTAATGACGAATTAGATAATGCTGGGTGTATTGAATTATATTAGTTTACAAGGGATAGTTGAATTAAATTTAGATTATTAGGAAGATGGGCAAAATGAAAATCGGTAAGCATGGACAAATGCAAATGATGGAGACCGTTGGAGTTATTTTCATATTTTTTGTATTGATACTTTTTGCAGCAATATTTTATTTTAAATTTAGTCAATCTAGTTTTGAGCAGTATCAAGAAGAACTTGTGGCGCAAACTGCTATGGATAATACGCTTATTGCTTTGTTTTTGCCAGAACTTCAGTGTAGTCAAGGAGAAGCTGAAGCCGAAGATAATTGTGTTGATTTACTAAAAGTACGGGAACTTGTAACTATAATGGAGGCCCATTCTAATGACTACTATTTCAATTTGTTTGGGTTTTCTAAAATTTCTGTAAATATGGTTTATCCTGAACAGCATAGTTGGATCATTTATGACAGAGAAAAAGTAAGTATTAATGATGAAGGAGAAACAGTAGCTAGTTGGACTAGAAAAGAACCAACTTATTTTATTGTCGCGCTTAGAGATTATACTCTTGGTGGCCCTGAAGAACTTTATTCTTATGATGGAGTTTATAGCTTTGGATATTTAGCAGTTGAGGTGTATAGTTAATGGCAGCTGAAGTTTTTGTTAAATTTAGATTTAAAGGATCTAAATTAGGGCAGTCAGAAATGATTGGACTTGTAATAATAGTTATTATGATTACTCTTGGGATGCTTTTTTTAGCGAAGTTTGCACTTCAAGATGATTCTAGTGAAAAAATATTTACCAGAAAAGGACTGGCATATTCTACAATGAGTTCGTTACTTAAATCTGAAGTTGCTTGTGTGGAACCAGGAAATTCAAGAGTTAAGGTGCTTAGTATTGGACTTGAATTAATAGATGATTGCGCAGCGAATTATGCATCAACACTTAATTCACATGATTGTTTTGGAATGCATAGCTGCGCCTTTATGCAACAAGAAATAGAGATTATGCTTAATGAAACACTTGGTGTTTGGCAAAAAGATTATTTATTTCAATCAAGACTTCTTGCAGGAGAAGAGCCGATACTTATAGATGTGCGCGGCGGTAGTGGGTGCGCAGGTTCTAGTAATAGAGATACAAGTGGTTTGTTTCCTATTTTTGTAACTGACATTGGGATTGTTGAAAATATTTTGTATTTATGTGATTGAATTTTGTTATCAATAAAAATTTTAAGTATTTTTTAAATTGAAGTTTATAGCGACGGGCTGACAATAAAGTTGTTGATAATATATGTAAACTACGCAATCTTACAGAAATGAATATTCATTTCTGAATGTTGCTTTACAGCAACGTTTATATACTTCTTTTTGCACATTTTATTTTAGTTAAAAAAATTCCCAAAGATTGCCAATTCGATTGGGGAAAAGAGGTTGATGGATGATGGAACTTTTCAAAGGAAAAAAAGGACAAGGACTTTCGCTTAACGTGATTATTGTTGCGGCATTAGCATTAATAGTTCTTGTAGTTTTGGTTCTGATTTTCACTGGTCGAATGGCAGTTTTTACCGATGGTATTGGAGAAGCAGGGCAAGCGCAAATCACAAAATATAGAATCACATATGGTGATTGTCGCCCAAGTTTATCTTCTGAACAAGCATTTTTGAATGATATGTCTCGTGCTAAAGATGATTCTGACAACCAAGATGTTCTTGAAATTGAAGCAGCCGAAGAGTTTGAAGAAATAGTTTCAGATTGTCGCTCTGCTGGAATTGATGAAAACTCATGTGAATCTGTTTCGGGATGTAAGTGGAAATAAAGGTTTAGTATTTTTAATTTTAATTAATTTTTAATTTTTGTAGAGTTTGATGTGGTGCATTATGGTAAATTTACGAAATTTTTTAGCCGGTAGAAAAGCGCAATCCAATATGTTTTGGATTATTATTGGTGCGGTGATTGCACTTGTTGTAATGGTTGTTCTAATTTTGATGTTTACAAGCAAAAGTAATGTTTTGGAAATTGGGCTTTTAGATTGCGGTAGCAAAGGTGGAAGTTGCGAGTATGAAGATTCAAATGATTGTAAAACAAGGGGCGGAGGAACTTGGTCTTCAGCTTTTGAATGTGAAGGAACCTCAGGGTGCTGTTTTGAGAAAAGTACGGCTGATAGTTAGTACTATTAGTTAAAAGGTTTATTCTGTTCATTTTTTAATTTTATAAGTTATTTTTGTATCTTTTTGTTGTTTGATTTTCCGGTAGCTTTTTATTGGCACAAGTCTTCTTTATCGTCTATAATGCAGAACACAAAAAAGGCAATGAGTTCAGGTACAACAGTATTAATTGTTGTTAGCTTAGCAGCTTTGATGCTCTTTTTTGTTTTTATGATTGGACTTAAAGGAAAAATCTCTGGAATTGCACCGTGATCTATTTACAAATTGGATTTATTAGGTGTATTTTTGAGAAAAAGAGGATGGATAATGAGATCTAAAAAAGCAGCATTTGAGATGAGTTTTTTGGTTAAAATAATTTTGGGACTTTTATTATTATTTGCAGCAATTGGGCTTTGGGCTATTCTTAATACAAAGTCTAGTGGAATACTTGGAGGGATTTTGAATCTGTTTTAAAGATTTGAGAACATTTACTTGTAGTGTTTAGGTTGAAAGATGGGAAGTTTGAACAGAATGGTGATGTATATTATTCCTTTACTAGTTTTAATTGTGGCAGTTTTGGTTTTTTATGGAGAAAGTGGTATGTGGGAAGACCTCAAAGAAACAGTTCTTGGGGTCACAGATTATGTGGATTTTGAAGTTGGTCTTGAAGAACTTGATGGTGGAGAAGTCGTAGTTAGTGATAATCAAAAATTGTTTGTTAGCCGGCTTGTGGATGTCATAGGGCAGATGCGAGATGCCAATAAAACGTGTTTTTCTCAAGTTTCAGTAAGTGTTCCAGATTTTGGAGAAGAAGGAATGAGTTTATCTTTAAAAGTTGATGATTCAGGGAATGGGTCACAGTTAATAGTTGGTGGAGGTGCTGGGGGCAAACAAATTGTCACTAGTTTAAGTCAGGAAATACATGGCGTTAGTCCTTGTGTGATCGCTGGAGATTTACGTGAAGCACCTAACTTTTTCTCTTACTATATTTCACAAAGTTCTTCAGCTCTTATTGAACCAAACTATCGAAACGTGAGGGGACTTGACATTAGGTTTTCAGACGGTGGAACTTTTGGAAATAGTGGTAACAAAATAGAAATTCCAGAGTTTGGTAATAGTTTTGTTAATGATGAAAATGATAATTTTGAAAATGAAGGATGGCTTTACACACCAGGGAATGGAGTAATTTGTTTTTTCCCAACTAATTATGTGACTGATGCAAGTGAAGATGGGATTGGAAATGAATGGTTTGATTTAGGAGAAAAAGATTCTATTGCTAATCGCGCTAAGAATGGCGATTCAAAGGTGGTACTTTGCTAATGGGACTTGAGAAGAAGGAAAAGTGGTTTGTAATTAATTCTAAAAAAGGGATGACTGGGTCAGTTTTAATTGGTATGATGATTACACTTATTGCATTTGTACTTGTTTCTGGGACTCTTATGCGCTTCATGTCAGAATCAAACGATATTGCAGCTGAAGTATTATGTCATGAAAGTAATGCGCTTCGCGCACAGAGTGCGGTTCGATTAGAGAGTATGGGAGTTGATGTTGAAGCAAAATTGGCACCTTCACTTTGTAAAAATATTGTTAAGAAGGTTAGCGGCGAGCGAGATGAAATAATGCGAGAATTCGCTGATTCGATGGCTAGTTGTTGGTGGATGTTTGGCGAGGGTAAATACGAAGAGCTGTTACATGATACTGACATAAATGCTTTTTTTGATATATCAAATACAGAAAATATGTGTTTTAATTGTTATACAATACTTGTTGATGAGAAAGAAATCGAAGGCGGGTATATAGCTCAAGAAGAGTTTGAAGAATTTTTACGTGAAGAGACATATTCAAAATCTAATACAAGTTATTTAGATTATTTGCAAAGTTCTGGTGGCCCAGGTAGAGCAATTGTAACTGCGCCTGCGATAATTCCACGAGAAGCTTATTCTATTTCGTTTATGCCTAAAAATAAAGAAAGCTCATCTGAATTTTGGTTTGGTGTTGCTGAAACTGTTGGAACAGTGGCGCTTGTTTATGTCGGTGTTGGCGTTGTTGTCACTGGAGGAGTGATCGCTGGTGCTTGTATTGTTGGGACCGGTGGAATTTGTGCTGGAGGAATTGCAGCAGCAGCAACAGCAGGTGAAGCAGTATTTATTGCGAGTAGTTCACTTGCAGTTGCTAAAGGCGGACTTATAGTTGGTGGAGTAGCGCTTGGTGCTAGTGCTTACACAGGTAGCGCAGCGTATAACGATTTAGTTGATACTGTTTTTGACGAAACAGAAAGAGATGTGAGTACTGTTTCACTTAATTTTTTAACAATTGGCGAAGAGAAATGCGGATCAGAAGATATCGCAGGGAAATAAAGGTGTTATATTGAGATCTATGTTTTTGAATAAAAAAGGAGCTGAACAGATTTGGTGGAAACTAATGACTCTTTTGATTGCAATAGTTGTTTTAATGGTAGCTGTGCGGATTTTTTTCCCTGGCGTTCTTGGCGTTGGAGATGATATTAGAGGACAGTTTAGGTCAGTGCAAACCGATAGTGATGGGGATGGATTTCGAGATTTTCAAGATGATTGTCCTTGTACATATGGTGACTTAGGAAATTCAGGTTGCCCAAGCGACTATGAACTTTTAGAAAAAGCGGCAGACCAAGACAGTTATAATTCTGATACTGAGTGTGGCAAAACGAATACTGATCAAAGCGAAGTTGATGTTTCTTCATTTGAAGGAGGGTTTGAACATTATAGATCTATTGAAATTTTTGGTGATGATGACAATGGAGAAGTTTTGGGTGCTGGGACTGGTGAAATCGCACAGGCGTGTGTTGGCATGGTTGGGCGAGAATGCCATAGCGAAGATAATGATTGTGATGTTGACGAATTTAGTTATCCAAAAAATAGTGATTATTGTTTAATTATGGCTAGTGAAGATGATGGTATTTTAGATCCGCACGATTGTGGACAAGCAAGTTTTGGAAGTGGAGCAATAATTTCGCAAAGTGGAGTAGCTTCAATTAAAGAGTATATGGTTCGCGGATCTTATTTGTCAATTGATGATGAAGCTGACCCTGAGGGACTATTTTCTTGGAGATGGGAGTCTAGTTCAGAATATGGTTCTTTGATTTGTAGCAGTGGTTTTTGGTTTGGATGTAAGGACGGACAAGAAGGACGCAGTTTGGAAGTTTCTGGGAAAAATTATGTTTGTAATAGTGGAGAATGGGTGAAAAGTTAATGTTTAAAATGAATCGCAAGGGTTTTATGGTGAAGTTTTTGGTATCACTACTATTAGGATTAATTGTATTTGCACCAGCTTGCATGATTGCGTCTAATATATTTCGTACAAGTGATCAAGCCAAAGAGAACTATGCGGATTTCGTACAAGAGATAGCGAACTTTGCTGCTGAATCGTTTGTAGGCGAGAGAAGTAGCGAAATATTGATTATGGATGAAGAGACAGCAATTGTTTATTTTGAAAATGGAATTTCACAAGTTGATGTTGTAATTGATTACCCATTCCCTGAAACAGATCTAACAATGTTTTTTGAGAAACCCTCTGCATGTGGAGATAGTGGAAATTGTATTTGTTTATTTAGGAGTGTTCAGTCTGAGAGGGATGACTTTTATCAAACTGAAGGAAGTGACACACTTGTTACTACTGTAATTAAGGCTGAAAGAGTGCTTTGTGAAGATTTGAGTTTTCCACTTGAAATTGATTCTTGCGCAGTAGGAGACCCAGAGAATGTAAATTCAGTGAGTTGTGAAGGTGGGTTTGTAATTGAAAGAAATTTGGCGGAAGCCACTGAACTGGTACTTGCTTATGACGAAGATAACCGAAGGCGAGTAATTTATCTGACCCGTACTGATAATGCAGTTGTTTTAACGGATTCTAAAGCTCCAGATAATTTAGATTAGAAGTAGAAGTAATAGAGAAATTGCGTGGCCTATGATGAAAAAAATATTTGGTGGTAAAAAGGGAGTTCAAATATTGTTTATAGTATTTGAACTTTTGATAGTATTATTTGTGATATTTACATTGGTTAAAATTGCAGAATCTTATGGAAGTACAACTGGAACTCAAAAAGCGATACTCTCTAAAGATTTGAAAATGATGGTAGACACATTAGTAGCTACGCCTGGAGATGTTGTTGTAGAATACCCTGGGGATGTTTCATCATATCAATTCCACTTGTTTCAAGACCATATTTTAGTTGCGTTATATGATGAAGATAAAGGCTTTGGAATATCGAATTATTTTTCTCTCCCTAAAGGATACAAGGCAACAGGGTCAGTAATGGAATCAGAGAAGTTGTGTTTTGTGAAACAAAATACAAATATGTTACTTAGTAATTGCGTTTAGTGAATATGTTTGGATGGAAGGTCGGATAAGGTAAAGGCAATATTTAGAAAAATGGTTAGGATGTTTAAATCAAAAAAAGGGCAGTATGATATTGCACGTAAATCCATTTTTTGGATGATCGCAGGAGTAGTAATTACAATTACAGTACTTGCTTTTGCAATGATTTTATCCATTTATCAAGGAGAAGTGTCCACAGTGCCAGCTGAATACGAAGCAAAACTAACTGCACTTAGGTTTGTAAATACAGCTGAGTGTTTTACTTACCAAGACTTAGTAACTGGTAGGATAGAAAGTGGAGTTATTGATATAGATAAGTTTACTCAAGAAAGACTTGATGATTGTTACCGTAGTGATTCTGAAAGGGGGTATAGCAGTTTCAATTTTGGATTGTCACTAGTTGGGTTTGATGCTATTGATGTTGACAGTGGAGAAGAAAAAATATTGATGACGAATAATTTTTTTAATAAAGTTGATTTTACTTTGAGGTTCCCAGTTATTGTTAGAAGTGGAAGTGAAGAATTCAGTACACAACTATTAGTGTTTGTGCAAGAGGGGATTTAATGTTTTTGGTGAAAAGTAAACTGGGAAGAAAGAGGCCAAGATTATTTGCTTCTAAAAAAGGGCAAATTGATGATTTGTTTGATTTAGTGTTTACTATCTTAGCGCTTTTTTTTGCGGGCGTTTCATTATTTTTGTATCTTACTTTTACAGTGAGCGCTGCACAGGAGCAGACCAATGCTTACCTGGATGACTTTGAACTTGAACAAGGGTTATCTCATTATATGCGTTCATCTTTTATTTTAGAAAATGAAGGTGGCGAAAGTGGCGAAGATGGAAAAGGTAGTGAAAGCAAAGGTATATCTGATGAATTGGGTGAGAGAAGTTATTTAGCAAATGAAGTTATAGTGCACGGAGTTGAAGTGTCTAATTGGGGTTTGTTCGAGGCGCACGCTGAGGCACATTTTGAGTCAACAGGATATGAGGGAATTGTGATTGTTTATTCATCTAATGAATTTTTAGAAGAAAATGTACTTGCATCTTATCGCGCTGGTAGCGGAATTTTCACTCGGCCTGATTTTTATGCACAAGTGGAAGTACCAATAAGTTTGGAAGAGGGATTGGTTAGTGGTAGTGAGAATGGCGCAAATGGATTAGAAATTCAGAGCGTTATAGTGAGGTATTATGTTGAGATTTAATTTTTTAAAGTTTAATTTCTTAAACAAGAAAGGAACAGTTATTAGTTTTATACTTATTGGACTTATATTTGCGTTTGGAATATTTATGGCCCTTTCAGATAGTTTTGACTTAAGTTTGGATACTGATTTTCCTGTAAAAGGACAGTGGCAATCTGATTTTTTAGAAGAGTATAGTTCACAACGTGATGAAATTTTGTTATCTAATGATTTGATATTAACGTTAGTTTTGGAAGATAGCACAATTGATTTGGCTAAGAAAGGCGGATATTTTAATCTGAGTGATAGTAGTTCATGTGGGGCGTATAGTGGGGCTGCCCTTTGGAATTTAGGAGGAAGTTTTTGTTTTCCATCATATAAATCTGAATTTTTGAAAGAAGCCGCGAGCGGAATTTTAGAATTAAATAGGAGTGGGTTTGACCATATTGAATATAATATGTTTTTTTCAGGAGAAGAAATTGTTTTCTTGGCTTCTGATAAGATTGAAATTTTGCCACGTTACTTTGAAGAAAGTAGTTTTTCTGAAGAAGAATTACAATGCCTTGGAGAAAAAGGAAAAGTGCCTACGGTTTTTGAGTATAATGGAGAATTAGTTTATAATTCTTGCAAAGAATGTTCTAACTTTGATTCTTGTTCAAACTATGCGTCTTCTGAATATTGCGATTTGGACCCTTGCTCACTTGATTGTGTGAGTTTTTACTCTGAGAATGAATATGCTTCTTGTGGAGTTTGCCCTGAAGAAGTAAGTTGTGATAAATATGTTAATCAATATTATTGTGATTATGACCCTTGCAATTATGGTTGTGAATGGGATGTTAGTTATTGCGAAGAGTCTTTAAGTGATAAGGGAGAGTTTGCCCGAAATGGCCTTGAAGTACTTGATAGAGTAGAAGTAGTACAAAATGCAGATGTATTATCTTCTTTCACAAATTATTTTGTGTACCCACATTTTAGTTATTCTAGTGATTATAAATTTGAAGAGTATGATGCACTTTTTGATGCATCAAAACAATTACTTTTGAGTTGTTCTGGTGTAACGCCTTTGCAGCCTTGCCTTGATTCTAAGGTTGGTGAGAGGTGGAATTATGGGTCTTGCCTTGAAAGTTCGTTTAGCTTTGTTAATGGGAAAGTAGAATTTTGCGTTGAGAGTTTGTATGAGCGGGATGTTGAATATAATTTTGCACTGGATTTTAGTGGAAGCTCAGGAGTAATAAGTGGCCTTAGCGCTTTATATGATTCTAGTTTGAATTCTAATAGTGGGGGATATGAGATTAGTTTTGAAGCAAGTAGTTCAATTGAATCCTATGTACTTTATTTTACAGATTATGAGAATTTAGGTTTTAGTGGCAAATGGCAAGTTTTTTCTGAGTTACAAAGTACAAGTTCTACAAGCAATGTTTTTGAAAGAATTTTGATTGAAAAAGTGAATAGTTGTCCAGCAGAAAATTCAATGGAAATTGGTAAGGGATATGTGTGTGGAGATGAAATAAAAAGTGTGTATTTTGAAAGTAGTCTTGATTATGCAGGTGGAGATTATTATGTTGCAGTAACTAGTGTTTATTCTGGCGAGGAGAGTGAAATTAACGGGATTGTAGCAGTTTCTTCTTGAGTGATTAGTGTTTAGCACAGTAACGCTTATATACATAAAAATTTCAAATCGCTCACTCAAATGAGAGTTAAATTAGACTTATTTTGAGTGGTTTTAATGAGCGGGGTGCTTTTAAATGACATATAAATTATCACTAGATCAAGTTAAAGAAAAGTTAGTTGAGTCTAAAAAAATAGATGCTGCTACTCTTGATTCTAAAATCAAGGCAAAAATAAATGAATTATCTGGACTTATTTCTGAAGAAGGTGCAGCGCACATAATTGCAAATGAACTTGGAGTTAATGTACTTCCAGAAGTGCAAGATACTAAGATGAATATTCGAGACTTAGCGCCAGGAATGAATGGTGTTCAGATGCTTGTTAAAGTTGCTCAAATTTGGGAAATGCGAGAGTTTAGCAAAAATGATTATACTGGAAAAGTACAGTCAATGCTAGTTGCTGATGAATCAGGAAAAACTCGTTTCACATTATGGAATGATCAAGTTGATCATTTTAAGGGAAGTAAAGAAGGAGATGTTCTTTTGATCAAAGGTGTATATGTCAAAGAAAACAATGGCAGAGTTGAAGTACACCTTGGTAAAGGTGGAACCTTTGAAGTTAATCCTGAAGGGAAAACTGTTGAAATTAAAGTTGGCGGTGCTTTTGAACGTAAAGAACTTGGATCACTTACTGGTGGCGAGGAAGGCGTTGAAGTTATGGGAACAATTGTACAAGTTTTTGATCCACGATTTTTTAATGTGCACCCAGAAACAGGAAGACGAATTCGCGAAGGAGAAGAAGGAGACGTTACTCCTGCACTTTCTTATGTAATGAATGCAATACTTGATGACGGGACTAGTAATATTCGTTGTGTTTTTTGGAAAGCTCAAGTTAACATGCTACTAAATAATGATGAAGCTAAAATGCATGAGTATCAACAAGACTTAAGCTTGTTTGAAGATGAAAAAACTGATTTACTTGGAGAACAGTTTGTTGTTCGAGGAAATGTTAAACATAATGAAATGTTTGATAGGTTAGAATTTTCTGTTCGGACTGTTTCGAAGGCCGATCCTGCAGTTGAAATTTCTAAACTTGATGCTGCAAGTTCTAAGGGAGCAAAGGAAGAAGTTGCTGCTAAGGAAACAGTTGAAGTGAAAGCTGAAGAGAAAGTTCAGGAAACTGTAAAAGAAACAGTTGTGGAATCAGCAGTTGAACCTGTAGTAGCAGAAGAAGCGGTTAGTTCTGAGGTTTCAACTCCAGTACCAGCTTTAGAGGCAATGGAATCAGTAGAAACTGTTGAAGCTGCGGAAGTAGTTGCAACAGAAAAAGTCGAGTCACTTGACGATTTACCAGCTGTTGAAGAAGAAATGATTCAGTAAAAAATTATGTAAACAGTAAAGCTTAAGTTATTTTTTTGTTTATTCTTTTATTATGTTATTTTATGGCCACGTACTACTTGGAATTCTAGCTTTTTTATTGTTGAAACTATTTGGAGTTTTTTCAATATTTGGTGATTCAGGGTTTATGGCTTTTTTATTAATGGGAATTTTTGTGTTTATTGGGGCACTTCTTCCAGATATTGATGAAGCTAATAGTAAAGTGAATAAGTGGAGTGGACCTATTGGAAAAATTGTAGCTGCGCTATTCAAACACCGAGGGATTTTACATTCAGTACTTTTATTTTTTGTACTTAGTTTAGTAGTTTGGAAATTGGTAGGGCAGGCTTATGGGATTGCATTATTTGCTGGTTATCTTGCGCACATCTTAGGAGATTCTATTACGCCAATGGGAGTTAAGATATTTATTCCATTTTCCGAGTTTAAGATAAAAGGGCCAATACGTGTTGGAAGTATATGGGAGAAGTTTTTATGGGGAGTTTTAGTTTTGGTTAATGCTATATTGTTTTGGAAGGTGCTTATATGACAAAGCATCATGACCCTAAGGAATTGCGCGAGCACAAAGAAATTATGACTGGAGCGCAAGAAGAAGTAGATTCACACCTGCATAGCCATTGGGAGCAGCATAAACATTGGTATACTCCAGTTATCTCTTTATTTTTAGTTGGATTGATGTTATCTTTTACACTTTCAGCTTTTCCAGTTGGCGACATTTTGGCAAGTTTGGCTGCTAGTTCAGTACTTGATTTTGACGATTCTTTAGAGTTTGATTTAGGCGAAGTAGTTTTATCTTCTGAAGTTGCTTTGTATTTGTCAGAATTATATGTAGGAGAGGAAGGAGCAGAAATAAGTGTGTGTTTGGAAGGCACTATAAGTTCTGATGGAAACAAATTAGGGTATAAGATTGATTCTTACTATATCCCACAGATATTTTATCGTAGTTTTTCTCATGTTAGGTTTGAAAGTTGTAGTGAGGAAACGATAATCTCACTCCATACACACCCACGCGGAAGTTGTATTGCGTCTGAAACTGATTTGAATACTCTTCAAGGTTGGCAGAAAGGCGGTAGGCCTGAGATGGTAATGCTGATTCAGTGTGGCAACAGAAGGTTCAGAGTAGAGAGTTAGTATTTTTTATTTTTTTGTAGTGTTGTATGAACCAGATGCCACCTATTAGCGTGATTAGAGAAAGGATAATGAATAAGGGCTCTTTAACTGACTTAATTCCATTCCCAACATAAGCTAAACTTAAACTCCCACTCACATGTCCAATTGTTATTAAAGTCAAAAAAGTTTTAGGATTAATTTTAGAGAAACCCGCAAAATAAGAAATTTCATCATCTGGGAAAAATGGAAGGAAATACGCCAAAAATAACAATATTTTGCATTTTTCAAAGTAGTGATCGTATTTTTTGATTATTTTGGGATTTACAATATGTTTTAATATATTTCTTCCAAGAAATCTACCAAGATAAAAAGCAATGATTGTTCCAATAACTCTTCCAATCCAATTATAAATGAATCCTTGCCAAGTTCCAAAAATAAATCCCCCTGCAATTGAAACAGCGTAGTGATTAAATGGAGTAATAACAACTTGAGTTATTTGAATTAAAATGAACATTAAAGGAGCAAATGACCCAAATTGAAGAACGTAGTTTCTAATTGTTTCTTGGTTTCCAAAAAAAGATGAAGGGAAAATATATCCCGAAATTAGTAAGATAATAGGAATAATTGTCAAAAGATACCAAATGAATTTAATTTTTTTCATAATAATAATTTTTTAGTTGTTTTTGTTTAATAAATTTTCTGAAGCCACTGGACACTATAGTTTTATGGGGGTTTGTCGCCCTTTAACATTGATTTTTCTTTGGCCACTACCCACTGGTCACCTTCGGATGGCGCTTTTAAAGGGATTATCATTTGTAGTTCTTGCAAGTTGGAAACGATTTGCACCTTGGCAGATCAAAAGGGCGTTGAAAATTAGTCCGAAAATTGTGTCTGTTGAAATAAGAAGCGATAAGCAACGAGGTGAAGAACTATGGAAAGTTATGTAGTGAGTGAAAGTAGTGCAAATAATATTGGGGAAGGAATCCAATATGGAAGCGTGCCGACAAAGCAGGCTAGTGTTAAAAGGTATACTAATACCAAAGTTAAGGAAGAATTTATTGTGAGTGATGCAATTGCTTCAGAAAGTGGAGTACAGTTTGGTGGTTCTAAAAACTATCCACAAAAGAAGTATCGGGCTGGAGCGATATCTGCGACAGTATGGTCTAATTCTTTTCAAAATGAAAAAGGAAGTGGGAGCTATAATACAGTTTCACTTGAGAGAATATATCAAGATAAAGAAGGGAATTGGAAATCAACCAATTCACTTCGATTAAACGATCTTCCAAAGGTAGCAGCAGTAATGCAACGTGCATATGAGGATCTAATCATTAAAGAGCAAGAATTATTTAAAGCAGAGGTGAGTGTATAATGGCAAGAGCAGCAAAAGTAGAGAATATAATTATGCAGAAAAACGAAGTTTTTGGCACCAAAAAGGTGGTAGATGAAATGAATATTAACGAAGAATCAGTTTTGGAAACAGAAAAAAATGCAGTTGAAGATGATGTTCCTGAAGCAATCGATGTAACGAGTCTTCCAGGAGTTGGAGCAGCGACCGCTGAGAAACTTCAAAGTTCTGGGTTTCATGATGTACTTAGTATTGCTGTAGCAAGCCCTGGGAAATTGTGCGAAGCTGCTGGAGTATCTGAAGCTGTGGCTCGTAAGATTATCAATGCAGCAAGAGACTCAATGAAGATGGGTTTTGAAACTGGAACGCAAGTTTTAGCTAGACGAGCAAAAGTTATGAGAATTCCTACAGGAAGTAGCAATATTGATGCACTGCTTGGCGGAGGTTTTGAAACTGGAGCAATTACTGAATGTTTTGGAGAATTTGGTTCTGGGAAAACACAAATTGGACATGTACTAGTTGTACAAGTATTGTCACGTGATCCTAAAGCAAGTGTTGTGTATATTGATACTGAAAACACCTTTAGGCCAGAAAGGATAAAAGAATTATGTGTAGGAGTAGGACTTGATTATGAAGATGCATTAAGACGGATAATGGTTGCACGAGCGTATAACTCAGATCATCAAATGTTACTTGCTGAGAAAGTTGAAGGCTTAATTAAAGAGCAAGGCAAGAAAATAAAATTAGTTGTTGTTGATTCATTAACTGCGCATTTTCGAGCAGAATTTATTGGACGTGGAACCCTTGCTGAGAGGCAACAAAAGTTGAATAGGCATATGCATACACTTGGAAAGTTGTCTAGTTCACAAAATATTTGTGTTTTTGTAACGAATCAAGTAATGTCAAAACCAGATTCATTTTTTGGAGATCCAACTGTTGCAATTGGAGGACATATTGTGGCTCATGCTAGTACCTTTAGAATTTATTTACGAAAGGGCAGAAAAGGAAGCCGGGTTGCAAAACTAATTGATAGTCCTAATTTGCCTGAAGGAGAAGCACCTTTTGAAGTTACTGGGCCTGGGCTTAAAGATTTTTGATGATCAAGTGATTGATAAGATTGATAAATTGAAATAAATTATTTATTTTTTCTTTGTTTTTTCTTTGTTTTTTCTTGTTTTTTCTCCATATATCTTTTTGTTTTACACACGAAGCATTTTTATATTGACTTTCTTCTGGGAAGGTAATAAAGAACATAATTAACTATATGAGGCAAAAAGTAATGGAACAACAAGTACCAGTAAAAGAAGGTCAAGAATATGAAGTAGAAGTACAGGCAGTAGGAGCAAAAGGCGATGGTATTTGTCGAGTAAGGGGCTTTGTGGTGTTTGTTCCAGGCGTTAAAAAAGGCGATTATGTAAAAATTAAAGTTAAAAAAGTTCTAGCAAAAGCAGCTTTTGGAGAATTTGTTGCAAAACTAGACAAAAAACCAGCATCAAGTTCACATTCTTCATCTAGATCAAAAAATTTTGCAACCGTTAAAGTTTCTGATATTCCACGTGAATCTTACAAAAAAGAGTATAAAACTGATATTGAAGAAACAGATGATTTTGGTGCTGATTTTGAAGATGACGATGAGATGTGATTGTTAATATTATCAGTTTAAGGCCAGTTTAGCATTTTTTAAGATGTAATGAAGGTTTAAATTTCAATAAGGATTATATATTCATTCTTCTTTTAGTTTTAATTAAGTTTATTTTGTATAGAAGATAGTTTGAGAATTATTTTAGGGGTGGGATTTATGAAATATATTTATTGGTTAAAAGATGCTGGAGAAGCTGACGTATCGCTTGTAGGATATAAGGCAAGAGCTCTTGGAAAAATGATGAATGGCGGATTTTTAGTTCCTTCTGGATTTATCTTAGCAAGTGATGGTATCTCACGCTTTTTAGAAGAAGCAGGGATACTTAGTCAAATAAAAGAGCTTTGCGCTTCGCTTGCATTTGGAGTTGAGTCTTCTGAAATCTCTTTTGCAATTTCTGAATTAGTACATAGCGCAGAATTTTCGCCTGAATTATCTGAAGATTTGCTTGATCACTACGAAATTTTCGGGGCAACACAAGGAGGAAGTGTTGCTGAAGGACTAGTAGTTGCGCGCGAAGCATCTGTTGCTGTTAGGCAAAGCTGCGCTAATAGTTCATTGCAAGGGAAGGTTAAGTTGGCTGTTAATGGAGTAAAAGATTTACTTAATGCAATAAAATCTCTTGTGGCAGGATATTATAGCGCTCCAAATTTGAAAATTCATAAGGGAGAAGGATACCCAGCAATACTTGTTCAAGAAATGATTAATTCTCAAAAAAGCGGATTAGTTTTTACCAATCATCCATTTACAGGAGACACTGAAAAAAGTGTAATTGAAGCTGTGTATGGCCTAGGGAATAGTTTAGGAGAAGAAGGAAGTGTATATGACTCTTATGTAGTTTCAAACGGACCAAGAGAAGTTGTATCTTGCGAAATTGATGAACAAATTGAAGGAGCATTTCATGATGATGGTAAAATTGTTCAACGTAGTGTTGATTTAAGAGATCAAGCAAATCAAACATTAACTGATAGGGAATGTGGTGAAGTAACTCGGCAAGGGCAGAAAGCTCAAAAATCACTTGGAGGGGCCTGTAAATTATCATTTTCAATAATTGGTGAGAACGTATATTTATTGTCTGCAAAACCATTGAATGTAGAAAGAAAAATTGAAAGTAAGGCTGAAAGTAGTGTTGGAATTAGTGCCGAAAATAATGAAAACCAAAGAAATGATAGTGATGTTGCCTTAGAGAGTGCAAAAGAAACTTCAAAAGTTTTAACAGAAGAATTAGAACAAGTAAAAGAAGCTAAGGAAAAACTTGACGAAGTTGAAGTAGAACCAGAAGAGTCTAGTGAAACTTTGGAAGAAGAAACGCAAGTGCCTTTTGTAACTAATGTTATTCCAGCAGTTCCAGTTAATAATGAAGAGTTAACTGAGGAATTAGGAGATGACGATGGGGACAATGAAGATGATGAGCCAGAGGAATCAGAAGAGACAGACGATGTTGCTGACGGTCCTAGCGAGGACGAAGATGAAGCAGAGGACTCAACTGAAGAAGATCCTTCTGAAGAAGAATTAGAAGGTCAAGGAAATGACACTGAGAATATTTTAACTGGTTCAGATAGGTTGGAAAATTCAGGGGATTCACAAAGTCAAGAGTCAAATAGACAAGGAAGAAGATTTGGCGCTGAAAACTCTTATCGGAAAAGTATTCCTAAGTATCCATCATTTAAGAAAAAGGGTGGTAAGTTTGGAAGGAATGTTTATAGTTAGATTTTTATTTTATTTTATTTTTAAATCAAAACCTTAATTTGTATCCTTGATTATGGGCGCCTAGTTCATATAATTCCCATGCAGATGACAAACTAAGTAACCTTAGTTCTATTCCACTTCTACTATTTCTAGAATTCAGCTTTCTCCATTCAAATTTTGGCTTGTTAGGATCAGTTAAATCTACATAGCATAAAGGAGAGTATCTGTGAAAATAAGTAAATGAATTTTGGAATTCATCAAATAGAGTGTGGAGCCCAAGTTTGGTTGTAGAAGTTGTAGTGGTACTTCCCCATAGTTTTTTTGCTTCAGAAGTCAAATATCTTGTTTTTCCGATAGCTATAGGAGTTATTTTTTGATCATTCCCAATTACTTCGTCTATTTCTTTTAGTGTATGTTGATATGCTTTAGCAGCAAAAGTAAAGTGCGATAAAACTCTTTTTTCTAGAATTCTTGGAAATAAAGTTAGAGTTTCTTGATGTAAATATCTGAATTTTGCCCCTAGCAAAGTTTTTTCAAATTCAGTCATATGGTCCATTGTTTGTTCACATTTTGTAGGTGTGCTTTTCAATTATTGTTGTAATGGCACATTACAACTGAGCATAAGGTTTTTATCTAAAGGGCGATTATTTGATTTATGATAGAAAAAATGAAGTCTTCGCTTTTAGGGATTGGACTTACAGCTCAGCAAAGTGAATTATACTTACTTTTAGTAAAACTTGGAAAGTCAACAGTTGCTGAACTTGTAAAAAATAGTGGAGTTGGACGAGTTTCATGTTATGATGTTTTACAGCGTTTAGAACAAAAAGGCTTAGTTTCATTTGTTAATGAAGAAGGAAGTAGGTCATATAGGGCAGCTAGTGCTGATCAACTTTTGTGTTTGGTACGTGAAAAAGAAGCTAAGGTTGCTAAAGAGAGAAAATTAGTTGAAAAACTGTTACCTAAGCTTGAACAAATGCAAAAGCTATCAGTAGAATCAGAAGATGCATTTGTTTTTAGAGGAGTTCAGGCACAGAGGGGATTTTTTGAAAAAATACTTAGTGAAATAAAAAGTGGTGAAGAAATATTTGTCTTGGGTGGCACAGGTAAGGCTTTACTTAGTTTGCCAATTTATTTCCCTCAATGGCATAGAAAGCGCGTAGAGAAAAAAGCAAGTGTTCGAGTGTTATTTAACCATGACTTAAAAGACAAAAGTTTTGTGCGTATGCCTTCTTCTTCTGTTTTGTTTTTGAAAAAGGAATTAAGTTCGCCTACAACTATCTTTATTTTTGGGTCATTTGTCGCAACTTTGCATTGGGGCGAGAACCCAGTTACATTTTTGATTAAATCTACAGCGATCGCTAAAAGCTATAGGAAGTATTTTTTAGAACTTTGGAAGAAGGGTATTAAGAAAAGCTAATTTTTTCTTTGTCTTTTAGAAGAAGATTTTGACTTACGTCTATTATCTGGTTTCTTATTTTTTGAACCCTTTTTTTTAGTTTTAGTTTGTTTTCTTTTAGGTGTTATAGGGATTCTAGTGAATTTATTACATTCTTGGCATTTTAGTACAACTTTTTTGTTCTGGATTCTGACTCTTTGATTTGTTCCAGGTGTTTGATAAGAATAACAGTGTTTGCAATATTGCCTTTTGTAATTAAGAGGAAGTCTCATACGTACTTTCATTGCAATTTTACGAGCGAGTTTAATTAGTTTGTTTGTGAGATTTTTGTCGCTACGCTTTTCTTTGGCTAGAGTAAAAACTGCTTTTAGATGTTCTTTTGCAATTACTTTTTGCCTTTTTTTGGGAATTCGCGCTTTAGCCAAGGTAATATCAAAAACAGTAAGGTTCTTTAAGAATTGTTTGTTTGTAATTGTATGCCAAGAGGAAGACCTGCAAAAAGTAGAGTACGTCAGCGTATTGTTGAGATACTTGCGCATATGGGTAAAGGTTATGGGTATCGTGTTTCTAAAGTTTATAATGAGATTTATCCAGAGATTGCATCTAGATTAGTGTATTATCACTTACGCAAAGGGATTCAAACGGGAGAATTTGTTGTACGTGAAGTAAAAGTAGAGAAAGGAAATTTCTCCTGGGGGGCAAGCGTTGAAAAAATCTATTATATGCTAGGTCCGAATGCTGAAGTGAAAGGATTGAAACAAGTTGCTAAATTTTTTGATAAGAAATACAAATAAATATTTGTGATTTTAGTGAGTTCTAAAAGTTGTAATAATTAAAGAATTAAAAAATTAGAATATAAATTAAAATATAAATCCAAAGAGTTTTTTGATTAGTGGTAAAAGTAAACTAAAGAGTAAGATGAATAATAGTAGTACACTTATTTTACTGTAAATATGGTCTCCTTTCACTTTTCCTTTGAGTTTTCTTAGGAAAATTTGTGCCATTTTTCCACCATCTACAATTGGAAGTGGTAGAAGGTTGAATAAACCAATTCCTAAACTAAGGATGAATGTCCAACGTGAAAATTCAACAAGCCAATTGATTACTTCATACCAAGCTCGTTTTAGGCCTGTTTGATAAGCTTCTTTGATTTGAAAATCGTTAGAAATTGTAGAAATTCCTAAAAAAGGACGAGATACATCATCAGGGTTATTTGTTAAAGTAATATTGTAATCTTGAGTTTCTCCAAGTTCAGTGTTGTCTTCAGATGTAGCAAAACCAGTTACAGTAATTGTATCTCCGGGCCCTTCACATTGAAGAACACTCGCGAAGTCTTGAAAAGTTGTTGTTGTTTCTCCATTAATAGAATTGATAGTTGTTTTTAGAGGAATTCCTGCGATTTCAGTTGGCATTAATTCTCCAGCGTAAGTTTCGAAAGTAAATCCTGTTTCTTCAAGCATACCTGCATGAATTGGATTGAAAACGAAGCTTAATAGTAAGATTGCAAGTCCTGCTAAAAGAACGTTAGCAAATGGGCCTGCTCCTAAAATTGAATAGTTAACAATGTCGGATTGTTTAGCCATTTGTTTTTCATCAGGTTCTACAAAAGCTCCGATGATAGGTCCAATTAAGACAAACCCAGTATTATGAATTTTAACTCCGTGAGCTTTTGCAACAATACCATGACCAAACTCATGAATTAGTGCAATTACAAAAATTGAAATTAACCAATGCCAAAAAGGAAGAACGCCTAAACCGGGAATGTTTACTCCTGGGAGGATGAGGGCAACACCTGATTGCGCTGCTGGTTCTATTAATAGTTTGATTAGGTTTTGAATAAGAGTATAAGTGATAAAAATCATTCCGATGAAACCAACGCCAGCCGCTACATAACCAACTAGCTTGATCCATTCACCATATCTTTTAGAAGCCCATTTCATAGCTTTGATTCCAAAACTAGTTCTATAGAGCATAATGATTTTTGCTTGAAAGTCAATTTTGGTTTTATGCAGATAAACAAAAATTAAAATCGCTAAGTAAAAGAGAATAATTGCTTTGTATCTTAGAATAAAATCAATAACTGCTTCAACCATCAAAAGAAAATGAGGAAGTTTTCCTTTTTAAGGTTACCTGAAATTTGGATTTGAAAATTGAGAAGAAAAGTTGAATGTAAAAGTTTGTTTGCTTTGTAAAGATAATAAAATAAAAATATAAAATAATGGTTTATTTTTTCTTTTTTGGTCTTAGTTTATTTGATCCGCCTTTACCGCGACCTTTAATTTTTCCAGCTTGCACTTTTAATGGGTTAGCTCTAATCTTACGCTTTGTTTTTTTATCAACAAAGATGTTTTTGAAAAGGCGTGCTTCAGCTTCTGGGAATTTTGTTGCCATGTATTATTTCACTTCCGTTATATTTTTGATTTTTGTAATGTTAAGTTTATTTTACTTGTTTCATTACTTTTTGTCCCATTAAAGCCCAGTACAAAACGTTTCTTCCTTCTGTACAATCTTTTTTTAATTCTTCTGGGATTTCTAAATCGAATGTTTCAAAACTGGTTTCGTCCATTATGTTTGCAATATTTCCATTGATTGCTAAAACTTGAGCAGTTTTCTTTTCAATGATTGGAGCTTCGATTTTATCGTGCCCTGGCATCATTGTATTTCTTTTTTTGCTATCAAGTAAACCAACAGCGGTTAAATTTACTTTTGCATGCCCGTGTTTTCCAGGCCTTGATACTGAAATGTCAGTTACTTTACACGCTACACCATCAATTAAGCAGGTATCGCCTTTTTTTAAGTGTCCAACGGTTACTAATTTTGTTTCGCTCATTATTCTCCACCTATGATTCTATATTTTTGAAAATGTTATTTGCAGCTTGATTTTTTATTAGTCTCTTTAAAAGACTTTTTGTTCTTATTTACTAGCTGCGAGGCTAATATCTTTATCTGTAATAGTTTTACGGCCAGCGTGCAAAGCGAATTTTTTTGCTTCACTAGCAATTTCGAAGGCTTTTTCCTCTAAAACTTTCGCTAAAGCTTCTTTTGCACCGTCGGAAACTCGAGGTGCTCCAGCGTCACGCATAATTTTATCCATTGCGTTGTGCGATACATATCGTTTTTTGTTCATTTGAACTTCATCTCCTAGATGCTTGGAAATACATCCTAAAAGGCAAAATTGGCCTTTATGTTTATAAAGCTTGCGAATATTAGCTTTAAATGCTAATTTTAGACAGTTGATAATTTTTTGTAAACTCAGCTAAATTCTTCCGTAAGATATACGTTTATCCAAGATTAATCACTTAAGAGTAATTAAAACAGAAAGGTTTTTAAATGTAGTTGAATTTAAAGGACTATATAACGGTTGGCTGCATTAACAACCCGAAAGTAAACTTGACTTTCTTAAAACAGCCTTAGATAGTGGATAGATACTATCGGAGGATGTAAAAATGAATAGTAAAATGAGGGGATTAGCATTACTTTTAATTGGAGCAGTTAGTGCTTCTAGGTCTGGACAAGTAGATGATAATTATGGAGTAATTTGGATAGATGGAGCAGTTCACGTTTCTGGTCCTGAACAAGTAGATGATAATGGAACAATCGAGGTAGATTATAGAGTAGATTCAACTCAAGAACATACTTTTGTGAAGAGGTTAAGTAGAGATGCTGCTCCTTTAGAAGACCCACTTGAATCGTCTGATAAAATTTATAAATTGCAAACTGGAATCTCTCGAGCAACTAGTGAACAAGACTGTAGTAAGTTAGCTTTGAGACTTGGGAGTGCGTATAGTTATGACCCTGACATGGGAGAAATTCGTTATATGAGAATGCCTAACCCTTCTGCGATTAATCCTATAGAATTTTCAGGTGCTTTAATACATTATGATTGCCCCGAAAGTGGATTTTAATTATTTTTTTAATTTTATTTTTATTAAATAGTCATACTTCTTAATTTTTTTACACGTTCACTTGTACTTGGATGTGTTGAGAAGAGTTTTAGAAAAGATTTCCCTGAAAATGGGTGATGAATAAACATGTGCGCTGTAGCTTCAGTTTGACCAGATTTTCTAAATGGATGATGCGCTACATTGTTTTCAATTTTTTCTAATGCAGATGCTAGGCTGTATGGATCCTTAATAATCTTAGCACCAGTTTCATCTGCTAGAAATTCGCGAGACCTAGAGATTGCAAACTGAATGATCATTGCCATTAATGGAGCGATGATTGCTAAAGCAATAAGCTCTAAGATATTGTTGTTATCACTTCCTCTGCCACCAAAACCGCCAAGGATTGCTGCCCAACGTGCCATAAAAGCTGCGTAGGAAATAACTCCGGCGATAGTTGCTGCAACGCTTGAGATAAGGATGTCACGGTTTTTAATGTGGCCAATTTCGTGCGCTAGAACTGCTCTAAGTTCATCTTTAGTTAATATTTTCATAAGTCCAGTTGTTACTGCAACTGCTGCATGTTTTGGATTACGTCCAGTTGCAAAAGCATTAGATTGAGGAGTATCTATAATGTAAAGTTTTGGCATTGGTAATTTTGTTCTACTTACAATAGATTCTAAAATTTGGTAAAGTTCTGATTCTTTATTTTTATCTGCTTCACGTGCTCTGTACATTTTTAGAACAATTTTGTCAGAGAACCAATAACTAAAGAAATTCATCCCGATTGCGAATATTAATCCTATTAGTAAACCTGTGTTTCCACCGAAAAGATATCCGATAAGTAAGAGTATTCCAGTAAGGGACCCTAATAGTAATGCAGTTTTAATTTGATTTTTAATCATGATAAGTATGTTTTAGATAGTTTGGTTTTTAAGGGTTGTGGACTATGCGTGTAAGATTTGAGATATTTTTATTATTTTTATTTTTCAAATAATTTTAAATAGTTAAAAACAATGTTTCTAGTGTTATAGTATTTTACTGTAATAACAAATTAAATAAATTATTATCATTAGAGGTGGTTAATAAATGGTACTTGAACATATTTTTCCTGAAGATTGGCTTGAACAAAAAGCTGGTTATGCGTTTTTACTTGGAGTAGGATATTCCATTGTTGGAATTTTAATTGCTTCAATTTTATTTCCTGGCGACCCTGCATTAGTAGCAGTTGCATTCACATCAATTTTACTTCTTCCTGAACTTTACAAAATATTTGATATGGAAGAACGTCAAGAAAGAATGGAGAAAAAAGTCTCGTTCAAAGCTTTGTTTCGTGATGATTGGGATATTGTAAAAATTTATGTTTTCTTGTTTCTTGGAATTCTTTTAGTATATTCGTTTGGAACAATGATGCTTCCAGCGTTTGAAACTAACACTTTATTTCGTGAGCAATTAGAAATTAGACTTGGTCAAGGGTTTGCTGGAAATGCATTTGCAAGTTCAGCTGTTGGAAGTTTATTTTGGTCACTACTTTCAAATAATTTTATGGTAATGGTGGCTTGCTTTATTATGGCACTTTTGACTGGAGATGGAGCAATATTTTTGATTACTTGGAATGCTTCAGTATGGGGAACTGTATTTGGATACACTGCAAAAGCCGCTAGCAGTTTTAGTGGAGAAAGTGTGCTCTTGGTCTTTGGTAAAATAATGGCAGTGGTCACGCCACACATGCTAATAGAAGGTATGGCATATTTTTTAGCAGCGATAGCTGGGGCGGTCATATCAAAAGACGTGCTACTTGAAGAATTCGCATCAGATCGATTCATGGAAGTATTTGGGTTTAACTTGTACTTGCTACTTGGCGCTGTGCTATTTTTACTACTTGGAGCGGCAGTTGAAGCCTGGGTACTTGAGAACGTGATTGTTTATCAAGAAATAATCCGAATGAGCTTTTTAGGGGCTTAGATTTTTTTATTTTTCGATACCTTTTTATTCTTCTTTTTCTTTTAATTTTTGATGGTGATGAGTCAGAGTGATTTTATTGAAGCTGCAGAAGCAGTTAGAATTGCTTTAGAATGGAGCGAAAGAAGATCAAAAGTTATTCAAAGAGCTCAAAACCAGTATTCTGCATTGTTTGATTTGATAAACCCAGAGTCTCTTGTGGCAGTGCATTTAACTGACCATTTCCCTAAGCACGGGAAAATAAAGTCAAGGGGTAGTGTGTTTAAGAAAAAAAGTTCTCAGCTAGATTGGTTTCCACGAGAAACAATTCATTTTTGTTTGAATGGCCCCGTTGGTTCGCACATGTTGAACAGTTGGGATGGAAAAAAATTTGCGATAATTATACCTTTTAAAGCAATGATCCCAAGAATTTATAATTTAGCACCACAAGATACATTTGTTGTTGGAGATTTTGTTTTACCTTATGGTACGGAAGTTTTAGGTAAACATGATGATCTTCCTAAAAGAGCTTCGGCTACAATAAAATTGATACCTATAGCTGATATTGAAAAAATAGAAGCAGCAGTGATGAGGCGTGTGGAAGAGAAAGGATTACCTCCAGCGGTAATAAATGCTCATAATTGGAGTTTTGCTGATATGAAGAATGCTTCACGTATGATTTTAAGGGAGGCAGGTAGAAATATTGATCTGACCTGGAATTTTGGAGAGATAGCTAAGTCTGCTTTTTGGAAAAGTGAACAGCACAATCATTCTTTATTTGGTGAGGTTGAAGAAGTTTCAAAAATTTTTTCTAACTTATTACAAAGAGAGGATTTTTCATATAATTCTTCTGTAAACAGAACAGATTTTTTTAGCGCACTTAAAAAAAGGTTAAAGAAAGTGCAGCGCGAAATAAAGAAATTTTTGTTATCTTTGAAAGGTAGTTTTCAAAGGGAGTTTGTTGATGCATTGAAAAGAATAGATGATTTTTTGAAGCACTTAGAGGGAGAGTTACCATCTTTAAAGAGATTTCATGCTGACATGGGAGAGCTTGCAATTATTTCTGATCTTAGGCGGGCAAATGAATTGTCTGATGTTGAAAAAAGGTGGCTTGTACGAGAAAACCAAATCATTGAAGAGATAGGAGAATCTTTTATGAGAGGTGTTAAAACTTCTTTTCGAGCAGAATTAAGTAACTTGCAAAGAACAGAAAGAAGAGTTTATCAAAAATTTCAAGAGTTAGATGGTAGGTTAGTAGATATCTCCCAAGTAAAATCTCTTTTAATGATAAATGGTTTGCGAGAAAAGTTACGTGTTCAAGAAGCTTTTTTGGTTAAACAGGTTCCAGCAGTGATAACACAATTTAGAAAAAAAGAATTGAACCTGGATAAAAACCATGCAGGGAAATTGCTTGAACATACAAGTTATTATCTTAAATCTGCTTTGGCTGCGCTTGAGGAAATTGAACAAGCATTACAGAGTAGACTTTCTTTTGATGAAAAGCGTAAGGCAGCTTCGCATTGGCAATGATTTGATCAACTTTCATTTAATATTATAAATAAAAATTAAGAATTTTTAAACATGTAAATGCCTTAACCATGAGGTTTACAGGTTTCGTAGAAGTCGCATTGCCCAGTTTTCCATCTGCAAAGTGGAGTGATTGTTCTTTTGTAATCAACAATATTATCAGTTATATCTGTGTGAGCATGAATGTTTTCTATTTGCAGTTTTGCATTTTGAGTCATATCATCAGTTACATCAATCATTTTCAGACCTTCACGTAAAAAGAATGCACCAACTTTTTGAGGTAGTTTTCCGTACTTTTCTTGGTAAAGAAGTGCGTAAATTGAAAGTTGAAGCCTAATTGAATCTTTAATTACAGCTTGTTTATTTGTTTTATAATCAATAATGTGAATCTCTCCATTTTCGTGATGTTTGATTGCATCAATGAAACCTCTAACTTGGTGAGTTTCTGATTTGAATTCTTGCTCGCGAACTGGAGCTATTTGAGAAAACATATCAGTAATTGACCTAGGATCTTTTGCATATTCTTTTTTCATATCTTTTAGAAAATGATTACACCAGTTAAGAACCATCATCATAGTTTCTTCAAAGTAAAATCTGGTTTTGTCTGGAGTGAGGTCAAGTTTTTCTAATTTTTCTGAGTAACTCGCCCATTGGTTTAGTAAGAGTTTTTGAATTGATACCTTGAATTCTTTTTCAAAATTATCCATAGTGTAACTCGAAACGTCTAAATCATAGAAGTATTCTAAAGTTGAATGGGCAATGTTTCCACGAACTGTATGGATTGAATCCTTACGTGGTAATTTTTCGATATAAGAATAATAATATTTTCTTTGACATTGCTTGAAGGTGTTAATTGAAGAAGGGGATTGTAGTCGTTTTGCCATAACTGGCTTATGATAGAGTTTTGTTTATATGTATTGTGGGGACTTGACCAGTGGAAATAGAGTCTATTTTTTAGAGCTAAGCTTAGACAACTTTATAAAGCGGGCAAATTTTTAGCTTACAATGGCTACACCGTACAAAAAGCACAGATCCAAAGGCAAGTCTTCTGGAGATGGAGAACAAGTTCTTAGAGTTAGGCTTCCAGCTGGGAAAGAACTTTTAGGAATTGTGAAACAGCGTGTTGGTGGTAGTCGGATGATGGTACAATGCCTTGATGGGAAAACTAGAAATTGTAGAATCCCAGGAAGACTTCGTAAATTTTTATGGGTTCGTGAGGGTAATATTATTATTGTTGAACCTTGGGAACTTGGTGGCGATGTTAAAGGTGATGTTGTTTACAAATATCGATCAAAAGCAGAAGTAGCGTTTTTGAAGCGCCGTGGCCTATTGGACGCGATTGAAGATGATTTTTGATTAGTAATTTTATTCTATTTAGGGTTAGCGTGTTTGTTAGTATGTTTGCTATGCGTTTATTCTAGCCTATAAATCCTTAAAAGTAATTTTACCATAATTTAGATATGGTAAGAGGAATATTGATTGGACTTTCTACATTATTTACAGTATTATTTTTAGGTTTTTTTGCACGTTATGCGAGTTTAGAAACGAGTTGTCTTTGGATTAGTGGAGTTATTTTTGTATTAATTGTTTTAACTAGTATTACTTCTTTTTTTCATGAGAAAGGAGAAGCATTTAGTCTTTTTAGCTCAGTATTGATGCTTCTGGGAGTATTATACTTGTATGTGCTTGGACAAAATTTAAGTTATGCGCTTAGTATGTTTGCACTAGTACAATTTGTTTTAGCTTTGCAGATGGCTCCTTGCAAAAAGGTTTGTGAGAAAAAAGAGGAAGTTGAAAATTCTGTTATGGTTTCTAAACCAAAACATAGTATGGTGTTTGATTCAAGTAAATCTATGGCAGCAAAAGACTCAGAAGGGAAAAGGATAGTTCCAATCCCTAAACGAGCACGTAAAGTTAGTAGTTCTAAGAGTAAGGTTCCTAGAAATAAAGTTTCTAAGACAGGTAGTATTGATGGAAGTACTAGTACTAATAATTTTGTAGCTAGTAAAAAAGGGCGTTATTATCATAAAAGCGGAAGCGAGTGGGCAGTTAAAATCAAAGAAGATAATCAAGTTTGGTTTAGTAGCGAAAAAGAAGCTCAAGATGCTGGTTATAATGCTTCAAGAGATTTGAAAAAGAGTTCTTAAGTATTATTTTTTAGTTTTTGTTTTTTTAATATCTATTTTTGAATCTGGCATAGTTTCTTCTTTGATTAATAAGATGATGATTATGATTGCGCTAATTGAGATTGCAGCGTCCGCTACATTAAAACTTGGCCAAAAGGAAGTAGCGATAAAATCTATCACTTCACGCCTGATGAGCCTATCAATCATGTTACCAATAGCACCACCAAGAAGTAAAGCGCTTACAATTTGGTAGATTTTGGTTTTAGGAATTTTTGGATAATAGAGAATAAGTGCAATTACAAAAATTAGCGATAGGATACCTAAAAGAAAAGAAGAATTTTGGAAAATGCCAAACCCTGCCCCAGTATTAGTAGAGTAATGAATGTTTAGGAAAAGAAATTGCAGTGTTGGTTTAGTTTGTTTTATGAGAATTTTTGTTAGTTGATCTAGTATAACTATAATTGATGTTATCGCTATGAAAATGTAAAGAAAATTGTTATTGGTTTGTTTATTTACCATACTTAAAAATTAACTTTGTCAGGTTTACCAGAGATTATGGTTTTGGTTATTATGTGATTGATTTTGTTCTTGCTCTTCTTGTTTTGCGATGCGTTCAATAACATTTACTCTAGAGTCAAGAGATTGCAAAATTGCTTTAATTGTATCTAATTTACTTGAGATTAGTTCTAGGTCGCGATTCCCTGAATATTCTTTTTTTTGATCAAAAGCCTTAGGTCTTAGAGAATCATGATTTGCTCCAAAATCACTAGGTGGAGTTGGCGCTGGAGAAATGGGGTCGCTGCCAGGAGGTGAGCTGTTAGCTGGACTTGGTGACATAGAATCTTTACCAAAAGGATCATGTTCTAAACCGATGTTTTCGTGAAGTGGAGTTCCACCAAGGGGATCTTTTGCGGATGAGCTGAAACTATCCATATCAAAACTGCCAAAATCGTCTTTTTTTTTCCAGAACATTAATTTATCCATAACACCCATATTAAAGTTAGTTAAGAAGAAGGGGGATTTAAAGGTTACTCTAAATCTTTGATATTTTTGAGAATATTATCTGCACTACCTTTTTTTGCTTTAACTGCAGAAGGCGATCCGCCACCATGCCAAGTAAAACGTGGTCTCATTTGGATTGGAAATAATCGTTCATTATTATCATCGAATAAAATTGCTGCTCCTTTTTGACGAGGCAGATTATTTAGTTCTACATCAAGACCTGTTCTCATATAACTTTGCATAAGAAGACCAAGGGCTTCAATATCCATTTTAGCAGTGAGTCTATGAGATAGTACGATATCGGATTGAGTCATTACATCGGTATGAATTTTTCCTGGTTGTTGGGTTGCTAGAATTAAAGAGATCCCTGGCTGACGACCTTCACGTAAGATAGTGATAAGAGCGTCACTTGCCGCAGTTTTACCTTCGCGTGGCAAAAGTTCATGTGCTTCGTCGATTGCTATCCAAACAAGAGGCTCTTCTTGTTTTTCTTTAGTATCTTTAGAAAAATAATGCATTGCTTTGTCAACACTTTGAAATTCTTCGCTTTTACGTGAAAGCATACGTTGTTGAAAGAGACGTTTACATAAAAGACCAGTAACCATTGCTTTAATTTCCCAGCCACTAGGCATTGTCGCGTAAGGACTTACATCTAAAACAGTCACTTGGCCACCTTTTACGATATCTTTTAGTGGAGTTCCATTTTTGTCAAAGATTTTCCAGCCTTTTGCTTTTTCGAATAGATTAATGACTACAGACTTAGTTACACGTTCTGATTCAGGGTCATTTCTTACTAAAGTAATTAATTCATCTAAAGCATATGGAATGTTTTCGTTATTTTTTGTTTGAACAATTTTTGTTAAGAGTACTCCCTCTGCGGAATTTGCTGGGACTTTAAACGTATCAAGCCAATCTTCTGGACCAACATCAGTAGGAGTTATTGAAAAAGGAAAATCTGTAGGGATACCTTCTTCTTTGTATTTATAGTAGAATCCACTTGGCGTATAAATTTTAACATCAAGAGGTTTTGGTTCAAAGCCCCATTCTCTTAATAGGGCTGCGTCTTGGTAATTAGGATATTTCATAGTCCAATAAATACCCATGGTGTCTAGTAGAACAATAGAGAGATTTTGTTTGATATTTTTTGGGAGGTCTGCAAGCCCTTCAGCGATGGACCCCATAGTATAACTTTTTCCCGATCCTCTTTTGCCGCAGAGAAAAATAACGTGTGCTCCAGATACATCAAGGTAAACTGGATTGGACAAGCTGGTGGTTTGACCCATCTTTACGAACTGTTTTGCAATGAAAACTGTTCCTTTTTTGCCTAGTTTCTCAACGTCCTTTTTACTACGGCCAATAATTACATCAAAAGTCATATGTATAGGAAGAAGGAGCGTTTTGGGATATAAAACGTTTGGTTAATTATGTAGTTTGTTATTAATTGAAGAATAATTTATTTTGGCATGTCACCAAATTTTGTTAAATAATTTATTTGGCCAATGTGTTTGGTTAGGTCAGGAATTGATGATTATTGTGAAAATAAAAAATTAAAAAAAATAAAATGTGTTTTTGTAATTATTAACTCAAATCTTTTTCAGTTAAAATTTTGATTCTTGCTTTACCATCACTTATGTCTTCGCCACCAACAAGGTAGTGAATTTTAAGTTTCTCAGCTGTACGAGCAAGTTCTGCGTCAACTCCGCCATCAAGAACAATTGCGTGAATTCCACCACCTAAACTTTTGATAGTAGAATTAAGTTCAGTTAAAGGAACTTTCCCTAAAATTGATAGTTTGGTGTCAAAGATGCATGCGCCCCTGGTTCCGAAAAGATCTTCAAGAGTTTCTTTGAATTTCTTTTTTTCGCCTTCAGCTAAAGCTTTTGGGCTGCTTCTTGGAGCTGGAGCCTCTGTTCTTGAACTGGTATTTCTATCAGTTCTTGCTGGCCTTCGATCATTTGTACGTTTGTTGTCGCGATCGTTTCTTGTTGGCCTTTTATCGTTTCTTGCTGGTCTTCGGTCATCTTTACGGATAACTTTTTGTTTTAAAGTTACATCTTTATTGATGAGTCCGCCATCTTTAGTAATCCCAAGATCAGTTTTTGCTTGCTGCGCTGTAATTTTTCCACGAAGTGCTTTATGAATTTCTTTTTTGGTCAATTCTTCAACTTCTTTTCCGTCAGGAGCTCTACAAACAAAATCCACTTCACAAACAGTTACAAGTTCACGGATGTTTAGTTTTCCACCACGGTCACCATCAACAAAAACAGTCATTGATTTTTGTTTAGAAAGTTCAATTAGAGTTTTTGGAACTGAACTTCCTTCCATTGAGATAGCGTTTTTGAATCCATGTTTTAGAAGTGTTAGAACATCTGCTCTTCCTTCTACTACAATCACATCTTCACCAGTTTCAACATCAGGGCCGCAAGGTAATTTATCTTTTCCGTATTTTTTGATCTCTTTCATACGTACAGATTGTGATACTTCTTTACTGATCTCTTGAGAATCAGGCAAAGTATTTTCTGTAAGATTGTGAAGAAGTTCTTTTGCACGTTTAATTACAAATTGACGCTTACTTACACGGATATCTTCAATTGATTCAACTCTTAAAGTTGCATTACATGGACCAATTCTTTGAATAATTTCAAGGGCCGCTCCAATAATTGCAGTTTCAGTTTTATCAAGACTACTTGGGATAATAATTTCTCCTTTGGTTTTTCCAGCAGTTGTGTTTAATTTTACTTCGATTCGTCCGATTTTACCTGAACGTTGAAGTTCACGAAGTTCTAAGTCTGAACCTAGAAGTCCTTCAGTTTGTCCAAAGACTGCACCAATTACGTCTGGGCGATCTACGATACCATCAATTTTAATTGAAGTGTGAACAATATATTTTGCTGCTACTTGGCTAATTTTTGCCATTTTTTTTAAGTCTCCGAGCCATACACTTTTGTGCTGACTTCATTTATTTTATAACTTGTAGCAAACATAGAATTAGTAGTACTTTTGCTAGTATAATGTTCTAGCTTTACAACACTTGGTTTAGCTTATTTGTTAATTAAGCAAATGTAATGTTAAAGTACTTTTGAATATGAAACTTTGTCAAGAGTTTCGCTAATTGTTATGTTTGCTGCTTTTAGAATTCACGAGTCATCGCTACTATCACTATCTTTGGTACAAAGTGAACTTGTACAAGTAAGCTTTGCTTACTTTGTGAATTGTAGCTTAATTTAATTCAAAACAATTGATGAATGTGAATTCTGAAAGTTGATTGTTATTTCTTAGCCTTTTGACCTTGAATAAGTAAGGTATTATGTATAGTTTATTTAAAGTTTGTGGTTTAATTAGCAAAATTCCTTTTGTTTGAGAAAAAGAGCCAATTTTAACCTTATTTAATATGAAAAGAAATTTTAATGTTCTTTTTGATACAAAGTGAGCAAGCTCACTTGTACATGTAAGCAAAACTTACATTGTAAAAAAAGGGACCTCAGGAAATCTGGAGGATCTCCTGAGGAAAGAGGTGGTTTTGAGGTGTTTTGATACTACTTAATAATGGTCATTTCTATATAAATCTTTCGCCTATTTTGTTACTTTTGAGTGATTATTTACTAAATTATTATAAAGGGACTAGTGATTTTGGTTTAATTGAGTAATGAATTAAAATGTCAACACAAACAGATTTAGATAGAGGCCATAGATTTTCATCGTGGTTAGTGAAAGAAGTTAATTCAGGTATGATGGATGGCCCATTGAACATTTTACACGTGGGCCTTGGTTCATCAAAATTTTTTGGTGGAAGTTATGAAGCTTATACTTTTTTTTCAGTTTTAGAAGAGGCTGAGATTGATTATAATTTAACAGTAGTTGATATTGAGCAAAGATTACTGGATGATTTTTTGATTCGTGAAGAGTTTCAATTTGGGCTTATTAGTAGAAATGCCCAAGGATATCCAGAAGAATATATGTCACTTTGGGATCAGTACCTTTTACGAACTGGTCAAGAAAAAGTTGTTTTGGAAAATGCGCAACAGCATGTAAAACCAGATCTGCGAGATATTTTCAGAGATAATTATTCAGATCAGAATATTTATTCTGCTAGAGTCCCAAGAGAGTTAGCAAATAAATTGAGGAAAGGAGAAGTTAATTTAGTCCAAGGAGATATTAAAAATGTTGATCTAAGACAGTATGGTCCATTTGACGCAGTTTCTTGTCAAAATGTTTTGTATCATCTTGGAAATCGCGATGTTCAAAAATTACCTGGAGCATTGAATATTTCTAGAAATGTTCGTAAAGGCGGCGCAGTTTATTTAGATATTCCATGGTGGGGGAATGATGATCTGCTATGGGGTGATGCTTTTTTTGAACTTTGTGGATTAAAACTTGAGCAGAAAGTTGGTGAACCTAATGGGATACATCGCAAAGTTTTAGAACATGGGCTTCCAGGAGAAGTTGTGACTCCAGAACTGTGGCATTTGTGGGAGAACCAAAGCTATAGAATTGGAGTTGATGGAAGCATTACTGGCTTGAAAAGTGGTGGTCCTTATGATTATCTTTTCAGATCAGGGGCACCACGCCGAGCGCGTTTATATTAATTTTAAGTAAGTACTGTAGCAGCACCTTTGTTGAATTTGGTTATTTTGGATAGCGTCTAGATCAGGCAAAGGTTCTTAATGTTTACTCGTTTTTAGTTTCTAATTATGGTTACATTGACTTACCAGGAACGGTTCAAAACAGTTAAAGGAGTGTTTGATGCATTTACTAAACGTAATTTGTTCGAACTTCAGACTCGTGGATATTTTGAAGAATTAGTTTCTCCAATAAAAGTAGGTAAAGAAAGTAATATTTTCATTGCTAGAGCTAAGGGTGAGGATTCTAAGGGCAAGGAGACCATTAAATATGTTATTGTAAAAATATATCGAGTACAAAATGCTGATTTTTCTGGGATGTTTAAGTATATTGGACAAGACCCACGCTATGAAAATCTGAAGAAAAGGCGCCGTGAAATTATTTTTGCATGGGTGCAACGTGAATTTAAAAATTTGTTTATTGCTAATAAAGCAGGAGTTCGAGTTCCACATGTACACACTGTAAAAAATAATGTAGTGGTAATGGATTTAATTGGTGATGAGAAAGAAGGAGTTGTAGCAATGCCGCTAAAAGACTTGGTTCCACAAGACCCAGAGGCATTTTTAGACGAGATCTTATTGCAAGTGCGTAAATTGTGGCATAAAGCTGGATTGGCGCATGGCGATTTGTCTTCATTTAATATTTTGAATTTAAGAGAAGGTAAAAAAGATACTCCTGTTTTGATTGACTTTTCTCAAGCTACTGTGACTAAGGCAGGGTTAGCACGCGATTTACTTGCACGGGATATGAAAAACGTCTTGCAGTGGTTTCGTAAACATGGAGTTAAGAGAGATTTGGATGAGACAATTGAGTCTGTTTTGAAAAAATAAAATTTCTAACACAAAGAAAGCATAGCTTTCTTGTGCAAGAGAATATGATCCTCTTTGCACCGGAAAAGTGAAAAATAAATTGACTAAAATGTAAGAGTTTGTTCTAAATTAATGAAATTTATGTCCTAACACTTTTTAAAGCAGAAGCGTTCTTTGCTGGTCTATGGATCAAGAAAGTATGGAATCAGCAGAATCAGAGAAATTAGATGAGTCTGTCCAAGCTAAAGTAGAGGAAGCTAAGGAAGCTGAAGAGATTAGTAAGGGCTTAGATAGTTTGCCTGAGCATGTGCATACTGAAGAAGAGATGCACGAGGAACTCAAAATTCCAAAAGATAGAGTTGCTGTTCTAATTGGATCAAGTGGTGTTACAAAGACACTTATTGAGAAAAAAACAGAATGTTCTATTAATGTTGATTCAGCTGATGGTCAAGTTACAATTTCAGGTTACGACGCAATTAGACTTTTTGATTGTAAAGATATCGTTTTAGCTATAGGAAGAGGATTTAATCCTAAAATTGCACTTAAACTTCTTGGAGAAAACCATTCACTTGAAGTAATTAGACTTCGAGATGTTGTTGGTGGAAACCAACGTGGCCAAGAAAGATTAAAATCTAGAATTATTGGTCGTGAAGGAAAAGTACGTGGCGAAATTGAAAGATTAACTAAATGCGATTTGTCTATTTATGGAAAAACAGTTGCAATCTTAGGAGATTCTATGGATGTAGCATTGTGTCATAGGGCAGTTGAGATGCTACTTAAGGGAGCTATGCATAAAACAGTATATCGATTTTTAGAAAAGCAAATCAAAGATGCAGAGATGGGTCTTAAAGATTTTAAAGAGATGTAGACCTATTTTAATTTTGTTAAAACTGATATTGTGCCAGTGATATTTTTTTCAATTTTGAATAGCAAAGCAACGTGATTTGCTAATTTATTGATTTTTTTTTTGAGTGGAACGATAATTCTGAATGCTTTTCTCCCAATAGTCATATTTTTTGGTTTAATATAACCAATATTTTCCAATTCATCTAAATTCAAATTAGCTAGTTTTCTAAATTGATTTTCAATTTCACTGACCTCAGATAGGATTTTGTATAATTCAGTCATTGCAATTTTCGAGTTAATACTTATTTCCTTATCTTCTTTGAATTTTGCAGCTTTCATAAGGAGGCTTTCTTCTCTTTTAAGTTCAGTTTTAAATTTTGGAAACTCTTTTAGAATCTTTGAAAGTCTACTTTTGATTTTTGGGATAGAATTTTTGTTGATAGAAGCAACATCTTTTGTATCTTCTGTTAACCCATCAGCTCCAATGTTCCATAAAATCTTGTGTGCAAGATCACTGATTACTTTAAATTCTGCATATCCTTTGGTGTTTAATCTAAATCCTTCTTCAATTTCATTATCTATGAGTGCCTTGAGTTTATTTCCATCTTTTAGCGATTCTTGATGTTTCTTTCTTCCGAAAGTGCGCCTCCATAGAAGAATTCCTATTGATTTTAATATGCCCATGGTAGTGTTTGGTGTTTAGAGTTTATTATTCTTGTGGAAATCCTTACATGCAAGAATATACTATCTTTTTTAACTTGGATTTTGAACATTATTATCCGCAACTTTTTTAAAGCAGTATTTTTGACTGGTTTCTCATGGCAAAAGTACATGCAAGCGAATTGGCGAAAAAACAAAAGCAAATTTCCGTAGCTGAATTTTTTGAAAAAAACCGTCATTTACTTGGTTTTGATAACCCAAGACGCGCACTTTTAACGACGATAAAAGAGGCAGTCGATAATTCTTTAGATGCATGCGAAGAAGCACGTATTTTGCCAGAAATTTCTGTAGAAATAATCCAACTTAATGAAAAACGATTTAGAGTGATTGTTGAAGATAACGGTCCAGGGATTGTAAAAAAGCAAGTTCCTAACATTTTTGCAAGATTATTATACGGTTCTAAGTTTCATAAACGTGCTCAAACACGTGGTCAACAAGGGATTGGAATCTCAGCTTCAGTATTGTATGGTCAACTTACTACTGGAAAACCAGCTAAAGTTATGACTAAAGTTGAACGTGGCGCAAAAGGGTATGAATGTAGAGTTAAAATTGATACTCTTAGCAATTTACCTGTAGTGTCTGATGAAAACGAGTTTGAATGGGATGAAAAAGAACATGGAACTCGTATTGAAATAGATTTAGATGGTCACTATCAAAAGGGACGTCAAAGTGTTGACGAGTATATGAAACAAACAGCGATTGTTAATCCACATTCTACTTTTATTTATACAGATCCAAATGCAAATCAATTAATTTTTCCGCGAGTTGCGCATGTGCTTCCACCAGAAGCTAAGGAGATTAGGCCGCACCCTTACGGAGTGGAACTTGGTATTTTAATGAAGATGATGAAGTTGACTTCTGAAAAAACAGTTGGGAAATTTTTGAAAAATGATTTTGAAAGTGTTGGACCTAAAACAGTAAAAGAAATTTGTGCTAATAGCAGTTTGCTTCCAACTATGAAAGTAAAAGCTGTAAGCCGAGAGCATTGTGAGAAACTCATTAAAGGGATTGAACGTACAAAAATAAAAGCGCCGCCAACAGACTGTATTTCACCAATAACTTCTGAGCTTCTTGAAAAAGGACTTCGTAAAGAAATTAATGCAGAATTTTATTGCTCAGTTTCACGGCCAGCAGTAGTTTATCGAGGAAATCCATTTGTAATAGAAGCAGCACTTGCATATGGAGGAGAGCAGCTTAGCGATAAGACTGTTAGAGTCATGCGGTTTGCGAATCGCGTCCCACTTTTATATCAACAAGGAGCATGTTCAATTACTTCAACAATTCAAAAAACAGCCTGGAAAAGTTATGGATTACAACAAAGCCGAGGTGGACTTCCAGTCGGGCCATGCACAATTGTAGTACATATGGCATCAACTTGGGTGCCTTTCACTTCAGAGAGTAAAGAAGCACTTGCGGATTACGAAGAAATTGCAACTGAAGTTAAACGGGCAATGCAAGATATTGGCCGAAAATTAGCTTCTTTTGTACGTAAGAAAAAGCGTTTGAAAGATGAGGGTAAAAAACGAGATTTCATTACAAAATTTATGCCTCATGTGGCTGATGCACTTAAAGATATTTTAGATTTGAGCAGTCTTGATAAAATTAAAATTGAAGAAAGCCTTGGTGAGATTTTAGAATCAGACAGAGGAGAATTAGAAGTGATTAAAATAGATAACCCTGATTATGATCCTGAATTCGCAAAGATTGGTCGCGAAGAACCAGAAGCTGACGGTGATAAAGAATCTGAGGGAAGTGAACCTAAAGAGACCGATACTGAGAAGAAGAAAGAGAGTGGTCAACAAACTCTTTGATGATATGGTTAGTTAAAATTTAGTTAAGATATAAGGAATAAAAATGGCAGATAAAAAAGAAGTAAAAGCAGGTAAGACAGGTAAAGTAGATGTTGTTGCAAAAGTAAAAAAGATTGCAAAAGAGATCTATGGCGAGATTTTGCTACTTGAAAAGCCAGATTTAGTAATGCCTATTCGTTCACTTAGTAATGTTGCTTATAATGAAAAAGAAGGATATTTTAGTATTTTAAGCAAAGTAAAAACACGTACACTTTCTGCTAATACAATCAAGACATTTGCACAAACTCTTAGAATGATGAATTTGAGTAAAGATTTAGTTGAAGCTAAAGATATCGCAACCAAAAGGGAGGCGTATTATGTTTCTAAAAACTGGGGAGATGCTCGTTTTAAGGAACAACCAGAATCAGATACCGTAATGGATGATATTGAAGCTATGATGCGAGTTAATCGCGAGCAAATTGGATTTATTCCTGAAGAAAAAGGTGGGGCTGTTGCTGGGGAACTCGTTGTAATTGATAAAGATACAGAAACTGGCGAGGCCTTGAACATTGATTGTACAAAGTTTGGTGCTGGTGCTTATTCTGTCCCTTCGAGTGTTGAGCATTTATCATTTAAAACTAAAGCAAAATTTGTTTTGGCTATTGAAACAAGCGGTATGTTTGAGCGATTGAATAAACACAAATATTGGCGAAAAGCTAATTGTATTCTTGTTTCTATGGGAGGAGTTCCAACTCGGGCATGCCGCCGGTTTATCAGAAAACTTGCAGATGAGAAAAAAATCCCAGTTTATGTTTTTACAGATGGTGACCCATATGGATTTGGTTCCATTTATCGTACATTAAAAGTTGGTTCAGGAAATGCTGCACATATAAATGAATATTTTTGTGTTCCACAAGCACAGTTTATTGGTATCACACCTTCTGATATTGAAGACTATAAATTACCAACTCATCCACTTAAAGATGTGGATATGAAAAAAATTAAAGATTTAATTAAAAACGATCCGTTCATTAAACATCATAAACCTTGGCAAAAAGCCTTAGTTAAAATGGCGAAGATGAAAGTAAGGGCAGAGCAGCAAGCTCTAGCTAAACATGGACTTAATTATGTAATTGATACGTATCTTCCTGAGAAAATTAAGAACCCTAAAACATGGCTCCCTTAGGTTTTTACATTTTTTTTTTGAAGATAATTATATAAATCGATTTTTCTTACTTTGATTATGCATCATAAATATCGTGGATGGTTTGCAGTTATGTTTGTGACTTTTGGAGTGATGGTAGTTTTTTCTATGCTTGGAGATGGAGGAATCACTGGAGCTGTAGTTGGTAATTTTGATGGTGAGGTAGGAAAATCAGTTAGTGTAAGTAGTTGTGGGACAATAAGTTCAGATATTATTTTTAGTTCTAACATTACTGCAACAGGAGATTGTTTTACAATTGAATCTGATGATATTGTGATTGATGGAGCAGGTTATTCTTTGTTTGGGGATAATAGTGGCACTGCGTTTGTTCTTGGAGGATATGAAAATTCGACTATTCACAATTTTACTGAAATCATTGGGTTTACTAATGGAGCTACTGGTATAAATCTTTCCGAGATTAGTATTTTGAATGTTGATTTGTACAATGTTAGTGAGGGCGATGACGTATTTATTTGATTTGTATTTTTTGAATTAAATAGTGGAATGAAATTTTTCGAGAAGATAATATATATGATTGTTTTATTTTTAAATTATGAGATGGGTAAAGTTGTATATGATTCCTTTATTTCTTTTACTACTTCTTTGTTTTTTTAGTGTCGCCTATCAATTAACTGTAATCAATGAAGATAATTTTGTTTTAGGGATGTTTAGTTTTATAGAATATTCTAATGAGACTGGTGGTATTATAATTTCTAATGGAACAAGTGATATCTTTTTGTCAAATCAAGATGAATCAGGAGTTGTTAATATGAGTGGAAATGTACTTTTGGCACATATGAATGATAGTTCTGGAGAAATTCTTGATTATAGTGGTAATCAAAATAATGGGACCTTGTATGGAGCGAGTTATTCACAGCCAGGATATATGGATGACTCTATCTCCTTTGATGGAACTAGTGATGTAATTGATTTTGGCGATATTGAAATGAGTGCTTGGACAGGAATTACAGTTAGTGCTTGGTTTAAAACTTCAAGCAGTGCTGCTAACCAGCGAATTGTTTCCAAAGATCAAGTAGGAGTTAATGGGAATTTTCTTTTGCGTAGAGGAACATCTAATGGTTGGCAATTCATGGCAATTGATAGTGGTACCTGGAGAATTGCGCAATGGGTAACAACGTCACTTCATGATGGTGAGTGGCATCATGCGATGGGTGTTATTGATACTGACGCAAATAAAATTTATTTATATATAGATGGGGTAGAAAAAGCATCAGCCACATTTAACGCAGCGACACTTAGTGATGCACAAAATGAAGAAGTTACAGTTGGCGCAGATAGTGATGTTGCTTCTCCAGATAATGAATTTATAGGGAATATAGACGAAGTTGCAATTTGGAATAGGTCTTTTTCAGAATCTGAAGTAATTGAAGTTTATAATTTTCAGTCCGTGACTCTTGGGGATTCATATGGAATTGGTGAATATGATAGTGAAATTTTTGATGCTGGCGCAAGTAAAGATTGGCAAAGTGTTGTTTGGGAACAAGATTATTGTTATGGTTGTGCCTTGCAAAATTTTTCTGCAACAGAAGTTGGTTATTTTAATGAAACAGTTGATATGAATAATACTATCTTTTTGTTTCATTTTGATGAAAATGCATTTGATGCACATGCTAGTGGCACAGATTTTTATGATGCTAGTGGCAATTATTATCATGCTGATGCAGTAGGGAGTGGAGTTACTTTGGATCCAACTGGGGGGAAATTTGGTGGCGCAGTCAATTTAAGTTCAGCTACAAATGCAATTGATGTTGGTTATCTTAATTTTACAAATGTTTCTGATTTGACAATGGCAACCTGGTTTAAAATATCTGATTCTAGTGGAATAGAAAGAATTTTTAGTAAAGATCGCGGTACGGGAGAAAGAGATGCTTTTGTAAGTAGATTTAATGGTCAAAATGCAGAATTTTATGTTTCAGATTCATCAATTAGCGATTGGCGGTCTAATATAGTTGGAGTTAGTAGCGTTTTTGATGGTGAATGGCATCATCGAGCGGACGTGATAGATTCTGTTAATGATTTAATTTCTACTTATATTGATGGTGAATTGGTTGATACCGCAGCTTACCTTGCAGAT
>ENA-OREN01000448-OREN01000448.1-marine-metagenome-genome-assembly--contig:-NODE-448-length-61553-cov-6.462262_pt1 | contig 61553 bp, 59 predicted proteins | sample MGYA00248624_ERZ508555 | MGnify/ENA primary metagenome ERZ508555 (study PRJEB26222, sample SAMN06267773) | marine metagenome | isolation source: Saanich Inlet, British Columbia, Canada | place...
TTCACCAAGACTAATACTTGTCCGGATGAAAGACCACGAAGTGTCATAGGACGAACAGCATCAGAACCATCAGCAATTGTTGTACGCGGCATACTGAATGATGGCGCCAAAGATTGAAGGATTTGAGCTGTTTCACTAAAACCTGCACGACGAATTTCTTGTGCTGTGAACACATCAACAGGTACTGCTTGATCTTGAGCAGCATGAGCGAAGCGAGATCCAATAACGGAAACCGCAGCACCAGCTAACGCAGAAGCATCAAGTGCGAAGTTGAGATTTGCATCACCTGAACTGACAGTTGTAGATAATGTTTTTGAATTATAACCAATAAAAGATGCTTTAACACTATATGATCCAGCAGCTACTCCACTTACGGAATAGGCACCTGATGCATCAGCAGCAGCTCCTTGGCCTGTCCCTACTACCTCGACATTTGCGCCAGCCAATGGGTTTCCATTACTATCTGTAATGGTTCCTGAAATGGACTGTGCAAAAAGCGGCAGGGATAATGAAATGAATAATAAAACTCCTGTGAGTTTTTTCATTCGTACCTCCTTGTTTGCTTGTTTTAACTAAAAAAAAAGGAGCCAATGATACCTACTCCCTGTTAAACATTCTAGTAATCTATACAACCCTAATCTATGAGAGCAAGTGATTTAAATATTATAAATATGAATGAAATCAGGAATATTATTTCATTTTTTCTAAAATAAATGGAAGGATTTGGTCTGATGAAATACGAGTTTGTTCTTGTGTGTCTCTGTCCCTTATAGTAACTGTGTCATCTTCCATAGATTGGTGATCTACCGTAATTCCAAATGGAGTTCCTGCTTCATCTTGGCGATAATAGCGTTTTCCAATAGAGCCTTGCTGGTCATACAAGACTTTGAAATGGGGTTTCAATATATCCATGATCTCCCGTGCTTTTTCGGGTAATCCATCTTTTTTAACCAATGGGCAGATTACAGCTTTTACCGGTGCCAATCTTGGGTGGAGCTTCATTACTACCCGATTATTTTCTTCATCTTCCCAATAGGCATCCGTAAGTACGGTTAATAACATTCTATTGAGTCCGGCAGATGTTTCAATAATATAAGGAAGAAAGCGATTATTCTCTTGTTGATCAAAATATTTTAGATTTTTTCCTGAGAAGGATTCATGCTGCGATAAATCAAAATCAGTTCGATTATGAATTCCTTCAATTTCAGACCAGCCAAATGGGAACTCATATTCAATATCCCAAGCTTCTTTTGCATAGTGAGCTAATTCATTTTCACCATGTTCATGGTACCTTAATTTGGATTCTGTGATTCCCAATGCATCTGAATAAAAGCGGAATCTTTTTTCTTTCCACTCCTGCAGAATGTCATCATCGGTACCGGGCTTCACGAAATATTGCATTTCCATTTGTTCAAATTCGCGTGTACGGAAAATAAAATTTCGAGCTACAATTTCATTTCTAAATGCTTTACCAATCTGCGCAATACCAAATGGAACCTTCATACGCATGGCTCCTTGTACTAATTGATAATTAACATAGATTCCTTGTGCCGTTTCAGGACGAAGATAAGTGACAGACCCAGAATCTTCAACAGGCCCAACATGTGTTTTGAACATCAAATTAAATTGTCGCGGATCAGTCATTTTCCCAGTTGTACCACATTTAGGACATTGGATTGTATCCCACTGAATGGACTCATAATTATCCCCAAACTCATCTGCGCGATATCGTGAATTGCATTGCTTGCAGTCCACTAATGGGTCATGAAAAGCATTTACATGTCCACTAGCTTCCCAAATGCGAGGGTGCATTAATATACCACTATCCAGTCCAACAATATTTTCGTGAACTTGCGTCATTTCTTTCCACCATAATTGGGAAATATTATTTTTTAATTCTATGCCAAGTGGGCCATAATCATATACAGCACCAAACCCGCCATAAATTTCAGAACTTTGGAAGATAATGCCCCTACGTTTGCATAGAGATACGAGTTTTTCTATTGTTTTATCCATTTTGTTTTTTTGTTTACCTAAATTATTTATCTAATGCTTTTAATTCTTTTTCTATTTCATCATCAAATGGAATATCATCTGATTCTAAATGAATATTTTCTTCTATTTTCTTTGGTGTTTTGATATAAAGAATCAGGAATCCGAATGCAAATATGCCAGCTCCAATTGGAGCAGCCCAAGCCATTATATTAAAGCCTGTCGCTACAGGAACGGCTAGAATTCGTTCACCATATAACCCAACATAAAATTCTAAGATTTCATCTTTAGTTTTGCCTTGGGCAATAAATTTTGAAATTTGTTGTTCCATTTCTGGGTTATGGTCTAGATCAAATACGGTACCAGACCAACAACAGGGAGATATTAAACTTTTCTTTAAGTCTGTAACTAAATCATCTTTTGCTAAAATCACACTAAGGAATAAAATGAATAGAATTGTTTTTTTCATTATTATTTTTTCTTTTTTCTAGTTTTTCTTTTTTTCTTACGAGTCGGTGCTAATCGTTTTTTGTTAATCAACTCTACAGCATCATCCAAAGTCACTGATTCCGGAGTGAAAGTGCGAGGTAATGATGCATTGAATTTACCATCAGTAATGTATGGACCAAACCTTCCATCTTTCAAAACTAGAGATTCACCCGTTTCAGGATGGTCGCCAAGTGTTCTGAGTTCAGAACTTCTTTTATTTCGATTAGCTAAGAGTTCAACTGCTTTTTCTACCGTTATATCTAAGGGTGTTTCAGGACCGCGTAAACTTGCATTTTGTTTCCCAGCTTTAATATAGGGCCCAAATCGGCCATAATCGGCTAAAATCGGCTCACCTGTTTCAGGATGATCGCCAACCGTTCTCGGAAGAGTTAATAATTGTAACCCAAGTTCAAGTGTAATGTCTTCTTGCGCTGTTCCTTTTGGGATGGATTTCCTTTTTTTAGAATCACCCAACTGAACATAAGGACCATAAGGACCCTTCTTTAACCAAATAGATTCACTCGATTCTGTGTCTTGGCCTAGTTCTCGATCTTCTTCAATCGCCATAGAGAATATTTCTTCAATTGCTTCAAGAGTTAAATCACCTAAATATATAGAGTCTGGAATAGATTTTGTATCATCCCCTCGTCTAAGGTACGGACCATATCGCCCGATACGTCCTTCTACAGTTTCAGACAAAGATTCATGCATTGGAATGGTACATGCTTTAGGAATATCTATTTTTTCTTCCATCATTTTTTCTAATCCTTGAGAATTATTATCTCCGAAATAAAAAGAATTCATAAATGGTATTGCTTCCCGTTCTCCCCGGGCAATTTCATCTAAATCTTCTTCCATTAATGCGGTAAAAGTAGCATCAACTAAACTGGAAAAATGATTTTCTAATAGTTGTGTCACAGCTAAACCTAAAAAAGTTGGCGTTAATTTTCCTTTAGCTCTATCCACATAACCTCTTTTTACAATTGTATCCATAATAGCTGCAAATGTAGATGGGCGTCCAATGCCTTTTGCTTCTAACTCTTTGACTAATGAAGCTTCTGTAAATCGTGCAGGTGGCTTTGTAGAATGAGATTCAGCAGATAGAGATGAGCAATCGAGAGATTCACCTTTTACCATTGAAGGCAATATCCGTTCTTTATTTGCTAAGTCCGCATCTGGGTTATCTCTTCCTTCCACATAAACACGCATATATCCAGGGAATAATATGACTTGTCCAGATGCTCTGAATTCAGAATTCGCTGCTTTAATAGTTACGGAAGTTTGTTTCAATTTTGCCGGCGTCATTTGACATGCGATGGTTCGTTTCCATATGAGGTCATAAAGTGAGGCAGCAACATGATCTAAGGTTTGCTCCACTTCGGACTTTGGGCGGAATGCTTTATGGGCTGGGCGAATCGCTTCATGAGCTTCTTGGGCATTTTTCACGTTGGTTGAATAATGTTTTGCGTTCCCAGGCAAATAGTCATTACCATATTTTTCAGCAATAATAGTACGAGCACCCACAAGAGCTTCATCGGATAAATGTGTTGAATCTGTTCTCATATATGTTATAAATCCAGCTTCATACAACATTTGTGCAGTACGCATTGTTTGCCGTGCGGATAATTGTAATTTTCGAGAGGCTTCCTGTTGTAGTGTGCTAGTTGTAAATGGGGCTTTTGGGTTTGATGTACGTGGTTTTTCTACAATTGATTTCACAGACCAGAGCTCTTTTTCCAGTGATTGTACTAGAGCAGATGCATCTTTTTCAGATAATAGAATAGCCTTATCGTTTGTCATTTCACCCGTATTAGCATCAAAATCTTTACCGGATGCAATTCGTTTATCATCTACGGTAATTAAAGTGGCTTCAAAAGTTGATTTATCATCTTGCTTTGCTACTTCAGCTTTAAGATCAAAATAGGTTGCACGTTTAAATGTCATTCGCTTTCGATCTCGATCGATTAAAAGTTTAACAGCAGCAGATTGAACTCGCCCTGCTGATAATGCATTTTTAACAAAACTCATATTGGATTGTAGTGTTTGCCATAAAATTGGAGATATTTTATATCCAACTAATCGGTCAATCACGCGCCGTGTTTGTTGCGCCGCAATCATATTCACATCTAAATCACGGACTTGATCCATTCCTTCTTTTACACCTGCTTTTGTAATTTCTGTAAACTGGACCCGTTCAACTTTTTCATCAGGGATTTCAGTAGCAAGGTGAGACGCAATGGCTTCGCCTTCCCGGTCTGGATCAGTTGCGATTAATACACGCGGAGCTATTTTTGCTTTTTTTCTTAATGATTTGATAAAGTCTATTCGATTGGGAAGAACTTTTAACTTAATATCAAAATCATTTTCTATATTGATTGCCAGTTCTTTTCGTGGTAAATCTTTTACATGCCCAACGCAGGCTATAACTTCATATTCTCCTCCGAGATATTTTTCTATGGTTCGTGCTTTAGATGGAGACTCTACAATTAATAATGGTTTTTGGCTCATTTTTATCCAGACTATTTTTTGGTTACAAATCGGCGATTTCGCGCCCGCGTATATAATATATAATGAAAAAAATCAGATTGTCAAATCATTGATAATATTTTCTATATTTAATGTTGAAACTATTTCCTGATTTCCTTCTTTCAAATTTTTTATCACAACTGTTTGATTCTGAATCTCATTTTCTCCAAGAATAAAAGCATAGGTTGCTCCCGATCGATTTGCTTCTCGCATTTGCGCTTTCATGCTTCTACGAAGTGTTTCCAGCTTTACACTCTTTCCAGCTTGTCGCATTTGATTCGCTAAATCGATAGAGACAGAAAGTCCGCTATCATCTAAACAAACTATATAAATATCTGTAGAATCGTGTGATTCAAATGAATCTTCTACTTCAAGCGCTAATAATATACGCTCCATTCCAGCTGCAAACCCAATAGCAGGTGTAGCTTTTCCACCAAGAGTTTCTACTAATTTATCATATCGCCCTCCGCCTAAAAGGGCATCCTGAGCACCAAGGGTAGGTGAAGTAATTTCAAAAGTAGTTCGAGTGTAATAATCTAGCCCACGAACCATAGTTGGGTCGCACGTAAATGGAATATCTAATTGATTTAGAAATGATTGCACCAAATTAAAATGTGCCTGATCTTCATCAGAAAGAAAATCTGTAATGCTTGGAGCATTTTTTATAATGTCAATCTCATGAGGAGCTTTAGTATCTAAAATCCGAAGCGGATTACTTTCAAATCGCTTTTGGCTCGTTTCGGATAATTCGTTTAAAATTGGTCGTAAATAATCCTGTAAAGCATTTCTGTAATCTAAACGACACTCAGGCGAACCAATGCTATTGAGTTTTAGGTTTAAATTTGTTAAACCCAATTGAGATAATAGTGAATAAGCGAGAGTTATAACTTCTGTATCTTGCTCTGGATGTGGTGAACCAAAAGCTTCTACTCCACATTGATGAAATTGTCTTTGTCGTCCTTTTTGAGGGCGCTCTCTTCTAAATAAAGGACCAATATAAAATAATCTATGCAAAGGTGATTTTCCACCCAAACTGTTTTGAATATAAGATCGAACCACAGGAGCAGTTAATTCTGGACGAAGGGTGAGAGAAGATCCATCTCGATCCTCCCAGCTGTACATTTCTTTGGATACAATGTCTGTATCTTCTCCAACACTACGTGAGAATAAACCTGTTTTTTCAAAGATGGGTGTTCTTATTTCTTCGTAACCAAATTGATGAGTAATTTTTCTAATAGTAGATTCTAATTGTTGCCACTTCTTTGAATCTTCTGGCAAAATATCATGTGTTCCTTTGATAGAACGGATGGCATTATTCATTATTTGAGCCTGTTATACTTCCTACAAGTAATGTGGCATTTTCTTTCAATTCTTCTGGTACAAAAATACGCGTTACCCCAGGCATGGATGTTCCTTCAATACTAAATGTTGTCGACAATACATCTGATTTAACAAAGTATGGTATCCTTTTTTTAGCCAATATTTCCCCGGCCATTTCAGCAAATACGATTCCATCAAAAGGGGGAAGAGAATCCCATTTAATATTTTCTAATGGCAAATCTAAAACCATTGTATCTACCAATGTAACATTACAGTCAGCGCACTGAAAAATATGTGCTTCATATTCAGATTGACATTCTGGACAAATCATTTTTTACCTCAAATTAGGGTAATGAATTTCCTACATCTTACCCAAACAATGATACACTATTTTTATGCTTTAGTAAAAGGACAAGTTTTCTATCATTGATTATACCATTGTGTAAATTCGTACTAACGTCAAAAGGAGTTCTCTTCCATTGTGGAAAATACTAAATCCACCATCATAATATATTTCATGAATAAAGTAATTAATAAAATTAAATATCTCATACATTTTAATCATCAAATTCAGGTGATTTTGCGCATTTTTACTATTATAACCAAATTATCCTATCACCTTAAGGATACCATATTAATGAAATATGCGACAATATCTTGGCGACAACCATGAAACTCGGTATCTTTGCAACTATGAAATTTCTAAGAATTTTTATACTTCCTGTAATTCTTGTTTCTGGTTTATTCAGTCAATCGGGTACAAGGGACTTTGAAGACGAATTAAAGTTTCAGAATACTGCCATCAATCAGCTCAAAAAAGATATTGATCGTCTTCATTCTAAAATTCGTTCGACTGATAAAAAAATGCAAACAGCCGCATCCAGACTAACCAATCTTGATGAGGAATTAGCTATATTTAATAAGCTTATCAACCAGCTTAAAGTTCAAGAAAAAAAAACTCGGGCAAAAATTGATATTACCAAAAAAGATATTGATGCCAGCGAAATTGAATTAAAAAATCTTAGGGAAAGATATGCAAAACGAATTCAAAATACCTATAAACAGGGACAACTTTCTAGCTTAGAAAAAGTGTTTAGTTCTGCTACATGGCGACAAGCAGTCTATCGATCTGAGTATCTTGATATTATATCAGATATTGAAACAAAAATGGCCAAACGAATCAATACTCTTATTATTGATATTAGTCGCCAGAAATTAGAGCTTGAGATTTCTCTTCGAGAAAATTTGAAATTAACGCAAGAGAAAAAACATCAACAAAAACAAGTTCGAAATACAAAAATCAATAGAGAGAAAGAACTTTATAGTCTAAAAAAAGATAAAAAAGCTTTAGCCAGTTATATAAATGAAAAGAAAGCTGGTCTCAAGCAGATGGAAACACTCATTAAAACTATTTTGGAAGATAAAGCACGGTTTGAAAGAGAAGAACGTATTCGTCGTCAACAACAAGCATTAAAAACAAAAGAGTTTAAAACACTAAAGACACGACTTCCATGGCCAGCAGAAGGGCGTATTATTGCAAAATTTGGTCGCCAATGGAATCCAAACTTAAAAACAACGACAGAAAATCCAGGGATTGACATAAAAGGGAAACCTGGCTCACCTATTCGTCCTGTTATGAATGGAGTTGTAACCACAATTACATATATACGCGGATATGGAACCACCATCATTATTGATCATGGAAATGGTTTTTATTCCGTGTATTCCCATGTTACCAATATACAAACGCATGTGGATAGTGAAGTAAGGACAGGAGATGTAATTGCCTATATGGGTGATTCTGGGTCTATCAATGGATCAAAGTTACATTTTGAAATTTGGGGAAAAGGTCAAAAGTTAGATCCAGAAAAATGGTTAACGAAGAAACAGTAATATCTTCTATTTCCCATTATCAACCCAATGTTTGGAGCCAATTAACAAAAATTTCTCAATCAGGGCTGATTGGAAATGGATATATTTTTTCTGGACCGACTGGATGTGGTAAAGAAGGATTAGCACTATTATTTTCACAATATTTAAACTGTGAAAACCCAAAAGAAGATGTATGTGGATCTTGTCCATCCTGCTTCAGATTTCAGGGGTTACAAAATGAAAAACTGAAATTGGTTGTTCCTCTTCCAGCGCCTAAATCAAAGTCTTCAAATGGGGAAGAAAACTCATCTATTAGTAAGGGTGATTTAGAGTTATTAACAGAATCTATTCAACATAAATCAACTGACCCATTTTATAAAATAAGTATCCCAAGAGCTTCTCGGATTCTTATTCAATCCATTCGCGAATTGAGAAAATCATTGTATCTTAAAGGGAGCCAATTTGGGAGAAAAGTGGTAATTATTTTTGATGCACATTTACTCTCAGTTGGACAAGGAGAAGCAGCAAATGCTTTGTTGAAAATTTTAGAAGAGCCACCTGAAAATACCACACTTATTTTAGTAACAGACCACCAATCTTTATTATTACCAACTATTTTATCTCGCTGTCAACTCATTCAATTTCCACCCTTATCTGACACCTATGTGAATCATTGGCTAGAGAGTCATGGTGAAACAGAGAATACAGCTTATATCTCAGGGTTAAGCAAAGGGAATATTCATAGAGCACGAAAATTATTAAATAAATCTTTAACGGATTTAACACAAGAAATTGAATTGTTTATCACGCAAATAACATCAACCGACCCAAATGTTTGGCGCAAATTCACGCAAGATTATGGACGAATAGCTTTTCAAAAACCTGATGAATTAAAATTTCAATTTCAAATGGCATCATTATGGATTCATGGTGCTTATCATTTAAGAAATAAAATATCTTTACCCATCCATAAAACAGAACTAATTCAAGGCATGGAATTATTTAATAAACAATTTCCTAATAGCGATTTGCAAGGGATAGTTCTTTTATTGGATAGCATAAATGAATCCATGGCAATGAATTTTCATATACCCTTAATTTTGATTAATTTATTATTGGATATTCAAAAGAAATTAAACACATGAACACAAAATTTTATATCACAACACCCATTTATTATGTGAATGATAAACCACATATTGGCCACGCATATACAACAATATTGGCAGATGTGTTATCCCGATTTCATCGAACTGCAAATAACGAAACCTTTTTCCTTACCGGGCTAGATGAACATGGACAAAAAGTAGAACAAGCAGCTGAAAAACGGTGTGTTGACCCCCAAAAACATTGTGATGAAATGGCTCCTCGATTTACAGATTTATGGGAACAACTACATATTTCAAACGATGATTTTATAAGAACAACCGAAGAAAGACATAAAAAAGTTGTTCAAGATATTCTACAGCAAGTTTGGGATGCGGGTGATATTTATGAAGCTGAATATGAAGGGTTATACTCTGTATCAGAAGAACGGTTTGTTACTGAAAAAGAAGTGGAATCTGGTGATTATAGAGATATACAGACACTGAAGGAAAAAAACTACTTTTTCAAAATGAGCAAATACCAACAAGCTCTTATTGATCATATCGGATCCAATAAAAACTTTATTAGACCTGAACATCGAAAAAATGAAATCCTTGGTTTTCTTCGACAACCACTTTCTGATTTATGTATTTCTCGCCCAAAGTCACGCATGAGTTGGGGAATAGATCTGCCATTTGATAATGATTATGTTACATACGTTTGGTTTGATGCACTTATAAATTATATTACAGCTGTAGGATATGGCATTGATGAAAAATCATTTGATAAATGGTGGCCTGCAAATATGCATCTTATTGGGAAAGATATTTTAACGACACATGCCGTCTATTGGCCCACGATGCTCATGTCAGCTGGTATTGATTTGCCTCAAACAATTTTTGCTCATGGCTGGTGGCTTATGGGTGATTCCAAAATGAGTAAATCATTAGGAAATGTTATTAACCCTATGGATTTAATTGAAGACTATGGTGTTGATCCTGTACGATATTATCTCATGAGGGAAATGGTACTTGGGCAAGATGCCAATTTCACAATGGAATCATTTATAAAACGTTATAATGCGGATTTAGCGAATGATTTAGGGAATTTATTAAGTAGGGTGACAAATCTTATTGTTAAAAATTTTGATGGTAAAGTACCTAATTATGGTGAATTTTCATCTCAAGAATCCGGTATGATTAAAACAGCCAATGAATTATCAAATATTATTTCTCAAAAAATAGATGACATGAAAATTCATGATGCTGTTGAAGAAACATTCCAATTTGTTCGAAGTATTAATCGTTACTTAGAAGAAACAGCTCCCTGGAAGCTAGTAAAAGACGATAAAGACGCTACAGCTCGAGTCTTATATTCCGCAGCAGAAGCATTACGTATTGCTGCTATTATCTTAGAACCGATTATGCCTAATAGAATGATTGATTTGCTTAATGCTTTAGGAACTAATAATACAAAAATTACTTGGGGTGAATTACAAATTGGATCTGAAATAACGAAAGGTGAACCCCTTTTCCCGCGCATCCAAGTCAAAGATTAACAATTTTTTACTTTTGTGTAAAAAAAGATTTGGAACCATCTCGGTCTATGCTGTATTATTCCTGCCATATTATTCAACGAAGAATAATAAACTAAAAGAAAAATGATATTAAATAATTACAAGAAATCAAGTATCGCAGCTGAATTACCAGCCGGCCAAACTATCGATTTATATCTATTTTCTTTAGTGAATATTTCGCTACTGCTAAATATTTTAGTCCTTATTATTATTGGACTCGTCGTCTAAGTCGCCTTAACGAATATAAAATTCAAACAGGCAAACAGGACGACGGGACAATCACTCCCTTAAATCTACCTACACCTGTTTTAATCGAATATTTGTTTAGTCATTATTTGGATGGCATTATCTAAATATGAGAAAAATTATGAGATCAGATACGATTAAAAAAGGGTTTGAACATGCACCACATAGGAGCTTATTAAGAGCTACGGGCGTCATTCAATCAGAAGATGATTTTAATAAACCATTTGTCGGAGTAGCTAATTCCTATATAGACCTTATCCCGGGGCATGTACATTTGCAGGAATATGGCAAAATTGCTAAAGATTCAATCCGTGAAGCAGGTGGTGTTCCCTTTGAGTTTAATACCATTGGTGTTGATGATGGTATTGCCATGGGACACATTGGTATGCGATATTCTTTAGCTAGTCGAGAGTTGATTGCTGATTGTGTGGAAACAGTGGCTGAAGCTCATCGTTTAGATGGGTTAGTATGTATTACAAACTGCGACAAAATTGTACCTGGTATGTTGATGGCAGCTGTGAGACTTAATATTCCAACTATATTTGTTTCTGGTGGTCCAATGAAAGCTGGTAGAAATGCCGAAGGGGAAAAGGTTGATCTCATTTCCGTTTTTGAAGGTGTTGGCAAAGTGAAGATGGGTGAATTGGATGAAGAAAAATTATTGGATTTAGAACAATCTGGTTGTCCAACATGTGGATCTTGTTCAGGTATGTTTACAGCAAATTCCATGAACTGCCTTATGGAAGCACTGGGAATTGCATTACCAGGGAATGGAACCATTTTAGCAGTAGATGAATCTAGATTGGATCTAGTAAAAAAGGTTAGCGAACGCATTATAACTATGATTAAACAAGATATAAAACCTCGAGATATAATCAACCATTCATCTATTGAAAATGCATTTATATTAGATATGGCAATGGGAGGAAGTACAAATACTGTTTTACATACTTTAGCGATAGCGCAGGAAGCAGGAATTGACTTTGATTTAAAATCATTAAATAATTTAGCAAAAAAAACACCATACATATGTAAGGTGAGTCCAGCAACTAAAGATGTACATATGGAAGATGTAGATCGAGCAGGTGGTATTTCTGCTATATTAAATGAATTATCTAAAAAGGAGAATCTCCTTCAATTAGATTGTCCAACTGTAACAGGCCAAACCTTAGGAGAAAATATTGAATCTTCTGTTATTCAAGATTCAAGTGTTATTCGATCCATAGATGATCCCTATTCTGTCGAAGGTGGATTAGCTATTTTATATGGAAATTTGGCTCCAAATGGTTCTGTCGTAAAAACAGGTGCAGTATCTGAATCCATGCTAGTGCATACTGGCCCAGCACGTATTTATGAGTCTCAGGAAGATGCTTTATCGGGAATATTATCCCATGAAATTCAAGAAGGTGATGTGATTGTTATTCGAACGGAGGGACCTAAAGGCGGACCCGGAATGCCAGAAATGTTATCACCAACTAGCGCAATTATGGGAATGGGACTAGGTGATAAAGTTGCTCTCATAACAGACGGTAGATTCTCTGGCGGAACGCGTGGTGCATGTATCGGGCATATTTCACCTGAAGCAGCTGATGGAGGTCCAATATCTATTTTAGAGGAGGGAGATATGATTTCAATTAATATTCCAGAAAAAATATTAAATATAGAATTAAGCGAGAAAGAAATACAGGATCGCTTAACAAACCTTAAACCTTTCAGGCCAAAAATAACTCATGGTTATTTGGGCCGATACTCGCGGATGGTTACTTCTGCAGATACAGGTGCAATTTTAAAATAAAAGGAATTCGTATGAATCAAACACAGAAAATATTAACAGGTGCAGAAATTATATGGGAGTCACTCGTTCAAGAAGGCGTTGAAGTAGTTTTTGGCTATCCTGGTGGGACCATTCTACCTACGTATGATGCATTAAATCAATACAGAGATAAGGTGCACCATGTCCTTGTCCGTCATGAACAAGGGGCTACTCATATGGCGGATGGATATGCACGATCCAGTGGAAAAGTTGGTGTTGCTATTGGGACATCCGGCCCGGGTGCAACCAATATGATTACTGGAATGGCTACTGCCATTTTAGATTCTTCTCCAATAGTGTGTATTACAGGTCAAGTACCATCAAATGTCATTGGTTCAGATGCATTCCAAGAAGTGGATATTACTGGCGCAGCAATTCCAGTGACAAAGCATAGTTATCTTGTCACGGATATTAAAGATTTAGCCAGCACGATTCGAGAAGCATTTTTTGTGGCGCGTACAGGTCGTCCTGGGCCCGTTCTTGTAGATATTCCCAAAGATATTCAAAATGAGTCGACAGAATTTGTTTACTCAACCGATCCAATTAATCTCCCTGGATATCATCTTCCAAAAGAAACAAATGAATCGCATTTACAAGAATTTGCTGATATGGTAAATGCGGCAGAAAAACCGGTAATTCTTGCAGGACATGGTGTTTTATTATCAAGAGCTTGTAAAGAAGTAATGGATATAGCCGAAAAAGCATCTATCCCAATTGCTACCACCTTATTAGGAATTGGTGGAGTACCGGAGAGCCATCCACTGGTTTTAGGCATGATGGGAATGCATGGAGAATCCTGGGTGAATCATGCTATTCAAGATGCGGATTTATTGATAGCATGTGGAATGCGATTCGATGATCGTGTTACAGGTACTTTGAAGACGTATTCACCTAATTCAAAAAAGATTCATATTGATATTGATGCATCTGAAATCAATAAAAATGTATTAGTGGATTTAGCAGTTCATGCCGATTTAGGAACTGTTCTGAGGAAGGTATATCCACGGATTGAGCTATCAAAGAAAGTAGATTGGTTACAAACAATTAATAGTTGGCATAAAGATTCACAATCAAGAGATATTATAAATGTTAAATCTGAAAGATTGATAGGCGCGCAAGTCATAAGAGAAATTTGGAAAGGTACCAATGGGAAAGCCCTCATTGTTTCGGATGTGGGTCAACACCAAATGCTTGAAGCGCAATACTATCAACACGATGAACCAAGAACTTTACTCACATCTGGGGGATTAGGAACCATGGGCTTCAGTTTACCTGCAGCTATAGGTGCAAGTTTCCATGAAAAAGACCGAGAAATTTGGGTTATTGTAGGAGATGGAAGTATTCAAATGATGCTGATGGAATTGGCTACAGCTATGCAAGAAAATGCAAATATTAATATTGCCATTATTAATAATGGATATCTAGGAATGGTACGCCAATGGCAAGAACTCTTTTATGATGCGCGCTATGCAGAAACACCTATCTCTAGCCCAGATTATGTAAAATTAGCCGAAGCCTATAGTATCTCAGCATATCGAGTGAATACATTAGAAAATATTATTCCAACTATGAAAAAAGCACAGAATGAAAAAGGGCCAAGTTTAATTGAATTTATTGTGGAAGAGCATGGGATGGTTTTTCCTATGGTACCGGCAGGTGTAGGTCTTCATGAAATGATTCAACGCCCTTACCCAGAAAATGGTCAAACAAACACTCAGGAGGAAACAGTATCATGAAACAGACACTCATCACTTTAGTCGAAGATAAGCCCGGTGTTTTAAATCGTGTTGCAAGTTTATTTAGGCGCAGGAATTTTAATATAGAAAGTTTATCCGTAGGAAAAAGTGAAACTCCCGGTGTAAGCCGTATGACGATTGTAGCCAATGAGCCAGATTCCCATAAACGTGGAAATCTCTACTTTAATTTATTAAAACTTGTCAATGTTATTGCGGTCAAAGATGTTTCATCATTGCCCTGCATTTCGCGAGAAACTATTTTGGTTAAGATGACTATAGGTCCAGAGCAATTAAATGATTTAAATGATGTCATTAAAAAATTTGGTGCCCGAATTGTAGATATGGGTTCCGAGTCAACAATAGTAGAAGCTATGGATGAAGAATCTGTCATTAACAAAATGATTGAAGCATTCCAACCTTTCGAAATTACTGAAATCATGCGTACAGGGAAAATAGCTATGCGAAAAGGAAAAACTCACAATATATCTTCCAACAATATTAATGCACAACTAGATGATCTATCATGGACGCCAGATCATATTACTGCTTATCAAAATTAAATGATTAAAAAAAAGGAATCAAAATGAGAACAATAAATATTAATGGAATTCAAGAAACTATTATCGAGAGGTCAGACTACCCATTAGAAAGGTGTAAAGAAATATTAAACGAAGAAGTGACAGCTATCTTGGGATATGGTCCACAAGGACGAGGTCAAGGGCTCAATATGCGCGATCAAGGGTTCAATGTAATTCTTGGACTTAGAAAAGGACAAAGTTGGGACCAAGCAATCGATGAAGGTTGGGAAGAAGGGAAAAATTTATTCAGTATTGAAGAAGCAACTGAACGTGGAACAATTATTCAGTTTTTACTTTCCGATGCAGGGCAAATACAAGCATGGGAAACAGTTAAATCATATTTATCTGATGGAGATGCTCTATATTTTTCTCATGGTTTTGGTGTTGTGTTCCACGAAAGTACAGGAATTATTCCACCAGAAAATATTGATGTAATGCTCGTTGCGCCTAAAGGAAGTGGACTAACAGTCCGAAATCATTTTCTTGCAGGACGTGGGATTAATTCATCTTTTGCAGTCCACCAAGATGCTTCAGGAAAAGCAAGGGAACGTTGCATTGCAACTGCTTTTGCAATTGGCTCTGGACATTTATTTGAAACAACGTTTTCAAATGAAGTCCATAGCGATTTAACGGGAGAAAGATGCGTTTTAATGGGAATGCTTCAAGGTGCATTTTTAGCTCAATATGAAGTATTAAGAGAGAATGGTCATTCGCCATCGGAAGCTTATAATGAAACCATCGAAGAAGCGCTTCAGAGTTTATATCCATTAGTTGCAGAAAAGGGCATGGACTGGATGTATGCCAATTGTTCGACAACAGCACAACGTGGCGCACTTGATTGGGCTCCTAAATTTCATAAAGCTATAAAACCAGTTATTCAAGATTGTTATAATAATGTGTTAAGCGGAGAAGAAGCGCGTATTTCTATCGAATCTAATTCTAAGTCTGATTATCGCGTTCAACTCGAAAGAGAATTAGAAGAAATCAATAACCAAGAAATGTGGCAAGCGGGGAAACAATTACGTCCGCTTCGTCCAGAAAATCTTAGCTGAAAATGAAAACGTATCAATTAACAGTATTGTCTGGAGACGGAATTGGGCCAGAAGTTGTAGATGTCGCATTAGATGTGTTAAACATCGTAAGTGAACAGGCTAATATTAAGTTTAATGTAACAGAAAAGTTAATTGGTGGATGCGCATTTGAAAAAGTCGGGCACCCATTGCCGCAGGATACGTTGGATGCTTGTCTAAAATCTGATGCTGTATTATTGGGGGCTGTTGGGGGCCCAAAATGGGATGGCTTACCTCACGAATTAAAACCAGAACAAGCATTACTGGGATTAAGAAAAGCACTAGGTTTATTTTCGAATTTACGACCCGCAAAAGTTTATAATGCGTTAGTTAATGCATCATCGTTGAAACCAAGTATAGTTGGCGGATCAGATGTAATGGTGGTGAGAGAATTGACAGGTGGAATCTATTTTAGTAAACCACGTGGTATGGATGAATTAAAAGGCTGGAATACATTAGCTTACGGAAAGGAAGAAGTAGACCGTATAGCGCGTGTAGCTTTTGAATTAGCACAAAAACGTAAAGGCCAATTAACATCTGTCCATAAAGCAAATGTGCTTGAAAGTTCGCAATTTTGGAGAGACTGTGTAAATGCTTTACAACCGGAATATCCAGATGTTTCGTTGTCTGAAATGTACGTAGATAATGCTGCTATGCAATTGGTACGGGATCCGAAACAATTTGATGTAATTGTGACGCAAAATTTGTTTGGTGATATCTTGAGTGATATTGCTGCCATGATTACGGGAAGTTTAGGAATGTTACCTTCAGCAAGTATGGGAACCAAATATGCAATGTATGAACCAGTGCATGGCTCAGCTCCTGAGATTGCGGGGACTAATCAAGCGAATCCAATTGCTACAATTGAATCAATAGCTATGATGCTGGAATACACCTTTAATAAGCCAGAATGTGCAAGAAAAATTAATCATGCAGTTGAACAAGTATTAAAAGATGGATATCGAACAAAAGATATTGCTGATGAAAATTCTACCATGGTATCTACATCTGAAATGCGAAATCATATTATTGAAAAATTAAATTAGATTTCAAAATTAATCATTGGAACGAGAAGGGTATTAAATGAAAGAAAAAATTATAGTTTTTGATACAACATTACGGGATGGAGAGCAGGCTCCAGGAGCTTCTTTAAATGTGCAAGAAAAAGTAGAAGTTGCAAAACAACTTATTCGATTAAATGTTGATGTTATTGAAGCAGGATTTCCAGTTTCTTCTCAAGCTCAATTTTATGCAGTACAACGAATCGCTGATTTAAATGAATCAGCAATTATTGCTGGTTTAGCTCGAACGGTTGATGGCGATATTAAAGCGGCCAACGATTCACTGAAGAATTCTAAGAGGTTTAGAATACATACATTTGCAGGGACTTCAGATATTCATATTTTGGGAAAATTCACGAGTAATCGTTATGGAAAATCTTTGGATGATAAACGAAAAACTATATTAAAAATGTCATGTGATGCGGTGGCTTATGCGAAAACATTTACTGATGATGTGGAATTTTCTGCGGAAGATGCTGGAAGAACAGATATTGGATATTTGATAGACATTATTGAAGCGGTTATAGCTGCTGGTGCTACCACAGTAAATATCCCTGATACCACGGGGTATACAATGCCCCACGAGTACGGTAAAAAAATCGCGACTCTGAAAGAAAAGGTATTAAATATTAATGATGCAATTATTAGTGTTCATTGTCATAATGATCTAGGCTTAGCGGTTGCTAACTCATTAATAGCTATTAATAATGGAGCTCGGCAAATAGAGTGCACCATAAATGGCATTGGAGAAAGAGCTGGGAATGCATCATTAGAAGAAATTGTTATGGCCATGAAAGTCAGAGAAGATGCTTGGGATTTCAAAACAGATATTGTGACTTCAGAAATATTCAACACTAGCCGAATGGTATCAACGTTTACAGGAATGGTTGTTCAACCCAATAAAGCCATTGTTGGTGAAAATGCATTCTCTCATGAATCAGGAATCCATCAAGACGGTGTTTTAAAAAATAAAGAAACATACGAAATCATGGATCCCGATTTGGTGGGCGTCCAAAAATCAAAAATCGTTTTAGGTCGCCATTCAGGTCGCCATGGGTTAATTGCGAGACTTAATGAAATAGGATATCATCCCAATGAAGAAGAATTAAAGCAGATTTATGAAAAATTTCTTGAATTAGCTGATAAGAAAAAAGAAGTATTTGATGATGACCTTCGAGTTTTAATGGGAGATGAAATTTATGTAAAAGATTACCGCCATGAATTGGATTATCTACATGTTAATATTGGAACAACTACTATTCCGACAGCTACGGTAAGAATAAAAACTGAAGAAAGAATTGTTGAGGAATCCGCAACAGGAGATGGACCCGTTGATGCATGTTTTAATGCTATTGATAGAGCATTAAATGAAAAATTTCATATAGAATCATATAAAGTACGATCTGTGACAATGGGGAGATCTGCCCAAGGTGAGGCTACAGTTCGATTAAGAAATAGTTCAGATTCTATTACAGGGCGCGGTGTGTCAACTGATATTGTAGAAGCGAGCGCAAAAGCATATTTACAAGCAATTAATGAACATATTATTCAAACTGATGTCAATGAATTGCTTGATTCAGTACAAACACTAAAGTAATCATGCAGGGAAAAACATTATACGATAAATTATGGAATATTCATTTGGTTCGATCCGATGAAAATGGTTCAGATCTACTTTACATAGATCGACAACTCATTCATGAAGTAACATCCCCTCAAGCATTTGCTGGTTTAAAAATGAATCAACGCCATCCAAGAAGACCTAGTGCAAGTTTAGCTGTAGCCGACCACAATATACCAACCAAAGATAGAGAGAAAGGGATTGATAACCCTATTTCTGCGCTACAAATACAAACATTGGAAGAAAATTGTAAAGAATTCAAAATCCCCTATATTTCGATGGAAGACCATCGGCAAGGCATTGTTCATGTTATTGGCCCAGAACAAGGGGCAACTTTACCTGGAATGACTATAGTTTGTGGAGATTCTCATACTGCAACCCATGGTGCTTTAGGTGCATTAGCTTTTGGAATTGGGACATCAGAAGTAGAGCATGTTTTAGCTACTCAATGTTTGGTTCAAAAGAAAATGAAAAATATGCTTATTCGAGTTGATGGTAAACTTCAGGAATGGGTGACTGCTAAAGATGTTGTTTTAACAATTATAGCAAAAATTGGTACAGCAGGAGGAACAGGTTATACGATAGAATTTGCTGGTGAAGCTATTTCTGATATGTCAGTTGAAGAACGTATGACTGTTTGTAATATGGCCATAGAAGCTGGCGCTAGAGCAGGCCTAATAGCGGTGGATCAAAAAACAATTAATTATATGAAAGATAAACCTTTTGCACCAAAACGGGATGATTGGGAGTCAGCAGAGGTATTTTGGGAAACATTAAAGAGTGATGCTGATGCGCTTTTTGACAAAACAATTACATTTAATGCCAATGACATCCAGCCACAGGTTACTTGGGGAACTTCGCCAGAATTAAGTATTAATATTTATGACAAAATTCCTAAGAGGAATCCAGAATATTCCAATGCATTAACCTATATGGGGTTAAGTGAGGATACATCAATATCAGATTATCTGTTGGATAAAATATTTATTGGATCTTGTACAAATTCTCGTATCGAAGATTTACGTGATGCTGCAAAAGTAGTTCAAGGGAAAACAATTGCCGATACAATTAAACTTGCGATGGTTGTACCCGGGTCAGGTCTTGTTAAAGAACAGGCTGAATTAGAAGGGTTAGATAAAATATTTATTGCAGCAGGATTTGAATGGCGTGATCCCGGATGTTCCATGTGCTTGGCCATGAATGCAGATCGTTTGGATGATGGAGAAAGGTGTGCTTCAACATCAAATAGAAATTTTGAAGGGAGACAAGGCCAAGGGGGTAGAACACATTTAGTAAGTCCAGTGATGGCCGCCGCCGCTGCAATCAATGGACATTTTGTTGATATAAGGGAGACGAATTAATGGAAAAAGTATCTATAATTGATGGTGTTGTGGCTCCGTTAGATCGTTCCAATGTGGATACAGATGCTATTATCCCAAAACAATTTTTAAAGTCAATCAAGCGAACGGGTTTTGGAGTTAATCTATTTGATGAATGGCGTTATTTAGATCATGGCGAACCTGGTATGGATTGTTCGAACCGCCCACTGAATAAAGAGTTTGTATTAAATCAAACACAATATAAAAAAGCACAAATATTATTAACGCGATCAAACTTTGGTTGTGGGTCGAGTAGAGAACATGCACCATGGGCCATTATTGATTATGGTTTCAAAGCTATTTTAGCTTCAAGTTATGCTGACATATTTTATAATAATTGTTTTAAAAATGGACTGTTACCAATTGTCCTTTCAGAAGAAATAATTCAGCAATTATTCCTTCTATTAAAAGAACAACCAAACTTTAATCTGAAGATTGATTTAGAGAATCAAATGATTCATGGAGCATCTGAGCTATCTATTCCATTTGAATTGGATAGTTATAGAAAATATTGTTTGATAAATGGATTAGATGAAATTGGACAAACGTTAAAATATGGAAATTCAATAGATGATTTTGAATTAAAACATAAAAAGAATTTTCCGTGGTTATTTACTGAATTGGAAGTTTAATATGAATGAAAATAGTCCTATAGAATTATTTGATACTACATTAAGAGATGGGACCCAAGGTGAAGGAATAAGTCTATCAGTGGATGATAAAATTCATATTGCTAAACATTTAGATGATTTTGGAATTGATTTTATCGAAGGGGGTTGGCCAGGAAGTAATCCTAAAGATGAGGCATTTTTCCGAAAGATTAAAAATGAAACATTAACAACCTCAACTATTTGTGCTTTTGGGTCAACTGCGAGATTCCCCAAAAAAATAGAATCAGATACAAACTTAATAGCTTTGTTAAAGGCTGAAACCAGTACTGTTTGTATCTTCGGGAAATCATGGAATTTACATGCTGATGTTGGACTTGGATTGTCGAAAGAAGCAAATGAAGATCTAATATATAAATCGATTCAATATTTAATTAATAATGGGCGTAAAGTCATTTTTGATGCTGAACATTTTTTTGATGGATATAAAGATAATCCAGACTTTGCATTAAAAATGATATTAGCTGCAGAATCTGCGGGAGCTCAAACAATTGTATTATGTGACACAAATGGTGGTACTCTTCCATCTGAAATAGAATCTATAATTAAAGTTGTTAAGAATAATGTAAATCTTCCCTTAGGTATTCATGCGCATAATGATAGTGAATTAGCTGTTTCAAATACATTAATAGCTGTCCAATCTGGAGTAAGACATGTTCAGGGAACTATTAATGGGGTAGGTGAAAGATGCGGAAATGCGAATCTTTGCAGCATCATTCCAAATCTTCATTTAAAAATGGGAAAAAAGACTACGAAACCGTTGGATTTAACACGTATTACACTATTATCTCACTATGTATCAGAAGTCATGAACTTGAGGCCAAATCATCGAGCTGCTTATGTCGGAAAATCAGCTTTTGCCCATAAAGGTGGTATTCATGTAAGTGCTGTATTAAAAGATAGTAAAATGTATGAACACATTGAACCAGAAAAAGTTGGGGCTCACCAACGTGTTCTCATATCAGAATTATCAGGACAAAGTAATGTTAGGTTTAAAGCTAAAGAATTAGGCATTTCTTTAAATGGGGATAAATCATTAACTAAGAATGTTGTTACTCGAATTAAAGATTTGGAAAATGAAGGATATCAATTTGATGGAGCAGAAGCATCATTTGAACTTATACTGAAAGAACAAATGGGCGAATTCAAACCTTTTTTTGATGTAGTAGATTCAAGGATACATATTAGTTATGATGATGATGGCCATCGAATGGCAGATGCTATGTTGAAAGTTTCCGTAGATGGAGAGATAGAACATACTGTCGCAGATGGGGTGGGTCCAGTAAATGCTCTTAGCCATGCTCTTCGAAAAGCGTTAATCCGGTTTTATCCTGAAATAGCTACTGTTAAATTATTGGACTATAAAGTGCGTGTTTTGAATGAAAGCGCTGGAACAGAAGCTAAAGTTCGCGTATTAATTGAAAGTAGTGATGGTGAAAATTATTGGTCTACTGTTGGGGTATCCCAAAATATTATTGAAGCGAGCTGGCAAGCATTAAGCGATAGTTTGAATTACAAATTATATCAATTACAATTATCAAAAGAAAAAGTATAAGAAAGAATTAAAGACATGAGTGGTGAAACTAAATATCTATGGATGGATGGTGAATTAAAGCATTGGAATGAGGGGAGTATTCACGTGATGTCTCATGCACTTCATTACGGAAGTTCGTTTTTTGAAGGTATAAAATGTTACGAAACCAGTCAAGGTCCTGCAGTTTTTCGCCTAAAGGAACATATGATACGCCTTCATGAATCGGCATCTATTTACAATATGTCTTTACCTTTTAGCGTAGAAGAATTAGTTAAAGCTGTGAAAGATTTAATAAAGGTGAATAATTTAAAAAGTTGTTATATCCGGCCTGTAGCTTTTTATGGGTACGATACATTGGGCGTTCATCCAAAAAAGTGCCCGATTCAAATAGCTATCGCTACATTTGATTGGGGGGCATATTTAGGAGAAGGCGCAATTGAAAATGGTGTTAGAGTAACAATTTCCCCATGGCGAAAGTTTCACTCAAGTTCATTGCCAACAGTCGCAAAAGCCGGCGGTCAATATTTAAATTCTATATTAGCAGCCCAAGACGCACAAGAGAAAGGGTATGATGAAGGATTATTATTGAATGGTGATGGGAATATTGCTGAAGGAGCTGGACAAAACATTTTTATAATTAAAAATAATGAAATTTATACGAATGCAGAAGATTCTTGTATTTTAATGGGTATAACAAGGGAAACAATTATTCAATTATTAATGGATCTTGGATATAAAGTACATATTGGAAAATTATCACTTGGTCAACTATTTAATGCTGATGAAGCATTTTTTACAGGTACAGCTTCTGAAGTAACACCGATTCGAGAAGTGGATAAACGCTCAATTGGTGATGGGAAACCGGGCGCAATTACCCAGTTAATCCAAGAAACCTATTTTGATGTGATTAAAGGTAGAAATAATAAATATGATCACTGGCTATCTTATATAAAGTAATTTTTTATTATATGTAGAATTGTTTTGTCCCCCTTATCACATGTCATAAATTGTATCTTTAATAATACTTGCAAGATACAAATATATGTCAAATCCAATTATTACTAAACAATTTCATTTCTGCGCTGCTCACCAATATGGTCATAAAAAGTGGTCACAAGAAAAAAACACTCAAGTTTTTGGAAAAGATGCGAAAGTTCATGGTCATAATTATACACTTGAGGTCAGTATAACTGGCGATATAAATCCAGACACGGGGTGGCTCATCGATCTTGAATATTTAAAGAAAATTGTAAATGAGAATGTGATAAAAGTATTTGATCATAGTCGAATTGAAAGCGATATCCCTTGGTTTCAGAATAAACAGCCATCATCAGAGAATATGGTCATATTTATTTGGGGTCAATTAAATAAAGATTTAAAAGAAGGAAAACTTCATCACATTCGCTTAATAGAAACTGAAACAATTTTTACTGATTACTATGGAGATTAAGTTTTGAAATTTAGTGATCGATTTTATCTAATTTTAGCTGGAATATTTATTTCTTCTTTAATCACGGCTAATTTAATCTTTCAAAAATTTTTCACATGGTCACCTTTTGGAATTTATACTTTTGAATTATCGGTTGGCATTCTGCCCTATCCAATAACATTTTTATGCACAGATTTAATTTCTGAATTCTATGGGAAAAAGAAGGCAGATCAAGTTGTATTTGCTGGATTAATTTCTAGTGTATTTGTAATGGGGGTAGTTCTATTAGCAAATTCTATGAAATCAACCATTTGGTCTCCAGTGAATGATGGGTTATTTAACCAAGTATTTGGCCTTTTTGGACCTGCTGTATTTGCATCAATGCTGGCATATTTAATTGCTCAATTTATTGATATTCGAATGTTTCATTTTTGGAAACGTTTGACTAAGGGTAAGCATTTATGGCTTAGGAATAATGGGTCAACGATTGTTTCTCAATTGGTGGATACATCATCAGTATTATTATTGTTATGTTTTTCAAATATAATTGATTGGGAAAAATTTTGGCCTTTATTAATGAATGGTTTCCTATTTAAAATGTTAGTCGCATTATTTGATACTCCATTCTTTTATTTAGGCGTATGGTTATTAAAAAATAAAATTCATGAATATCCTGTTGAATTAGATTAGAAAGGATCAATTGAATAGGGGAAAATTAATGAATGTAAAAAATAAAAAAATGATAGAATCATTAACCCACGATTTATTGAAAGAAATTGGAGAAGACCCAAGTCGAGAAGGGTTGCTAAAAACGCCTGAACGTGTTTCTAAAGCTTGGGAGTATTTTTCTCAGGGCTACAGACTTTCATTAGATGATATTATTAATGATGCTATCTTTACAGAATCATCTGAAGATATGGTAATTGTTCGTGATATTGAATTTTTCAGTTTTTGTGAACATCATTTATTACCATTCTTTGGAAAAGCACATGTTGGATATTTACCCAATTGTAAAATTATTGGATTATCTAAAATCCCAAGAATTATTGACATGTATTCAAGGAGACTCCAGGTACAGGAACGTTTAACTCACCAAGTTGCTAAAACATTAAATGATGTATTAGCTCCGCGTGGTGTAGCCGTAGTTATGGAGGGAAGACATATGTGTATGCAAATGCGTGGAGTTGAAAAACAAAATAGTTTTGCATCAACATCTTCTATGATCGGTCAATTTAGAAAATCAGCTGAAACACGTTCAGAATTTTTAAGTATTTTGGGGAAAAAGTCACTGTAAATAAAATGAAAAATCAATATAATTGCGTTGTATTGGGGGGTGGCCCGGGTGGATATGTTGCTGCAATTCGATCGTCACAACTTGGGCTAAAGACGGCTATCATTGAAAAAGATAAGCTTGGGGGTATTTGTCTCAACTGGGGATGCATCCCAACTAAAGCATTATTAAAAAATGCTGAAGTGTTAGATACTATTAAAAATAGTAAAAAATATGGTATTAATGTTGATGGGTATTCTGTTGATTTTCCTGCAAATATAAAACGCAGTCGTCAAGTTTCTGAAAGACTATCAAAAGGTATTGGCTTTTTGATGAAGAAAAATAATATTGATTATTTAACTGGTGAAGGGAAATTAATTGATTCTAATACCCTTTCCATTAATGGAAATAAAAAGATAACGGCTGATTACATTATTATTGCAACAGGAGCTCGCCCCAGATCATTTCCAAACATGAAGGTGGATGGTAAGCGAGTCATAGGATCAAAGCAGGCCATGCTATTGGACAAACCTCCTAAAGAAATGGTTATTATTGGTTCTGGAGCTATTGGGTCAGAGTTTGCATATTATTATAATGTATTTGGAACAAAAATTCATTTAGTAGAAATGATGGATAGAGTCCTTCCACTTGAGGATAAGGATGTATCTAAGGTTGTTGAAAGTTCCTTTAAAAAATCAGGAATGAAAATTTATACATCTACAAAGGTCAGCAAAATTGAAGTATTAAAAACAAAAGTTAAAGTTCACACAGAATTTAATGGAAAGAATGAAATATTAGATGGCGAAAAAGCATTATTAGCTGTTGGAGTTACAGGAAATACAGAAAATATTGGTTTGGAGGAAGTTGGTGTTAAAACAGAAAAAGGGTCAATTCTAATCAATGAATTTAATCAAACAAATATATCGAATATTTATGCCATAGGTGATGTATCTGGGCCACCATGGTTAGCCCACGTTGCTTCAGCACAAGGACATGTTGCAGCTGAACATATTGCATCACACCACACACACCCAGTTGATTATTCAAATATTCCTAGTTGTACATACTGTCAACCGCAAGCGGGATCAATAGGTATTACAGAGGAACAAGCCATAGAGAAAGGCTTAGATGTGAAAGTTGGCAAATTTGAATTTCGTGCAAGCGGAAAAGCAATGGCTATGGGCGATACTTTAGGATTTGTAAAACTTATTTTTGATAAAGAGCATGGCGAATTACTTGGTGCTCATATTGTTGGTTCCGAAGCAACTGAGCTTATCGCAGAATTAGGACTGGCTAAAGCACTTGAATCAACATGGGAAGAGTTAGCGCTAACTGTTCATGCGCACCCTACATTATCTGAAGCTATAATGGAAGCTGCCTTAGATGCATTTACTGGGTCGATACACCAATGATTAAATCAACATTAAGTAAAATTGATATTATAGATTTAGGGGTATGTCCATATAATAATGTTTGGGTCATGCAAAAGGAACTCCAACAAAAAAGAATCGATGGAACAATTGATGATACTCTCATTCTTGTAGAGCATGAACCTGTTTACACACTAGGAAAAAATGCAGATGAAAATCATTTGCTCCAAAACAGAGATAAATCAATTAAAGTATATAATATTGAACGTGGAGGCGATATTACTTTCCATGGGCCTGGACAATTGGTTGGGTATCCTATTTTAGATTTATCCAACTATCAAAAAAGCATTAGTTGGTATATGCGAAAATTGGAACAAGTGATTATTGAACTATTGAGTAATTATGGAATTAATGCTGATAGAAATATAGGACTAACAGGGGTATGGGTTGGCGATGAAAAAATCGCTGCATTGGGAGTCCGGATAAGTCGTTGGGTAACAATGCATGGTTTTTCCATCAATATTAATCCAGATTTACGATTTTATGATGGTATCATTCCTTGTGGTATTTTAGAACATGGCGTAACGAGTATGAAAGAAACTTTATCTCAAAACATGAATGTTTCTACAGTGAAACCCATTTTAATAGAAATATTTAATACACATTTTTCAAAGGAGAAGGTCAATGCCTAGGCTTCATGGATATACAAAAAAAGCATTAATAGAATTATACACTAAAATGGTGACTGCTCGTCGATCAGATGAAAAAATGATGATATTACTTCGTCAAGGGAAAGCATTTTTCTTGACGTCTTGTGCTGGCCATGAAGTCGCCCAATTGGCTGCGGCTCAAAATATTAAACCGGGTGTTGATTGGTCATATGTATATTATAGAGATGCTGCTTTTGTACTAGGATTAGGTACAACATCACGAGAACATTTATTATCATTTTTAGCAAAAAAGGATGACCCTGACTCTGGTGGACGACAATTCCCCTATCATTTTAGCCGAAAGGATTTAAGAATAGTAAGCCCATCAAGTGCAACAGGAATGCAATATCTCCATGCAGTCGGAGCCGGATTAGCCATCAAATGGGAGAAATCGAGGGAAGTTGTGTATGTTTCATCTGGTGAGGGAACAACCAGCCAAGGGGATTTTCATGAAGCATTAAATTGGGCAAGCCGCGAAAAATTACCAGTCATTTTTCATATTCAAGATAATGAGTATGCAATCAGTGTTCATAAATCACAGCAGACCGCTGGTGGATCTATTTTTAAAATGGTAGGAGGCTATCAAAATTTGGCGAGGTTTGATGTGGATGGAACTGATTATTTTGAAACAGATTTAGCATTTAAAAATGCAGTGGATCGAGGTCGTAAAGGGAAAGGTCCTTCTGTAATTATTTCGCATGTCGTTCGTTTATTACCCCATTCATCTTCTGATGATCATCGAAAATACAGATCAGATAAAGAATTAGAGTCCTTATCTGAAAGAGATCCGATTATTAAATTTGAAAATACATGCATTCAAGAAAAAATATTAACTGAAAAAGAATTAGCAAAAATAAAAACAGATATTTTTACTAAAGTAAATGAAGATGCTGATTGGGCAGAGGCTCAGGAATCTCCCGAAGCATCGACGGCATTAGATCATTTATATTCAAGTGAAAACACATTAGAAGAAACAGAATTAAATATTATCAATGAAAAAGTTGTGTTGATTGATGCTATCAACCATGCATTGTCTGAAGAGTTAGAAAAAAATTCTAAAATGGTTATTTATGGTGAGGATGTAGCCGATCCAAAAGGTGGTGTATTTACAGGGACAAAAGGATTAACAACAAAATATGGTCAGAATCGTGTATTTAATTCTCCATTAGCTGAATCATCTATTGTTGGGACAGCAGTTGGTCTTGCGGCTGCCGATTATAAACCTGTCGTAGAAATACAATTTGGAGACTATATCTGGACAGCTATGATGCAAATAAAAGACGAAATAACTATGGTTCGATATCGATCAAATGGCGAATTTGTGTGCCCAGTAGTTATTCGAGTTCCTGTGGGAGGATATATCCACGGCGGACCTTATCACAGTCAATCTATTGATAGCTATTTTTACCATATGCCAGGAATTTATGTTGCTTATCCGTCCAATGCCGCAGATGCTAAAGGATTATTGAAAGCTGCATGTCGGATGAATGATCCAGTGCTCTTTTTTGAGCATAAAGGTCTTTATCGACAAGGGTATGCTGCTAGTCCAGAACCAGATGAAAATTATATTCTCCCTTTTGGAAAAGCGAATATTGTTCAATCTGGAGACACTTTAACTCTTATTACATGGGGAGCAATGGTTCAAAAATCATTGGTAGCAATTAAATCAAGTAGATTTGAAAGTGGAATGATTGAAGTAATTGATATTCGGACATTAAATCCAGTTGACTGGGATACACTATATTCATCAGTTACTAAAACCGGAAAAGTTCTTATTGTTCATGAAGATACGATTACGGGTGGATTAGGTGGCGAAATTTCTGCAAGAATTACAGAAAATTTATTTGAAGAATTAGATGGTCCAATAAAGCGAGTTGGGGCTAAAGATTGTCATATACCTTACCACACAGATTTAGAAGATGTCATTTTACCACAAACAAATGATATTGTTGAGGCCATAGAAGAGATAATGGAGTATTAATGATAGTAGATGTAATAATGCCAAAAATGGGAGAATCCATAACAGATGGAACAATTCTAGAGTGGAGAAAAAAAGTTGGTGATTTTGTAGAAAAAGATGAACTCTTTCTTGAAATTGGTACAGATAAAGTAGACTCTGAAATCCCATCAATTGAATCAGGAATCCTTATTGAAATTTGTGCAGAAATTAATGAAGTGGTGGATGTAGGTGAGGTTATTGCGCGGATTGAAACAGATGTAGATGCAGCTGGGGAGATTAATACATTACCTTCAAAAAAAGTTAAAATAAAACCTTTAGAATCATCTGAATCACCTAAAGCTGAATCAGAACCAAGTGTGCAAAAACCTAAAAACAAAAACCCTAAAGGTAAAATATTTATTACACCGGTTGTAATGAAAATAGCTCAAGCAAATAATATTTCAATTGAAATCCTTAATAAAATCCCTGGCACAGGTCGAGGTGGACGTGTTACAAAAAAAGATATTTTAAAATATTTAGAAAATAAACTTACAGTAAGTGATTCAAATTCACATCCAATAAATGTTTCAGCGTTAGAAGGAAAATCAGAAGAAATGGGGCATATGCGAAAATTAATTGCTGAACATATGCGTAGAAGTTTAGATACATCAGCTCATGTTTATATTGCAACAGAAGTTGATATGTCACTCATCATGGAATTTATAAATAATTCTCAAATTTCATTTCATCAAAAAGAAGGATATAATTTAACAGTAACACCATTTATCATGATGGCTTGTGTACATGCATTAAAATCATTTCCAGAAATGAATGCATCATTAGATGGAGATAAAATAATTTTCCATAAGCATTTGAATATTGGAATGGCTGTAGCTGTTGAAAATGGGCTAATGGTTCCTACTCTATCCAAATGCGAGGAAATGAATTTTCTTGGTGTGTGTCGAAAAGTAAATGATATTGCTCAAAGAACGAGGTCTAAACAAATTTTACCAGATGAACTTCAGGGAAGTACATTTTCTATCACTAATTTTGGTGTATTTAACGTTACGATGGGCCTTCCAATTATTAATCAACCTAATGTAGGAATTTTAGGAGTAGGAACAATTCGTAAACGCCCTGTTGTGATTGAATCAGAAAAGGGGGATTCAATTGGAATCAAAAGTATCATGATACTTTCTTTAGGTTTTGATCATCGACTAGTTGATGGTGCTGGTGGAAGTAAATTTATTGATCGAGTTCGGGAAGGACTTGAAACATTGAATTTGGAAAATTTGTTTTAACATGGTAATGATTTCTTCAAGACCACTAAAGCCTAAAATACAAATTCATTATGGCGAAAAATTTAGATCGACGCAATCTGCCGTTAAAGATGGGCAATTAAATACAGTATGTGAGGAAGCAAAATGCCCAAATGTATTTGAATGTTGGAATCTTGGCATTGCTACTTTGATGATTCTTGGAGATATTTGTACTCGTGCTTGTGGCTTTTGTTCTGTAAAAACAGGTAAACCTACTTGGTATGATTTAAATGAGCCACAACGAACGGCAGAAGCAGTTTTAAAAATGGGTTTACGCCATGTGGTAATTACATCTGTTGACCGCGATGATTTAAAAGGTGATTATGGATCATTTATTTGGGCAAAAACGATAGAATCCATTCGTAGATTAAATCCTGCTTGTACGATTGAGGTATTAACACCTGATTTTAAGAAAGACAAGCAAGCTCTTATTCGTGTTTTTAGTGCAAAACCTGATATTTTCAGCCATAATTTGGAATGTGCAGAACATATTACTAAAACTGTTAGAAGCCAAGCTAGTTGGGGTACTAGTTTAGATGTTCTTCGTCAATCAGTTGAATTTGGATTATTAACAAAAACAGGTATGATGGTAGGGTTGGGAGAAAGATCTGATCATGTTTTAGAAACAATGGAACAGGCATCCAATATTGGCGTAAAGGTTTTTACAATTGGTCAATATTTACAACCAACAAAAAAACATTTGCCAGTTAAAAGATATGTATCAGATGACGAATTTGAAATGTATAAAAAAGAAGGAAATAAAATGGGGTTTCAGATAGTTGAATCTGGACCATTAGTACGTAGTTCTTACCATGCTGATCAACAAGCAAAATTAATATTGAAAGAGAAAAAATGATTAAAAATAAAAATTTGGTTTATGGCCTCATCGTTCTTGCAGGTATTTTAGTCGCTTACATTCCAACACAAGATAAAGTGCCAGAACGAATCCAAAAGGAAAAAATCACAGAAAATCATCAAGTTGCAAATAGAGGAGAATCTCGTGTCTCAATCCAGCCTGGATATACACAAATAGGCACAATTCAAGCTAATATCCCTCAAAACTGGTTGAGAGAAACGCCTTCTTCAAATATGCGTATTGCTCAATTTCGTCTTCCAAAAGTAAATGGTGGATCTGAAGATGGGTTGATTGCAGTCTTTGCAGGAATCGGCGGTGGAATTGAAGGAAATATTAAACGTTGGCTTGGGCAATTTAAACGCCCGGACGGAAAACCTATGAGCGAATTCGCTACTATTACAAAGGAAACAGTTGGGCATTTTAATGTTACTTTTGTATCTGCAGAAGGAACGTTATTAGCTTCATCCATGGGAGATGCAGGTGGCGAGAAAAGAGGATACTACTTAATAGCTGCAATTGTAGAAACACATTCGGATCCATACTTTTTTAAAGGAACGGGTCCACTGTTAACAATGAAAGGTTATGAAGAATCATTTAAAAAGTTTATTAGATCTATTTTAGAATTGTAAAGAATACGCCATTATTGCAAACTTTATTTACATTTACAGACGAATAAACATCATTTGATGAATGGCACAATACTTGCCAAATAAATCGTAACGATTGAAAGAAGATTATGAAAGAAGATTTAACCCCAAAAAATATTGAAAAACCTGATTTTGGAGATTCCGCAGAATTTCCAATTATGCCATTAAGGAATACAGTTTTATTTCCTCAACAAGTTATACCAATATATATAGGAAGAGAAAAATCATTACATCTTATCGGTGATTTAGACAAAGGAACAAAAAAGTATATTGTTGTTGTTGCGCAGGAAGATGGTTCAATAGAAGATCCTGGTAAAGAAGATTTATATGCATACGGAACATTAGCGCATGTATTAAAAGTATTTGAAATGCCCGATAATAGTAAATCAGCCATTGTGCAAGGAATTAGCCGAGTAAAAATATTAGATTACACAAAAGATGAGCCTTATTATGAAGCAGCCGTTACTCAACTAGAAGAAATTGAGCTATCAGAAGATTTAGAGCTTGATGCATTATCAAATAATCTTCGTCAATCATTCGCCGATCTAATTAAAATTGCTCCAAATCTTACTGATGAGCATACAGGTATGCTCTCGAATATTCAGAAGCCTAACCGATTAGCAGATCGCGCTATTTCATTAATGACTTTATCCAATTCTGAAAAACAAGAAATACTAGAAGAATTAGATGTTAAAGCACGAGTTGAAAAAAGTATAAAAATTATTTCAAGAGAAATTCAACGTATCAAATTGGGTGAAGAAATTCAAACTGAAGTCCACGATGAAATTGCCAAAACTCAAAGAGAATACTATTTGCGTGAGCAAATGAAAGCTATTAAAAAAGAGTTAGGTGAAGATGAAGGGACTGTTGAATTAAAAGAACTTGAAGACAAGATAAAAGCGGCAAACATGCCCGATGATGCGGAAGAAGTAGCATTAAAAGAATTAGATCGTTTATCGCGCATCCCAACTCAGTCTCCTGAATATAATGTATCCCGAACTTATATTGAATGGTTAGCCGACCTTCCCTGGAGTGAATCATCAGAGGATACAATAGATTTAAAAAAAGCATTGAAGATTTTAGATGAAGATCATTATGGGCTCAGTAAAGTTAAAGAACGGATTATTGAATATTTGGCTGTTCGAAATTTAAAAACGGATAGGTCTAAAGATGGTCGAGTCCGAGGTCCTATTTTATGTTTTGGAGGTCCTCCAGGTGTGGGTAAAACATCATTGGGGAAATCAATTGCACGTTCAATGGGTAGAGAATTCGTAAGACTATCGTTAGGTGGTGTAAGGGATGAAGCTGAGATTCGCGGTCATAGACGTACCTATATTGGAGCACTTCCTGGACGTATCATACAGTCCATTAAAAAAGCCGGCACCAATAATCCTGTATTTATGCTAGATGAAATAGATAAATTGGGAAGCGATTTTCGTGGAGATCCTTCTTCTGCTATGTTGGAAGTATTAGACCCTGAACAAAATCATTCTTTCAGTGACCATTATCTAGAAGTGGATTTTGATTTAAGTAATGTTATGTTTATTGCTACAGCAAATTATCAGGATGCAATCCCGCCTGCATTAAGAGACAGAATGGAAATTTTAGAATTTTCCGGATATATCGAAGATGAAAAAGTTGAAATTGCTAAAAGACATATTGTCCCTAAACAAATTAAAGAAAATGGCTTGACTAAAGATGAAGTCATCGTCGACAAAGCTGCAATTAAAGAATTGATTCGTTCTTTTACACGGGAAGCGGGTGTAAGAAATCTTGAGAGAGAAGTTGCAAATGTGTTAAGAAAAGTGGCTCGTGATTTTGTAGAAAAAAAATCAAAGAAATTTAAAATTACAAAATCTAAGGTTCAGGAATATTTAGGCGCATCCAAATTTTATTCTGAATTAGCAGAACGAGTTACAAAGCCAGGTGTTGTTACAGGTTTAGCGTGGACTGCAGCAGGTGGAGATATATTATTTATTGAATCTACAAAAATGATTGGTAAAGGACGATTAACCTTAACAGGCCAATTGGGTGATGTAATGAAAGAATCTGCAACTGCAGGATTGACATATGTTCGTGCTCATGCAGCAACATTTGGAATTAACCCAGAATTCAATGAGAAAACTGATATTCATGTGCATGTGCCAGCCGGTGCAATTCCAAAAGATGGGCCATCTGCAGGTGTTGGAATGGTTACATCCCTTGTATCTCTTTTAACAGATATTCCAGTCAAAGAAAAGATAGCAATGACTGGCGAAATCACATTGCGTGGAAATGTTCTACCTATCGGGGGTGTGAAAGAAAAAGTAACAGCAGCACATCGTTCAGGTATAAAAGAAATTATTTTGCCTCACCATAATGAAAAAGATCTTGAAGATGTTCCTGAACATGTGAAAAAAGATTTAACATTTCATTTTGCCAAAGAAATTCAAGACGTAATTAGGGTAGCATTACCGGGAATTAAAAAAAAGAACAAAAATTAGAAAATTTGACTTAATTTCCTCGCCAAAATTGGGCGATTAACTCAGCTGGTCAGAGTGCTTCCCTTACAAGGAAGAGGTCGGGAGTTCGAATCTCTCATCGCCCACAGAGCCCCAGTAGTAGTGGCTTGTAATAAAAAAAACAAACGCATAAGGAAAAACATGCCAGAAAGAAAAGAAGGAACCGTAAAATGGTTCAATAATTCAAAGGGCTATGGTTTTATTGAGTGTGAAGGCGAAAAAGATCTTTTTGTTCATATGAGCGAAATTTTGATGGACGGCTTCAAAACACTTGCTGAAAACCAAAAAGTTGAGTTTGAAATTGGCGAAGGAACAAAAGGACCTGCTGCCAAACAAGTAAAACCCCTCTAAGTAATTCTTTGTAAAAAGGATACTTTGGAATTAGTAAAAAAGCCATTCGTTTCAGCGAATGGCTTTTTTTTATTTATAATATAGTTACTGACTTAACAAGCACCAGCAGATTGAATCACTAAGCCTTTTCCGCGATAATCGTTTACATAATCAATCGTAAAATCGCCAACATGGTTTTGATCTTGTTCACTAATGATAACTTCTATTCCATTAATTGAATATTTGTTATCTGTATTATTAGATTCATCCAAAACCAGCCATATAAACTCTCAATGCTTTTCCATCGTTTCGAGACAATATAGCGTAAATCTCTTTTTTTGCAATATCTGTAATAGTCATAATCAGCCTTAAATAATAATTTTATGATTATTGATTTGATACATTCATTAATATTTGGTTACACCTTTTTTAGTTAACTTTTCAAAAGAAGAACATTAAATAATAAATAGGGAATAATTATGGAACGAAAACGAGTACTTGTAACAGGTGGCACCGGGTATCTCGGTTCTTGGATAATAAAAACATTTGCGAAACATGGTTGGCATGTTTCTACAACTGTTCGAAAAAATACCGCTCCAGGGAATTTATCCGTTTTCGATGAAATAACACAATCAACTGGTGTTAATATTGATATTAATTATGCAGACTTACTTACCCCAAATTCTTTTGATAATGCAGTAAAAAATATTGATGTTATTGTTCACTCTGCTTCACCGTTTATTGCTTTTGGAACAAAAAACCATCAAAAAGAATTAATTGACCCTGCTATTATGGGGACACAAAATATTTTACAATCTGCCGCAAATGCAGGTATTAAAAAAGTTGTACTTACAAGTAGTATTGCAGCTATGTATGGAGATGGAAGGGAAGTAGAAGGGCAAATAATTGACGAATCATTTTGGAATAAAGCAAGCTCTGCGACCTACAGACCTTATGAATATTCTAAAACAATAGCGGAGAAAAAAGCATGGGAATTAGCAAAAACCTGTTCCATTGATCTTGTTACCATAAACCCAGGATTTATATTAGGACCCGCATTAACTTCACGCCAGGATTCTTCGTCTATCAAAATAATGAATGATTTTGTAAAAGGAAAATATAAATCGGGGATTCCTGACACATCCATCGGTATTGTGGATGTTCGGGATGTTGCTAAAGCTCATTTTCTTGCTACTGTAAATCCTAATATTAGGGGTCGTACTATTATTTGTGCTAAAGTCATTAAGTTTATTGAAATGGCTAATGCGATTAGAAAAAAAGTAGGTGATTCTGAACCAGTTCCTAATTCATTGGTTCCCAAATATTTATTTTGGTTATTATCGCCACTATTTGGGATTGAGAGAGCTTATGTATCCGGAAATGTTGGATTTCATTTTGATATATCAAATGAAAAAAGTAAAAAAGATCTTAAGATTCAATATCGAAATTGGGAAGAAACTGTAGCTGAACATTATCAACAATTAAAGGCCTAATAAAATTTCAATACGATCATTTTCAACATTTGAGATATATCCTAATTCATTTCTTTCTGAATATTTGTGGATAAACTTCATTTCCTGAAACATTTCAGACTGTACATTTTTAAAAATATTTAATTGCTGAATATCTCTTTCGAAAGATGTTTGGGTTGCTGATAGATTATTGAGAAATAACCCTAATAATAAGAGAATTGAAAATATGGCTGTTTGTATCGATTTCATAATAGCAATTAAGTAAATTTATCAAAGTTAAGATCAAATAGTAATTATTCAATTATAATCTATTTATATTATTATCTTTCGACCTTAATCTTATGAATAAAACTAGATTTATATACGCTATGTGGTTGGCTGGAGTCGTTATTTGGAATTATGCCTACCCGACAGTTCCACCAATATTTGATGTGGGAATGGCTGTCATATTATCCTTATTTTCATATGGATTAAATATTTTCTTTAATGCATAAATATATTATTTCAAATATTGCACTCATTCTGTACTGTTTGGTACATTCCGACCAAAATGAAAAAGCTACTCACAGCTAAAGAATTACGTCAGAAATACCGTCCCGATAAAATTCTAATGGATATCCAAAGTTCGTTCAATGATAATAAATCTAAAATTATAGACCTTTTTTCATTGCCAAGTTCACCATTAGCAAAATATAAAAGAAAAAAACAATTATCTATCTTAGTTGAAGAAAAATCGACAGTTGATTTTACTATTATTCATGAGCTCGTTGATACATTGAGTGATGCAATATATTTTATGAAATTACCAAAGTCGAAAAGGACAAAAATAACGCAACGACTTCGTATGTTTGAATCCCAACTTATTGAAAATCAATTATTAAGAATTAATTTACTTTTAGAAGATGAAGAGCTCGGGTCCCCTACACCATGGACGGATGAGAAGGGGCAAGTCAAAATAGCAAGTTCTCATCATGGGCTAGATATGGCATTTGAAATTCTATCATTAGTTAGAATTGATTTAGAAGAAGAAAGCTATTATTGGAAAAATATTTCGCGAACAGGTTATTTAACAGGGCTACAATTATCAATGGGGTCATTTTTCCAGTATTTAAAAAATCTTGGCATGACTCAAAAAGACCAAATTACGTTGGTTCAACAATTATTTGATACATTAGATGTTGATTGGGAAGAAGGAGAGAGGGAGAATATAAAAATATCACTTCAACAGCCAGCACTTGCACTTCATAATGGAAAACAAAGACTCATTGACTCTAAAAAAAATGTTTCCAATTATCCAGAATATTTGAATAAAAACATTATTGATGAAATAACTGAATTATCGGCAAACTATAAAAAAAGATTAAGACGATTTTAATTTTTTTGACAACTAATTTCATCATTTGATGTCCAATAAAATATTATGGCTAAATACGGATATAACTATAGCGGTGAATGGGTAAAAACAGGTGTTACATTTGGTTCCGTTTTGTCAATCGTAATATCCTTCACATTAAATAAGTCTGTATTTTGGGCAATTGTACATGGCCTTCTTACGTGGGTTTATGTTATATATTATATATTGGTTAAATAAATGAGTAGAATAAAAAAATTATATCGAAATAGAAAAGAAGGTAAAATAGCTGGAATATGTTCTGGAATTGGTGATTATTTCGAAATTGACCCCGTTATTGTTCGCATCATTTTTCTTTTTGGCTTTTTCCTAGGTGGTGGTTTTTTCGCATATATGATTGGTTGGTTTATTATTCCTGATCGCCAAATAGATTAATCAAAATAAAGAGTTCTATACTTTTTCCCATATTATTAAATGTTCAATCCACATTTGAACAGGATACTATTTTCTTTTTAATGTTAATTGTTTAGAATTCATGATGGTTGAACATCATATAATTCCACCATTCACCTCAACTTGGTGGATAGGACTCATTGTGAGCGCACTAGTCATTTGGGGCATAATTCAATATGGCAAGAGCCAAAGCCCTAAAAAAGAAGCTCAATTTTCATTTATTTTAGGTATTGTTTTAATTCTAAGGGAAATAGTGAGAGAAATATATCTTTATTCAATTAATACATGGCACATTACAGATAGCCTCCCATTACATTTATGTGGGATTTCATCCATAATTGCTGGACTTATTTTAATTTATCGCAATCAATTTTGGTTAGAGTTTATTCTTATTTTAGGTATTCCCGGAGCAGTGCATAGTTTTTTAACTCCAGAACTTACACATGGACATGATGCTTATTTACTCTTTGAATATTATTTTAGTCATTCGGGTATTATTCTTTCAGGTTTCTATCTTGTTTTTGTTCACAGAATGTCGCCACGTCTAGGTTCTTGGAAAAATGCTTTTTGGGTTGCGCAAGGATTACTCATTTTTATCGGTTTAATGAATCTAATATTAAAATCAAATTATATGTATTTATCAAAAAAGCCACTTGTCTCAAATCCATTAATTATTGGTGAATGGCCATTTTATTTACTGGGATTTGAAATTGCAGGTCTTGTACATATTCTTCTTTTTTATAGTTTTTTTATTTGGGTGGTGAAAAAGAATCCTGCAAAAGTCACCATAAATAAAAACGGTCAATCAAAAATATGAAAAAATATTTTTTTGTATTTATACTTAATTCATTATTAGTACAATTCCTTTCTGGGCAAATATTAGAAATTGTTTTAAAGTCTGGCGATGTTATTGCATCTAGAAACAAATATACAATCGATAATAAAAGCCTTATTTTCTGGAAAGATAGTTTAGCCGTTCTGGCCATACCAGTCATGACAATTGATGGTGTATATTATTCTACAAAAACTTATAAAGCGTTAGGTGTTCCGTTTCAAGTAATGGGTGGATTTATTGCTGGATCTTCTATGGCGGCATCTGTAGTAGGGCATAGTGAATATTTATCTTATGGATTGCCTACCGGACTTTTATTATACGCAGCAGGACGTAGGCTCAATTATTGGGGAAGAGATCATGGAAAAGATGCCATATTTTATGATTTTCATGAGCTAGGATTCTTGAACCGACTTGTAATCTTTGAAAGTATTCAACTCGATATTAATCGAAAAAATAGTCAAAATGATCGAGGCTATTTTAAAGTTGGTCCCGAGGGAGAAACACCTCCAAGTATATTTAAATGGGATGGACGAAAAATTTGGAAAAAATGGTTTAAGAGAAAGAAAAGGAAGTGGGTGGAGTTCGGTTAATATTAACGGCATTAAAAGCAGAATCTGCTCCTATCATCCAGCATTTTAATTTAAATAAAATTTCTGCATCCTTTCCGTTATATAATAGAGAAAATATTTATTTGGCTGGCACTGGTATGGGAGAAAAAGGCGTTTCCCAATCTATGCCAAAAATAATTTCCTTTTTTAAAGATAAACCAATTGATCATATTATAAATGTTGGTATATCAGGTGGTAGTCCAAGGGAAACGCAAATTGGTCAATTATATCAAGCTAGATCAATTTCAAAAGAAGGAGTAGCGTCATCTTTTTTGCTTAATAAATTTCACGAAAACATTATTGAATTACCTTTAATAACCGTTAACCGTGAAATAAAAAAATGGACAGAAGAATTTCCTGATATTGTAGATATGGAAGCATTTCACATTATTAAGCATATAAGAGAGATGTATCCTCTTGAGAAAATGACAATTATAAAAGTCGTTTCTGACTATATGGATATCAATAAAAGAGTGGTCACAAAACAGGATGTTAGTATTTTTATCCAAAAACAAATGAATATGATAGAAACCGTTATCTTGAACGGGTAAATTCAACCCACTATGAAAACAATTATCTTTTCCCTAATCGTACTATTTGTTGTTGGCTCATTAGTGCTTGCTTTTATTTATAGACTTCAAGCGCCAGATGATCCTGATGCTTAGGAAGTAATGCCGCAAATAGGAATATATTTATTTCTATTATTGACCCCAATTATTGTGGGTCAACCTGGATTTAGTTTAGAAGATTTAAATCCAAATTCATTTACCTACGGCCAAATGATTGGACCTTCTAATTATGAAGGAGATATTACCATTCTTTTTTTTGGTCATGAAACATGAGGCACTTGTCGAAACCGGTTTGGTTTTCTTAACAAAATACATACAGATTTAAAAATATTAAATGTAACGGATGTTCATATTCTTGGTATAGGCAAAGATGCATATAACGCATCATTAAACCAAATGATCTCTGGTGCGCATTTACCTTGGTTGGAAGATTCGAGTGCCACAGGATACCCAGTTTGGTCTTCCTGGAACGCAGAGCAAAGATCTATTTTTATACTGAATCGTGATGGGACTCAGGACACAACATTTAATATTACACCTTATACTGAAGATGATCCGGAAGATTATTTGTATTTAATGCATTTAATTTTAAACTACCGAAATACCGGGGGAAATCAAACGATTCGGATTCCGCAAGATTATCCTGAAATACAAACAGGTATTGAAATTAGTCAGGATGGAGATTTAATTTTAGTCGATTCGGGTACATATTTTGAGCATTTAAATTTAATGGGAAAACAAATTACTTTAGCTTCATTATCGTTCCATCGTATGGATAATAATTACTTAGATGATACAGTTATTGATGGACAAGGTATAGATAGAGTTATTACTATTGAAAATGGAGAAAATACTTTAACCAAGATTATTGGATTATCCATAATAAATGGTAATGATGACACTGGAGCAGGAATATTAATTAATAATGGTTCTAATCCGGTTATTGAAAAAAATAAAATTATCAATAATAATAGTTTCGGTTGTGGTGCTGTTGGTGGTGGAGTAGCAATTATAAATCATTCAAATCCAAGAGTAATTGGAAATATCATTGAGAATAATACCGCAGGAGGCTCATGTGATTGTATCTGCTATTTTGGAGGTGGAATATTTGTTGATTCTACATCGTTCCCAATTATTGGAGGTGAAAACGGGTTAGGAAATTCATTATTTTCGAATAGTAGTGATTACGGCTACCATCTTTTTAGGCAATTGCCCATGGATACAACTGATATTGTACCGATAAATGCTAGGTTTAATACTTTTGATCATTGCCCTCCAGAATTTATTGGTGATGTTTACCCAGAGTTTGGATGGGATGTGTCAAACTGTTTACCGCAATTATCCATTGAACAAGAATTTGTAGCAGATTCTTATACACTATTTTCTGCTTATCCAAATCCATTTAATGGACATGTAACTTTATCATTTTCAATAGAGAAGGATGAAATCATCCAAATGAAAGTATATGATTTATCAGGCAAATTAGTAGATAAAATATTGAATGAAAAAAAGGAAAAGGGGGATTATACCATTACATGGGACGCAAATAATTATGCAAGCGGTGTATATATTGTTCAGCTAAATTTTGGTGATGCACAAGTATCTCAAAAAATACTTCTCCTTAAATAAGGCTCTTATTTGTATTGCTATTTTAAATGCAGAACCATCCTTGCAAGGAGAAACTTCTTCCAAGGTAGAAACCATGATTAAAGAAATTGATTGGGCGGGGATATCGTTCAAAATGATTCAATCTGGGGAATCTGACCACAGATTAATTTGGTTACACGGTGATGAGAAAACCGCAAAAATGGCATTGGAAGATTATGTGAAGCACTATTCTGGGATAGCTTTTTTTATTCAATCTTCAGATAGAGAAATTCCGTTCATAGATACTATAGTAGATCCAAACCGTATTTTTTCAACGGAGGGCTCAAGTAAAGCTCTTCAAAAATTCAAATCAAATTGGAATCAAACTCAACTCAATGAAGCAATATCATTACTTGAAAAGGGACGGAAAACTTTTTTAAATGAAATATTTCCAACGAATGGAGGTCTCTTAATTGCTCTTCATAATAATTCTCGTGGATATAATATACATTCAGAAACTCAGAACAGTACATCCGTTTCAATTAAGAAAGACCAAAACCCACGAGATTTTATCATTTGCACAGAAGAAGTAGATTTTTTAAAACTAGAACATGGCCCCTATAATGTAGTTCTTCAAAATAAGAATCTTGGATATGATGATGGTTCTTTATCCTGGGCATCTTTAGAAAATGGGGTTCGTTATATTAATATAGAAGTACGCCTAGGGTGGTTATCCAAACAAAAAAAAATGTTAAACTATATTCATTATACATTAATACATGCGAATAATTAATTCATTTATACAAAAGGCTATTAAGTTGATGCCAGTCATATTATTATTTATGATAGCAACCATAGATAGAAATAACTCATTATATGTCGCCTTTTTTCTAATTATTTTATTTGGTTATTCCACCATATTAATTGCTAGAGTTCTTGAATCAAAAAAGAAATGGTATCAAGAAAATAGTGATTTAGCAGATTTAGGAATTGATGAATCAATTGACACAATGGGTGACATAACAAAAAAAATAGAAAAAAAATTAAATGGAGGAAATAATGAAAAATGAAATTGATCAAAAAAGTTTTATAATTGGAGTATTGTCGGCAACTTTATTTTTTGTAGTTGTTGGGGCAGATGAAATACCTAAAGAAGTAACTGAAAATCCGTTAATTGAAAGAAACTTAGGGGATATAGTTGTTAATTCAATTACAGTATTAGATGATGGGCATGGTGGATATATTTCAACGTATAACCAAGATGGGAATCGGACGGTTTATATTGGGACAGGTGAAAATAGAAATGGATATATTAGTACATTTAATAAAATGGATGAGGCTACAACCTATCTGGGGACTAACAAAGAATTAGATGGTGTAGTAGTTTTAAAAGATCGTTATGGCGATTTAGGGTGGAGCCAAACAGGAAAACAATAATGTCTTATGTTTGGATATTGATGGTCATTCTTGTGCTATTTGGTTTTATTAAGGCTAGAGAGCGATTAGAAAATTATGATGAATAAAAAAGCTCCGGTTTCCCGGAGCCTTTTTATTATTCTTTACTCAGCTTTGACAAAATTTGGACCGTTAGGAAAAGTGATCGCATCTACAGGGACAATATCTACTAACGATATACCAGAGTTTGAAGTATCCTCATCATTTAGATCTTGAGCTGGTTTTGGCATCGGCGGTGCTTCATCAGCTAAATGTGTAGTATATGATTGTCCATTCCAAATAAAGGTATTGTTTGGCCCGAGTAGATCGCGTGCTTGGGCAAATGCTTCACCAAATGAATCAGAATCAATAATGATTGATTTTGGCGCTAATTCAATTTCAGTTTCTAATTGATCATAATTATCAACAGTATTTATTGTTTCTACAGGTTCATCTTCAACATAAATATCTGTTTCAGAAAATGTTTCAGGTGCTTTATTATTTTCAGCCGAAATATTTTTTGACCCACCATGTTGAATGAATACGCCAATAAGAATTGCAACACTCATTATGCCCATTGTTTGTAGGATATTTTTATCTGTTTTTTCCATATTATATTCCTTTCATGGATTTGTTTTTCATTGGATAAAACATGAAAAATACTATACAAGTTCCATTCAAAAGTCTTTTATAGAAAATCAATTAAGAAAACGGGTGTGAATATTAGTAATTTCTTCGTCTATGAAATCTATTTATTTTACTATTCTTTTATCTTTGGCATCATCAGCTTTAGTCGGAAAAACTGTGATCAGGGGTGTTGTTTCTGACAAAAACACCAGAGAGCCTATTGTTGGAGTCAATATTGAAGTTGTGGGAACTGATATAGGATCTTTTTCTGATAAAGATGGCCAATTTAGAATACAGACAAATCATTTGTTCCCAATAGAGTTAAAAATGTCTCACATTGGTTTTGAAACAGTAGCTATGATAATTCAAGATGATCAACCCATAGAGATTTTTCTTGTACCATCTGTCATCACATCACAATCGGTAGAAGTGGTTGGGGAAAGAAAGAAGTATGAAGCAGATGTTTCATCATCCATTGATATTGTCGACTTGGAAGATATAGAACTTCAAGGTGCTCGAGATTTGGGGAGTTCATTGCGTCGTGTCAGTAGCATTAAAATAGATTATTCCACTTCAGGTAAACAAACAATAAGTATTCGAGGGAATAATGCAACGGATGTTGCGGTTTTTCTTGATGGGATTAAAATGAATGACTCAAATACAGGTGTTGCAGATTTATCTTCACTTGATTTAAATGTGATAGAACAAATTCAGGTCATTAAAGGCGGGAATTCCACTTTGTATGGTTCTGGAGCCATCGGTGGTGTTGTGAATATGGAATCTAAACGAGCTGAAAAAAATGGATTTTATATTAATCAAGGGATTGGTCAAACATATAGCGATGATGTTGATTTTTCTGCTGGTGCAACTGGGCGATGGAAAGCATTTGGCCTTGGGGGGAGATATTCGGGGAAAACCCGCGCTTATGGTGGGAGAACCATTACCACATCAATATTTCAGAATATTTTCACCAATTTAGACTTGAATTCAGGAAATATTAATGGTCGATATTATCAATTTAATAAAGGTTTGGAATTCCCATCTGGTGGAATTGCAACTCAAGATGACATGACATTATATAGTGTGCAATATGATGGTCGAATTTTCAAGTGGGATGGATGGTCTTTACAAGCGGGGCAAAGATTATGGGACCTTTCTCAAGACTTTTTTACTAGTTTAAATGAAAATCTTCATGATGAATCATTAAATGCACAAGTATTGAAACATGGTCGAGTTGGTAAATTGGACATTTCTCTTCAATACGAATTGGAAGATCAAAAATTTAAAGGAATAAAAAATTATAAATCCTTATTTGGTGATACTACTGTGATTCAAACCGGTGATATGAAGCGAAGAAGCCAAGCGGGATCATCTATATTTCAATGGGAAGTATTAGGCGATCACCCTTATGTGGATATTATAGCTTTTGAGTTGGCGATGCGATTAAATTTTATTCAAACTATTCGCGAGCAATCATTTTCCTTCCCAGGAATCCTCGGAAATAGTGGAAATATATATTATGAAAAACCTGGATCATTTTTGGCATCTACTCCATCTTCAAAAAGAATTGGTATTCGGATGGAAGGAAAAACGCCTCGACTGGATTATAGCTTTTTTGTAAATCAAGGGAATAATACACGATTACCATCCTTAAGTGATTTCTTTCGCTTTTCTAATGCGAGGGAAGAAGACAAAGTGGATTCAGCATTAGTGAATGAAAATGTGTCAACCACAGAAGGGAATCTTCAATTTAATTTTAAACTTTTTGATAATTCAAAGATTCTCGATGGCTTGGATTTAGCTTTTGGATACTTTAGAAACCACTACACAAATAAAATTGCGTATCGATTATTAGAAGATTCTCCACCAGTTCCATATAATACACTAACATCAGAAATAAGTGGACAAGAGTTTACAATTCATTCATCTAATCTAGATGGGAAGTTAAATCTTTCATTCGCAACAACACTTTTACAAATATCGGATGTTCAAATATTTCCAAATAAACCAGAAAGAAGAAGTGTAACAACCATTGAATGGAATCAAGATTGGTTTGTAGCTACATATGATATGACTTATGATGGCGAACAATTCTTTTTTATACCAGGTGTGGGCGGTGGTGTTATAGAACCCAAAGAAAATGCGAATTTAAGTATATCTCTTAGAAAGAAATATTTGGGTTTAAATTGGCGTGCATCTTATACAATTAGGAATATTTTATCTAAAGATGAAATAGACTTATCATTAGAAGAAAGTTTAGAACGTGGGTATAATTATTTTGATAAGTATAGAGAAATTATCACATTCAAAGTAGAATGGTAATTTGATGAATATTATTTCACATTCCTTTTTTATAATTGGCTTATTATTAGTTATTAGTTGTGAAGTCCCCACATTACCTGAAGAAAAGAAAGATGATTCTTTGTTTCAGGTTTCAATTGATTATGATGGACACCCCATTTACCATCCAACAGAAGTAGAAATCACTTGGACTGAAATTGTTGTAAACGGATTCAAGGAAATAATGGTTGAAAAAGCAAAAATTATAAATAATGAAAAAAATTGGATCCATTTAGCATCTATTACTGATTCATTAGCTATTTCATATATTGATACGATTGATGATGATGGATCTTTTCAATATCGAGTCAGGCTTTTAGATAAAAAAAACCAATTTATTTCTGCTGAGTCGAATTCATTTGATGTACCAAATGTTACAGCAATAGAAATGCCTTCTCATTATGGTTCATTGGCAATTGCCTATGAATCACATTTTTTAGATGAAGGGGATTCAATTAAAATATCACCTGGTACATATGCCGGTAATTTTAAATTATTGGAAAAGAATGTTACTATAATCGGTATGTCTGGAGCAGAAACAACTATATTTACTGGTATTTCTGATACAATGCCTGTTATTGAAATGAGTATTGGAACATTCTCTGGGTTTACGGTTACAGAAGGACAATCTTATAATGCGGGAGGTATACGAGCCACAGGGAATGTCCTGATTAAAAATTGTATTATTTCAGGAAACGCCACCATTGAAAATCAAGATGCTAATATTCAAATATACCCATTCGCTTATGGTGGTGGTGTCTATCTAACTGATAATGCAATCATGGAGAATTGTATCGTAGCTGAAAACTGGTCTTGGTTCGGCGCAGGGGGAGTCTTGATGGATGAAAATGCTATTATAAGAGATTGTGTTGTGGATAAAAATAGGACTAAAGGATTGGGCGGTGGCATCCTTGTGTATTCAGGTAACTGTACTATTGAGCGTGTTGACTTTAAAAGAAATCGTTGTTTAGGACAATCAATGGGAGGTCCCGCAGATCCAAGTTTTGGTGGCGGTTTAGGTGTAAGGTCTGGAACTGTTACGGTTAATAATTCTTTATTATGGAAAAATAATGCTATGAGTGGAGGCGGAGGATTTTATAATTTTTTGGGTGGAAGTTTGTCCTTCACTAATTGTATAATTGTTGAAAATACATCCGGTCTTGTGAACCATAAAGAAGGTTCAGGGGTTAATTGGGGGGATCTTGATGTATTAAATACAATTATTTGGAATAACACGGGAGGAAACCCAAGGCGATTATGGCAAAATGCAATTTATTGTAATATTGATGAAATATTTATTGTAAATACAAGTTTGGGTAATATTCAAGAAAGCCCTGAATTTTTACAAGAAACAGCAGATGATTTTAGAATTAATAATTCGTCACCCTGTGTCGATGCAGGACATCCCGATATACAATATAATGATACTGATGGGACCAGAAATGATATGGGTATTTTTGGAGGCCCCGGCAGCCCTTAAGGTTCTACTATACCCTTGATAGATAGAATTCCCCATCCATTATAAGCTAAAGTTGAATCATCTGAAATAAGGACAACGGGGTAGATGCTTTCAGGATTCTGGAAAAATAAAACTAAATCTTGATACAGTAAAGATGAATCTGGCTGCATTTCAATATTGTGTGTGAAGAATAATCCTTTTGGGATAACTTGATTTGGTGTTTCTAGAGATACTTCAATTTCCCATCCTGAAAGTATTTCATCAGATGTATTTGTAATAAGCCAGTCCGTTTTAATATATCCATCATACCCCTCAATGGTAATTTTTTGGACATTTGCATCAATATCTACATACTCAGTTTGATTCAAGTCGTTGGTTAAGCTACAACCTAAAATTGTTAGGCAAAAAAGGGGTAAAATGTGACGAATTAATGGCATTATTTGTGTTTTATTAATTGAATAAGTTTGATTCATTGGTAATTTAAAGGCTGAAAATAAACAGCTTTCAATCTTTTTGGAAGCTCAAAAGTTAAGAGGCTAAAATGAAACCTATAAATATTGCAATTTTTGGATTTGGACGAATTGGTCGAAATCTATTTAGGCAAGGATATAAAAATCCAAATTTTAATTTTGTTGCAATCAGTGACCTAGGACCTGCTGAATCACTCCATTATTTATTATCTCGTGACTCCATTCATGGTCCAATTGATAATGAAGTGATACTGGAAGGTCATTATTTAGTGGCAAACGGTCAAAAAATAAGAATATTACCAGGCGGTGAACCAGGGCAAATTCCTTGGGATTCATTGGATGTAGATGTTGTTATTGATGCAACTGGTAAATACAAAGATGTAGCTGATTTAAATAAACACATTGAAGCAGGTGCAAAGCGAGTCATTGTAACTGTGCCTCCAGAAAATGAAGTTGATCGTATTGTTGTTCTTGGGATTAATAATAGTGATATAGCGTTATCTGATAAAATAATATCAACAACATCATCAACTACACAAGTATTGGCGTTAATGTTAAAAATGTTGGATGATAAATTTGGCGTAAAACGAGCCATGATGACAACTGTCCATGCTTATACATCAGATCAACCATTGGCAGATACCGCGCAAAGCGATCTTCGCCGTAGTCGATCAGCTGTAGAAAATATTATTCCAAATAAAACATGGGCTCCAGAACTGGTTGGAAAATTAATGCCACAATTTGAAGGCAAAGTTGAAGGAACTGCTTTTAATGTTCCTGTTCCTGATGGTTCTGCCGTTGATTTAACAACAGATCTAGAAAACCTACCATCTGTAGAAGAAGCAAACGAAGCAATTCAAACATTTGCAGATGGTGCATTAAATGGTATTGTAGGTTTTACTGACGATCCTATCGTTTCTAGTGATGTTATAGGTAGAAGTGAAACAATGCTTTATGATGCTAAAGCTACAATGATTACTGCAAACAAATTGTTAAAAACAGTTTGTTGGTATGATAATGGTTGGGGATTTTCTGCACGCATTTTGGAATTAATAGAATCTTATCAAACATTGGAAAATGAAGGGGGCGAATCATGAGAATAGCCATTAATGGATTTGGAAGAATAGGAAGATCTGTTTTTCGGATTATGAATGAACGAGATAATATTGATGTTATTGCTATTAATGATTTAGCAGATAATGACGCATTAGCCTATTTGCTTAAGTATGATACCGTCATGGGGCGATTCAAAGATACGGTAACAACCGAAGGTGATATTCTAAAAACATCTACTAATACCATTAAAATGTTAAACCAACGAGAACCATCTCAATTGCCTTGGGCTGAAATGGATGTAGATATTGTTGTAGAAGCAACAGGTATTTTTAGAACTCGTGCTTTATTAAATCAACATTTAGATGCAGGTGCAAAACGTATAATTCTTACAGTTCCTGCTAAAGAACCTATTGATAATATGGTTGTAATTGGCGTGAACGACGATACATTAAAACCAGAGCAAAAGATTATATCCAATGCGAGTTGTACAACAAATTGTTTAGCTCCAATGGCCAAAATACTTCAAGATAATTTTGGTATTGAAAATGGTGTAATAAATACAATTCATGCTTATACAAATGACCAGCGATTGGCTGATGTCCCTCATTCTGATTGGAGACGTAGTCGTGCTGCTGCTGAAAATGTGATCCCTACATCAACTGGAGCTGCAAAAGCGGTTGGTAAAGTTCTTCCTGAATTGGAAGGAAAATTAGACGGAATTGCAATGCGTGTTCCAGTCCCAGATGGTTCTGTTGTAGATGCTGTATTTACATTAAATCAGGATGTGACGGAATCTCAACTGAATGAAGCTGTTTATGAAGCTTCCCAAACTGAAAGATTGTCTAATATAGTGGAATATTCCACTTTACCTGTTGTTTCTACGGATATTATTGGTAATCCACATTCATCCATTTTTGATGCACCTTTTACAAAAGTTGTAGAAGGGAATATGGTTAAAACATTAAACTGGTATGACAATGAATGGGGTTACTCAAACCGCGTTGTTGATCTTATTGGTTTAGTTTCTGCCTTGTAGAAAAAGTCTAATGACCGGATAGCTCTGGAATATTTTTATATAATTCTAAGCTATCCGGGTTAGCTAAAACATCTTTATTGGTGACTTCTTCACCGTCAATTACTTTTTTTACTGCTACTTCCACTTTTTTCCCATTTATTGTATAAGGAATATCATTAATTGGTAATATGATTGATGGTACATGACGTGGAGAACAATGTTTTTTTATTAATATTCTTATATTTAAAATTCTTTCATCTGTTATTTTTTTATCATTCTTTAATTTAAGGAATAAAACCACACGTTGATCTCCTTCCCAATCCTGCCCAATGACAAGGCTATCTTCGATATAATTTAGATTTTCAACGACACGATATATTTCAGATGTCCCAATTCGGACACCTCCTGGATTCAATGTCGCATCGCTTCTGCCAAATATTTTAACACCACCATATTCAGAAATTTGTATAAAATCACCATGGTGCCAAATATTTGGAAATAGACCAAAATAAGCATTATGATATTTTAATCCATTTGGGTCATTCCAAAAATAAATTGGCATGGATGGGAAAGCTGTTTTGCAGGCTAATTCTCCTTTTTCATTAATTAGCGAATGACCCGCATGATCTAGAGCATGAACATCCATTCCTAGGCCTCGGCATTGCAACTCACCTCGAACCACCGGGAGCATAGGATTTCCCAAAGCGAAACAAGAAACAATATCTGTTCCTCCAGAAATTGATGCCAGTAATATATTTTGTTTTATTTTGGAATACACATAATCAAAGTTTTCTTCAACAAGAGATGAACCTGTCGATAATATGGTTTTCAGTGATGACAGGTCCGCATCATGACTTGGGTCAATATTTGCTTCTTTGCTTGCATCTATAAATTTTGCACTTGTGCCAAAAATAGTGATATTCAATTCATCAACCATATACCACATGGCATTTCCGTCTGGATAAAATGGTGATCCATCAAATAATACAATTGTAGCACCAAGACCTAAAGATGAAACAAGCCAGTTCCACATCATCCACCCACATGTTGTATAATAAAAAATAGTATCTTCTCTTGAAAGGTCGCAGTGCAATCTAAGTTCTTTTAAATGCTGTATAAGGGTTCCACCTGCCGAATGAACAATAGATTTTGGTAGCCCTGTTGTCCCAGAAGAATACATAATGTATAATGGATGATCAAATGGCAATTGTTCAAAGATTAATGGTTCAGGGCTCGTAGACAAGAATTCTGAATAGTGAACAGCATTATCAATATGTGAGACTTGTGGTTTGTTTTCAGAATATCCTACTATAATAACTTTTTCAATGGATGGAAGAGACTTTAGGATATTGGAAAGTTTATCTAATGAGTCGAAAGATTTTCCATTATAATAATAACCATTTGCTGCAAAAATGACTTTAGGCTCAATTTGGGTAAACCTGTCTAAAACACCTTTGATGCCAAAATCAGGAGATGATGAACTCCAAATTGCTCCGATTGAAGCAGTCGCCAACATAGCAATAATTGCTTGGGGCATGTTGGGTATAAATCCTGCTACACGGTCTCCTTTTTTTACTCCTAATTCACGTAATGAATGTGCAAGTTGTTCTACTTCGTTATAAAGATCACTATAGGAATATGTTTGTGTAGGCTGTCCTTCGCCTTTGAAATGAATGGCAGGGCGGTTATCACGATATTTTAGAAGGTTTTCAGCATAGTTCAATTTTGATCCGGGAAACCATTTTGCCCCGGGCATTTTCTTTTCATCATCTACAACTTGATGATATGGTGCAGAATGTATAATGTTTGAATAATCCCAAAATTGATTCCAAAATTCTGACACATGACGAACAGACCAATTATGGAATTCTTCGTAAGATGACAATTTTAATTGATTATTTGTATTCACTCTTTGTAAAAATTGAGCCATTTGAGTTTGCTCAGGGTAAGGAGGAGTCCAAAGAATTTGTTTATGTAACATTATAACTTCATTGTTGATTACATATGAAATTTATTTCATTTAATAAAATAAATGAATGATGATATTAGAAAAATGATAAATGGAAATGGATAGTCATTATTGATTGTTTTGTTAGGAAGTAATTAAGAAAAAAATATCAATTGTTAATACATAATTTAGTTACTAATGAGATTCGTCTTTAACTTTCGGGCTAAAATTAAAGAAGGAATTTCATATTTCATGAAAATTGCATTTTTAACTGCTGGGGGAATTGCCCCATGCTTATCATCTTCAATTGGCGCATTGATTGAAAAATATAATATTTTAGCTCCTGAAACAGAATTGATGGGTTATTTAAATGGATATCAAGGTCTATTGCTAGGAAAATCTATTTCTTTTCCAGAATCTGTTAAAAAAGATTATTCTATTTTTTATGATTTTGGGGGAAGTATGATTGGAAATAGCCGTGTCAAATTGACCAATGTGGAAGATTGTATTAAACGGGGATATGTCCAAGAAGGGGAAGATCCTTTAAAGGTTGCCGCAGAGCAACTTAAAAAAGATCAAATTGATATATTACATACGATTGGTGGTGATGATACAAATACGATGGCAGCACAACTTTCTTTTTATCTCAAAGAAAATGGATACGATTTAACTGTGGTTGGATTACCTAAAACGGTTGATAACGATGTTTTTCCAATAACTCAAACATTGGGTGCTTGGACAGCAGCTGAACAAGGTGCCGTATTTTTCGAAAATATAGCAAATGAAAATACAACAAGTACACGTCAACTCATCATTCATGAAGTGATGGGTCGAAACTGTGGTTGGTTAACAGCAAAAACAGCTTTTGATTATCGCGAAAGGATGAAACGACGCTCTTTCTTTCCCGACATGTTGATTGATGAAGTACGTTGGGGTATTGATGCTCTTTACATTCCTGAAATGGACTTTGATTTTCAATCTGAAGTTGAACGTCTTAATAAAAGAATGGATGAAAAGGATGGGATCAATATTTTCTTAAGTGAAGGTGCTGGTTTAGATGCCATTGTGCGAGAAATGGAATCTCAGGGCGAAGATGTTCCAATGGATGCATTTGGCCATGTACGGTTGGATGAAATAAATCCAGGGCAATGGTTCGCGAAAAAATTTGCTAAAGGATTGAATGCTGAAAAAGTATTAGTGCAAAAAAGTGGGTATTTTGCTCGATCTGCAAAACCAAATCAACAAGATTTAGATTTAATCAAACAATCCGCCTTTTTTGGGGCAGAGCAAGCATTAAAAGGACAAAGTGGTGTCGCAGGTTTAGATGATGATGCAGACCAGACGCTTTCCTTAATTGCATTCGAAAGAATCAAAGGGGGAAAGCCTTTTGATTATAACGTAAGTTGGTATCATCAATTATTGGCTGAAATTGGTCAAAAGTAAGAAAGAGGAAACATATGAGTTATTCATTAAAACCGGGTGTAGTCACTGGAGATGATTACAAAACTTTATTAAAAGCAGCAAAAGAAGGTGCATATGCCATACCTGCTGTCAATACAGTTGGAACAAATTCAGTAAATGCTGTTATGGAAGCAGCCGCAAAAAATAATTCTGATGTCATTATTCAGTTTTCTAATAGCGGTGGACAATTTTATGCAGGGAAAAGCCTTGAAGATGCATTTGAAGCCAAAGTGTTGGGTTCTGTTTCTGCTGCTCAACATGTTCATTTATTAGCTGAAAAATATGGTATTTGTGTTGTATTGCACACAGATCATGCTAACAAGGGGTTAATTCCATGGGTCGAGGCTTTAGTTAGCCATAGTGAAGCTTATTATGAAATACATGGGAAACCATTATACACTTCCCATATGTTAGATTTATCCGCAGAAGATATTGATTTCAATTTATCCGAAAGTAAACGCCTATTGGAGAGGATGGCTCCTATTGGTATGAGCCTTGAAATCGAATTGGGTGTGACTGGTGGGGAAGAAGATGGCGTTGGGTCTGATGATGATATTGGCGCAGATAATCCATTATTATACACTCAACCAGAAGATTGTTTGCGAGCCTGGGAATTATTATCACCCATTGGACATTTCAGTTTAGCAGCATCCTTTGGAAATGTGCATGGTGTCTACAAACCGGGAAATGTGAAACTACGTCCAGAAATCTTGAAAAGCGCGCAAGAGTTGGTTGAATCCACCTGTGGAACGGAATTAAAACCATTGGACTTAGTATTCCATGGCGGTTCCGGGTCTGAAAAAGCAAAAATAACAGAAGCCATTTCATATGGTGTCATTAAAATGAATATTGATACAGATACACAATTTGCTTACGCAAAAGCTGTAGGCGACTATGTAGATGCGAATGCAAAAGCATTTAAATATCAAATTGATCCAGAAGATGGAACGCCCTATAAAAAACAATATGATCCACGTAAATTTTTGCGTGCAGGTGAAGAAGGAATGGTGGAGCGCCTTGATGAAGCCTTTGCTGATTTGAGTTCAATTGGTAAATCTTTAGCGCAATAAAACTAGATATTTACATCATTATTAAGGGCATTCATTTTGAATGCCCTTTTTTATTTTATAATAAAATATCCCATAATTAGGGATGATATCATTCCAGGGTAAAATGGTTCAATATTTAACAAAGGTTGCGTAAATATTAAACTTCCTCCCATCCATGTAGCTGAAATAATTACTGGTACAAGTATCCATAATGTACTTAACATCGATGTAACGGTACATTTTGGTTTCCATATATTTAGCAGGAAAGGGAATATTAATCCAGGTATAATAATTGAACCAATTGTGTAAAACAATTTAACAACAGATGGAACGATTAAGGCTAAGCCCCAAGCTAAAAGTGTAGAAACAATTAGGCCCATTCTTATAGATTTTATATTTAGATGTTGTCCTTTTAATCGCCCAATAATATCTCGCCCAAATGTAAATGAATTCACAAATCCTAATGAATCAATCGTAGACATAATGGTTGCAAAAATTCCAGCTAAAAATATGCCATACACTAATGGTGGTAATATATTTTTCCCTAGGAGTGGAAATGAAAATAATGGATTATTAGGAGAAATTAGTTGAACGGCATACAAACCTGTAATCAGTGTGAGAGCATCAAAAATGCCCCAAAAAAGGATGGACATTAATATCCCTTTCTGAGCGATTTCTGGAGTTTTTGCCGCTGCGCATCTTTGGTAAAATCCTGGATCAATGAATGTCCAAGATGCAATAAAAAACCAAACTATCACATATTGAATTGTATTTCCACCTAATGGAGTCACATGTTTTTCTGGTAAAGAAGTCAATAATGTTACAGGTGAACCTAATTCAGCCCAACAGTATGTAAGAAGGAGTCCAAACCCTAAAAACATAAATACAAATTGAAAAATATCAGTTCGAATAACTGCCTTGAATCCACCAAACCAAATATAAATCAAACTAAATAAACTGGCTAAAACCATTGATACCCAAGATGGGATATGAAAAATAAATTGAATTAGTATTCCCATACTTAATATATAAGGAGCTGGGCTGGATAAAATAAAGATATAGAATGCACTTAATATACTCGCTGTCTTTCCAAAACTTTCATTAAAATGATCTGGGATTGAAAAATGGTTTGCTGAACGGATTTTTGGAGCAATCCAATATGCATACATTGTAGCAAAAATATAATAGGGGAGTCCAAAAATAAACCAAGTTTGGATTCCGTAGAGAAATGTATTTTCGCCAATTCCTAATATTCCGCCATACCAAGTTGTAACTAATGTAGCGGTAAAGGCAGGCAAACTCAATGATCGACCCGCTAAAATGTATTCTTCAGGACTATTGCTAGATTGATTATGTCGAAATAATCCAATTAAAATAAGGAACCCAACATAAAGGGTAAGGACTAAAATATCAATCCAATGCATTTAATCTATTGTATGGCTTTTAAAAACGATAACTGAGTCGGAAGCATCAATTGAAAATGTAGAGCCAATTGATTGATTAGAAATGGCACGAGCTGATGGGTCTAAAATCATTTGATTGATAGGATATTTTAAAGCAGTAGATGAAATGACTGTTCCAGAATGATGTGCAATGATAGAAACAGTTTCACCCGGATTAGAATTGAATGACTTTTGTCCTTTATGGCAAGTAATAGTGAAATGGTCCGTAACCATTGTTATATTAATTTTGTCAACATAGTCAAACAGAATATAATGATTTGCCAAGGTCATGTCTTCTCGATAACCCGTTGCACCTAACAGAATAACATGTACAACCCCATGATCAATACACCAATCTAAAGTTTTTTCTAAATCTGTTTTATTTTGATCTGGTAATTCTATCCAATTTCCAATAAAATTTTCTTTTTGAATAGATGTGGAATCCATATCACCAAAAATATAACTAGGTTGAATTTGATGTTGGGTCGCTTGCGTGTATCCCCCGTCAATCGCAAAGATTAATTTTGCTTTATTTAATAACCCAAGTGGAAGTGAATGTGTTGGGAAAATACCATTCGCTATCAATACAATTGGGGAATCGGCAGAAAAAGTCGGTTTCATTTCCATATAATTTACAATAGGAAATGATTATTGAATCAATTCCATTAAGCATATGATATTTACTAAATTTGCCGACTTTATATGCCATTAAAATCATTATATACAAAACTTTTTAATTTTGATGCCCATTTTCCGAGATCATTGATTGCCGGAACGGTCTTCATTACCCTTTTATTTATCTGGGGGATTCCACGTTTAGAGCTTGACCCTGGTGTTCGCTCTATGATTCCTCATCAACATCCAATGGCAAATACTATGGATATGGCTGATAGTTTGTTTGCTGGAACGGGTATGATCATTATTGCTGTGGAGTCGGATAGCCTATTTTCGCCGGAGGTATTAGAAAAATATTCATCTTTCCATGATTCACTTGAGAATCTTCAATTAATCAGTCGTGTTTATTCTCTTTATTCTCATTATTCCATTGTTCCAAAATTAGAAGAATTTGTTATTAATAAAACAATAGACTCTTTTCCTGATGATGATTCTTTAAGAAATGAATTTATAAAAGAGTTAGAACAAACAGATATTATTGAAAGTCTCATTTCAAGTGATTTGAAAAAAATGAGCTTCCTATGCCGAATGGGATCTGCATATGATTTTGAAGAAACAGTTTTCAGAGACAGAATTGTTTCTATTATTAGACATTATGAAGATCCGGAAAGAATTTATTATTCAGGATTCCCAATTATGCGTGCTGATGTTATTGATAGCATGAGAAAAGATTTAGTCCTATTTACACCTTTTGCTTTAGGACTTATGATGATATTACTCATTTTAAGTTTTAGAAGTTGGGCAGGTGTCTTCCTCCCATTTTTTGTCGTGGGGATTTCTGTCATTTGGACTTTTGGTCTTATGGGATGGTTAGATATGAGTGTACCATTTATTGGTGGGCTTATTCCCGTGATGCTTATTGCCATAGCGAATGATTATGGAATTCATATTATTTCTCATTTCTTTGAATATTCAAGGATGGATAAAGAAGCAACACGAGGAGCTATTTTAAGAAAAACTATTCAGAAATTAGGGATGCCTATTTTTATTGCAGCCATGACAACTATTGTGAGTTTTCTTGGACTTGCAACACATGTTCTTCCACGTGTCCGTGAAATGGGTTTCCTTATTTCTTTTGGTATTTTTGTTGCCTTTATATTGAGTGTTTTTATTATTCCATCTGTCCTTGTTCTATTAACACGTCCAACATTTCTTTCAAAAAAGTCAGATCATGAGAAAATAAACAATGCCTTAGTTGCCTTGGGAGACTTTTTTATTAGGTTTAGGGTTTCTTTACTGCTTGGCTTAAGTGTGATTGCTTTTATTCTTGGTAGTGGGATTAGGGATATAAAAGTAGACACAAATCCCGATCATTATTTCCCTAAAAATGGCAGGCTTCGCATTCACAATACTGCAATTTCAGATGCATTTGGTGGGGCGACTCAATTAACTGTTATGGTAGAAGGTGATATATATGAACCAGAAACTTTAAAGAATATTGAAACGTTGACGAATCATATTTCCGAGAGTTCAACTTTAGTTACAAAAACACATTCAATTACAGACGTTATAAAAAATCTACATTTTGGATTTAATGGCGGAGATTCAGTGTATTATACAATTCCAGATGATAGAGAATTAATTACCCAATACATGTTTTTATTTTCATTAACGGGGAATACTGATGAGTTTGATTTTATTTTAGATGATTGGGAAGATCCATCATTTACACAAATTTTTATCAGATTAAGGCAAGTTCAAACAATACGAATAGCTGAAATTGTAGAAGATACTGAGCAGTTTATTCAAGCAAATTTTTATGACCAAAGTCCCATGCAACTTACAGGACCAGCGGCGTTTCTTGGAGTATTAACTCGTTTAGTCGTAAAAGGTCAAATTATAAGTTTATTTATATCTGCATTAATTATATTCATAATTATGTCATTTGTATTTCGTTCAATAGTTGGCGGTCTCTTAGCTGTTCTTCCAATGGCAACATCCGTTTTATTAGTTTTTGGTGTTATGGGGCATTTAGGTATTGTCTTGAATATGACGACATCGTTGTTAACAAGTATCTTAGTTGGTGTCGGAGTGGATTATACGGTACACTTTTTATGGCACTTAAGAGACCATATCCGTTCAGGGGAGTCAATAGACGATGCAATTAGATCCACCTTTCGAATTTCAGGAAAAGGAATTTTATTTAATGCGGCATCTGTTATTTTAGGTTTTACAGCATTATTATTTTCTGAATTTTTACCGGTCGTAATTTTTGGTATATTAGTGATGGCATCAATCACATTTTGTCTATTTGGTGCATTAGCTGTTTTACCAGCACTTATCAGTTGGGTTAACCCGAAATTTTTATATAAATAATGAATCAAAAACTAGATAAAATAATTAGTATTCTCTTTCTAATAGGTTCTTTAGTAATTGTTGGTTGGTGGATTTATAGTGCCTATGTGGATGGAATATTTTCTGTATGGATATTACAATTAAACTCAAATAGTCAATCATGGGTTGATATGCTAAAATCAAACTGGAGAATAATTGTACCCGTTTATTTATTTATTTGTTTCCAAGCAGCTGGTATTTCAGAAATCAAAAAAAATCAAAATTATTTACATGCTGTTATTATCAGCATATTCTTTACACCTATTAGTTTATTTTTTATTAATGGCGAAAATGATAAATAAGACGAAAGCAATATTATTCATTATACTTTTATCTCAGCTTCTGTTGGGTGAAATAACTGGACTAGAAATTATGAATCAGGTAAGAAATAATCCAATTCCTGCTTCATCAATTACCCATTTTGAGCTTACTATTATCAAAAAGAAAAAAGGACGATTGAAGAAAAAGGTTCGTGAATTTGTCCGGTATCAAAAAAATTATAAATTTGGAAAATATAATAGAAAAACTCTAGTTCGATTTAGTAAACCTGCAATAGTGAAAGGGACCGGACTTTTAAATTGGAGTTATAGAAATGGAGAGCAAGACCAATGGTTCTTCCTCCCAAAATTAAAAACAGCAAAAAAAATAAATTCGAAAGATCGTTCTAAAACATTTATGGGGACTAATTTTACTTATGAGGATTTAGAGTCAAATGCGATAAGTAATCATACATATAAAACACTGGGAATTGAAACTTTATATGGATATCCCTGTCATGTTATTGAAGCTATTTCTTCATCTTCAAGTATTTATAAATGGAAAAAATACTGGATTGATATGGCAACATTTCAAATTAAAAAAATTGAATACTATGAATCGGGAACTAGCCCCATTAAGGTGCTTACGGCACAAAAACATAAACTCTTAGAAGGCTATTATATTCCAGAATCAATGGTTATGACATCATCAAATGGCGACCAAACAACTATGGCAATACGTAAGGCAATCATGGACGCTGGCATCCAGGATGATATTTTTACACAGAAATTTTTAATCCGCATAAAATAAGTATTCTAGTTTGATTTTATAAAATAAATATTTAATATAGGAAACGAAATAAACGAAAATCGTTTCCATTGATTAATTCACAAAAACAACAAGAAGAACATATCCTCGAACAAAGTTTTGAAGCCTTGACGCGGGATGGTGTCCGCTCCTTTACGGTTGATTCCCTATCGCAGAATATGGGAATGAGTAAAAAAACAATTTATAAATATTTTCCAACGAAAGAAGATTTAGTCGATAAGAGTATCGGTTTCTTTCACGGGCTCATTGAGAAGAAATTAAATAAGTTAATGGCGACTGAGCCAAACCCAGCCATTCAGTTTGTAAAAGTAATGGAATTTATTATGGGCCATATTTCAAATGTTTCCATTGAAAGACTCGCGGATTTAAAAAATCGTTTTCCGCAAGTATGGAAAAGAATGGAAGCGTTTCGTTTGGATCGGAGAGATGATTTTTATAATATATTATTCAATGCGCAACAACAAGGGTATGTGAGAAAAGATGTGGATATTAGCATTATAGCTACATTATACATGAATATTATCAATTCTACATTTCAGCCTGAATTCTTTCTCAAAAATAATTTGGCACCATCCGATGCTATCTCCAATTTTTTAAAAATGGTATCCAGCGGTTTGTTTACACTAGATGGTAGCCATTATGTTAATACACTATTTAATAAGGAATAAATAATATATGGGACATCCTATTAGAGAATGGGTTATAGAGAAAACATTAAAACACCCTAAAAGAACTATTGTTATTAGTTTGATTCTAACATTGATGATGGCATCAGGAGCTCGATATTTTGTTATTGATGATGATATGATGAAAATGTTGCCCAAAAATATGCCATCTAGAATTGCATGGGATAATGTGATGGAAGAATTTGGGAATACGGATATGGTATATGTAACATTTGGTATTCGCGACGAAAAAGGTATTAATCCAAAAATGTTATCATCCTTGTGGGACTTTACTCGTGCATTGGAAGTTATGCCAGAAGTAGAAAAAGTTACATCCATTACTACAACAGAACGAATGGATAGTGAAGATAGTTTTATGGAAGTGAGTGATTTACAGTATACTCGTGATTTATATCCAGAAGAAGTTGAAGAAATACAAAATTATTTAGATAAAAATGAGAACATTAAAAAACAACTTCTTAGTCGAAATGAAGATTACCTAAATGTGGTAATCCAACCAGTAAAAAATGCTCCATTTGATGTTCTAAGTCATAATATCAAAAATCTTGGAACATCACTATTATCTGATTATGAGACGAATTATGGTGGAGCTGCCTACATAACAGGCATGGTGCCAGGCTTAATTCGAGAAGATGTAGGAATGTTAATGCGAGCTGGT
>ENA-OREN01000449-OREN01000449.1-marine-metagenome-genome-assembly--contig:-NODE-449-length-61514-cov-5.591696_pt1 | contig 61514 bp, 63 predicted proteins | sample MGYA00248624_ERZ508555 | MGnify/ENA primary metagenome ERZ508555 (study PRJEB26222, sample SAMN06267773) | marine metagenome | isolation source: Saanich Inlet, British Columbia, Canada | place...
AAACTTAAAACGTCTTATTAAGCCTCTGTTTATTAAATTTATACAATATATTTGCTTTAATAAACTTAATTGTAACTAAAGCTTTTATTTAGAATAATTATTATAAAATAAAATATAACTTTTTACATCTTAAAAGAATAATTAACAATAAACAACGCTTGATTTGTTAAATAAAAATATTTAAAGAAATGAAAATAGCTATTGGAAATGATCATGCTGGACCAGCATATAAAGAAGCAATTATAACATTTTTAGAATCTAAAGGAATAATTGTTTCAAATTATGGAACAGATACTAAAGACAGTGTAGATTATCCAGACTTTATTCACCCTGTGGCTAACGATGTAGCCACAAATAAAGTTGACTTAGGTATAATTATTTGTGGCTCTGGAAATGGCGCTGCAATGACTGCAAATAAACATAAAGAAGTAAGAGCTGCACTTTGTTGGAACAAAGAACTTACCGAATTAGCTAGACTTCATAACAATGCAAATATTTTAAGCATACCAGCGCGTTACACAAGTATTCCCCAGGTACTAGCTATGGTTGATGTTTTCTTAAACACTAAATTTGAAGGAGGAAGACATCAAACAAGGGTTGATAAAATAACTTGTTCTTAATTTTTGTGGGCTAATTAATTACAACCATTAAAAAACAATAAATTAGACACATGAATGTAGTTATTAAAAAGTTTAATGATCTATCTCCCTTAGAATTATATGAAATACTTCAATTACGTTCAGAAGTATTTGTAGTAGAACAAGACTGTGTATATCAAGATATAGACGGTAATGACCAAAAAGCTTTACATATTATAGGAACAGTTGAAAATAAAATAATTGCTTATACCCGCTGTTTTGGGCCAGGTGATTATTTTAAAGAAGCTTCAATTGGACGAGTGGTTGTAAAAGAATCACAACGAAAGTTTAAAAGAGGAAATCAAATAATGAACAGCTCTATTAAGGCTATAAATAACCATTACAAAACAAAAATTATTAAAATTTCAGCGCAATGTTATCTAAATAAATTCTATACCAATTTACAATTCAAATCTATTGGAGAAAAATATTTAGAAGATGGTATTCCTCATGTTACCATGGTAAGGGAATAACGGACTTTTCTATCACGCTAAACTTGCTTTATTTATTAATCTATTGATTTAACATTTTTATTGAAAGGTATTCCCAGTTGAAACACAACATCTTCATCGTCGGTATGATTTGAAGTATCCAATCCGTATACTATCTTAGTTGGATCGCCATAAACAAAAGTTCCAAAAATATGATCCCAGACAGAAAGCACATTACCAAAATTACGATCCGTCCAAGGCAGTTCATGATGGTGATGAAATTTATGCATATTTGGAGATACTATAACATAACTTAACCCTTTATCTAACCAGAGAGGTAAGGATATGTTTGCGTGGTTAAAATAAGTAAAAGGGATGGTGATCATTCTGTATAAAAAGTAAAAAGAAACCGGCATTCCCATAAGGACCACTACCGTCAAAGCAAAGGTTTCTCGTATTAAAAAGTCGAACGGATGATGTCTGGTTCCTGTAGTTACATCTACATGTTTATCGGAATGATGAACGATGTGTAGGCGCCACATCCACCTAACCTTATGCAATAAAAAATGCACAAAATATTGAGAGGTAAAATCCAATACAACAATAGAAGTCAATAATTTTATCCAAGGCGGGGCATCTAAATAATTAAGCAATCCGAAACCAGACTCACTAAGCCGTTCATCAACAAAGATTAGTAAAACCCCAAAAATTGAATTAATAATTACAACTAGCAATAAAAGCTGGATGTTAGTCTTAGCGTGCTTCCATTTACTATTCGGATTTTTGTAAAATGAATAATATCCTTCTATGATCCAAAAAAAAGCAAGAAAAAAAAGAATCCAACCCGCCTTTATCCAAGTAGGCAAATGTTCAAAATAACCTAAAAATGCTTCCATATGTTACTTTAATATTTTTTGGTATCTCGATGTATTATTAAGCACAGATACCGCTTCTAAAATTTCAGGGCTATAATTTAAATGATATTTATACATTCCGTCACGATAAAAATAACGTTTTAAAATTTCATCGCTTAATAAGTTAATAATTTCTTCTTTCTTTTCAACCAAGGCTTTTTCTTTAGCGTCATCTAAAGCAATTATTAATTGATTATAACTAGAAGAAATATCTTTTTGTAAATGCTCATCTTTTGATTTACGGAACGCTTTTGAAAACAACTTTTCAGTTTCAGTTTCATATTCAAAATTATTAGTCTTTAAAAACGTTAAAAAATCTTGAAAGTCCCGATTAGAAAAAGAAAAATTCTCCCAATTATTAATTTTATTATTGTAATAATAATTAGTAGCATAATCAAAAATTGCCTGATCTTTAAGTAAAGCAGTTGTAATTGGACTAAACTCACCCGATTTTAATTCAATATCCGGCATAATACCTCCACCGTCGTAAACCGTTCTTCCGCCTTTTGTTTTAAAAGAATTATACTCTTCAGTCCCTAAACGAACAGGATCCCCATTTTCATCACGATTCCAATAATCAAGCGCCTGAATACACCTGCCGCTTGGAGTATAATACCTTGAAATTGTCACCTTTAATTGCGTTCCATATGTTAGCTTTTTTGGGCGTTGCACCAAGCCTTTTCCAAAACTACGCGCGCCAATAACAACAGCTCTGTCTAGGTCTTGTAGTCCACCAGAAACTATTTCACTAGCAGAAGCGCTTCTACCGTTTACCAATACAACAAGTGGAATTTCTGTGTCAAAAGCAGGTTTTTGAGTTTTATAGGTTTTATTATACTTTTTAATAGCCGATTTTGTAGTTACAATAGATGCCCCTTTAGGAACAAACAAATTAACGACGTTGATAGCCTCTGTTAAAAGACCTCCGGGATTACCTCTTAAATCAAGTATAATTTTAGTTGCCCCCTGCAATTTTAAATCTTCTAAAGCCGCTTTTGTCTCCGTAGTAGTTTTTCTATTAAACTTAGACAGCACAATATAACCAATATCATCACTTATTAATTGGTAAAAAGGGACCGCACGAACATCTATTGCACCCCGAGTTAAGGTAGTGCTATCCGTTTTTCCTTGTCGTAAATAGGTTAATTTAATTTTAGAATCTGCGGCACCCTTTAATAATTCACTAGCATCTCCTTCGTTATCTAAGAGTGTAATTTCCCCTATTTTAATAATTTGATCTCCGGATTTTAAACCAGCGTTATCTGCTGGAAAACCTTTAAAAGGCTCAATAATTATCATTTTATTATCTTTATTTCTAACGGTTGCTCCAATTCCGGTGTACATTCCAGAGTTGTTAATGCGAGCATCCTCCACTTCTTGTTCGTTCCAATAAACAGTATAGGGATCCAAATCTTCTAGCATTCCTTTAATCGCTTTATTCATTAAATCTGAAGGTGTTGTTTCATCAACATAGTTCATATTTAATTCTTTAAAAAGCGTAGTAAATATTTCTATTTGCTTGGCAATCTCAAAAAAGTCTCCCTTAAAGCTAACGGTCGTAAAAAGTATTCCTAAGGCAAGAATAGGAATGAGAATTTTCTTTTTCATATTATATTTTATTAATCAGAAACTTAAGTGATGTTTCAATTTTGGAATATGGTAATATTTCATTACCAATGTATAAAAAGAATAAACTAAACTTTAGTTCACCCTCGTTTTTTAACAAATGTTTTTGAAGCCTATAAACTTCTCTAAGTTGTCTTTTTATTCGATTTCTGTCTACCGCACTTTTGAAATTGCGCTTAGGAACAGCAAAAGCAGCTTGTGTTTTTTTTACATTGTTAGATGGAAGATAAAATACTTTTATTGGGTATTTGCTAATTGATCTTCCTTCTGCAAAAAGAAGTTCTATCTTTTTTTTACTTTTAAGTTTTTCTGATTTTGGGAAGCGAAAATTCATAATCGTAAAAGTAAGAAATATGAAAGAGTATTGGTTCTTTATTAAAAATCAATATTATTGTTAGTAAAGTAGTTAATTCAGCTAAAAAAATAACTGATTATAAAAAAAGATAAGCCTCATTTTTTTCTACTTACTGCACTGCTACGGGTTTTAATAAACACTATTTTTTAATAGGATAAGTTTAAAAATTATTCCAATTCGTAGGTGTTGTTGCTTAAATTGATATCCGCCATTAATTTAGAAGCATCAATAGTGATGATTCTAATTTTTTTGTCATTTTCTATCATAAATTCATATGTTGGATTTGCCCAACTCCAATCTGGCAATACGGTCCATTTTTGACTCGGATTAGGGTTTGGTTTGTCTGCGCGCATCATTTGTAACGGAATGTAAAAATTTTCGATAGAACCATCTTCATAAGTGATACTTATATCAATAGGCATTGGCATTAAACCTAATCTTTCTAAAGACAATTTAGTTTCGGTGTCTTTAGAAAGCACTTCTTTTATTCCGTAGTCAATTGTATTTGTCGTTTGTGTCCAATCCATTAAATACCAATCTAACTCTGCGCCAGATACTTTCTCGGCCACTCTAATAAAATCGTAAGGCGTAGGGTGCTTAAAAGACCACTCTTTATAATAGCGCAATAATGTTTTATCTAAATTTTCTTTACCAATAACATAACCCAATTGTGAAAGAAAAACAGCTCCTTTGCTATATGCAGCGATTCCATAACCCATATTGGTGCTATAACGATCAGCCTGTGTTGTTTGAGGCTGTTCTTTGTTGCTATTTGCTATGTAATTATAACTTCTGTAAGAGCCTGCGTTAGGGTTTTCTTTTTCTTCTTCCATTAATTCATTCATCGCCATATTTGAAATATACGACGTAAAGCCTTCATCCATCCATTCGTGTTTACTTTCATTGGTTGCTAGTAAAAACTGAAACCAAGTATGCGCCAATTCATGTGCCGTAACACCAATTAAACTTCCTAATTTCCGTTCACCAGTTATTAAAGTACACATTGCATACTCCATACCTCCGTCACCTCCCTGTATTACAGAATATTGTTTATAGGGATAATTGCCAATGTGGGTATTGAAATAAGCAAGTAAATCTGCCGTTTTTGGCTGTAATGCTTTCCAGTTTTCAAGTATTTCAGGATTGTTTTTATAGTAGAAATTTAACTTAACTCCATTAGGTCCTGGATAGGTATCATGAATATAATCTTTATCTGCTGCCCAAGCAAAATCATGAACATTAGGGGCAGAAAAATACCATGTTCTAGTTTTGCGTTTTGACTTTCCCCCCAAACCTTTTTTATCTGCATTTTGAAGATAACCCGTACCTCCTATAATAAAGTTTTCATCTAGCTTGATAGAAACATCAAAATTTCCCCAAACACCGTGAAATTCTCTAGCGATATAAGGTACTGCGTGCCACCCTTCAAAATCATACTCAGCTAGTTTTGGATACCATTGAGTCATAGAGTATGCAACCCCCTCTGCATTATATCGACCTGTTCTTCTAATCTGTATAGGAACTTGAGCATCCCAGTTCATGTTAAAAACAGTAGAAGTATTAGGTGGAATAGGAGTGTTTAATAGCACCTCTAATATGGTACCAACAACTTCAAATTGTAAATTTTGTCCATCTTGAGTTAATAATGTTGGCCTGATATAACCTATTTCTGATGGTGTTAATTTAGAAATTCTATCTAAAATTTTACTACTTGCATCTTCAATTGTTCTCGAGCGAACATCCATTTGACTACCCGGCTGAAATGCATTAAAGTATAAGTGGTAAAACACCCGATACAATGTATCGGGTGAATTATTTGTATAAGTTAGTTCTTGAGTCCCTTTGTATTGGTGGTTTTCGACATCCATGTCAATTTCCATTTTATAATCAACTTTTTGTTGCCAATAACTCGTGTTGTTTTGTGCAGAAGCAATAAAAACAAATAGCGCAATAAGAGTATTTAAAACTAACTTCATATTATTTACATTTTACTAGCCATAATTAAGGCATTATATAGGTTTGCTGTATTACCAGACTTTGAAATAGCATCAAAAGGCTGAATATTTGACTCTTCTCCTCCTACAATTACCGGAGTAGAGGTATGTAAACCACTATCCATTAAAACCTGCTTTACTTGTTTAGCAGATAGTTTTGGGTAATACGAACGAATCATTGCAGCGACTCCAGCTACATTTGGAGACGCCATAGAGGTACCTTGAAGATATTCGTAAGTGTCTAAAGGAGTAGTTGACCAAATTTTAACACCTGGAGAAAATAAATCTACACTAGTAGCGCCGTAATTTGAGAATGTTGCAACCATTTCTTCACCATATTTGTAATTAAGCGCACCAATGGTAATAAAATTATCACTCATTTCTGCTCCAGTTCCATTTTGGTCATTTGGGTAACTAGTAGTTATATCTAAATCAAGACCATCATTTCCTGCAGCATTTACAATTAAAACATCTTTTTTACCTGCGTATTTTATGGCGTCCCAAACCCACTCTGGGTTTTGAGAATATCCCTTTCCAAAACTTGTATTAATTACTTTTGCCCCATTATCTACCGCATAACGAATTGCTAAAGCAACATCTTTATCATATTCATCTCCGTCTGGCACTGCACGAACTACCATAATCTCAACGTTTTGAGCAACACCGTCCATTCCAATACCGTTTCCTCTTTGTGCAGCAATAATTCCTGCCACGTGAGTACCGTGCAACGCATCTTCCTTTTTAGGATTTGGACCATCAACATCGTTATTACCATAGCTAGTATCAGTAATGTCATAAGGATTGTCATTTAAAACTCCTCTAAAATCAGTGTCCATATTAAAGTGATTTTTCATTCTACCATCAAAATAATCGACACCACCATTTAGACGCTCCATAAATTCAGGAATACTTCCGCCATATGACAACATTTGTGTTAACACAGCAATATTTTTTTGTTCCTCCTCAGAAGGATTACTTATTGCAGCTAAATCTTCAGCCGTATAGTCTTCTTTCCCTAATTTTTTTGAAATTACATTATTAGCGTCAGTAACTTCCTTTAGCATTTGAGTATATCTATCGCGATTTGCTTTTGTTTCGTCGTAATTTTTAGTTTGCTCTGCTTTTGCTTTTTGGTATAAAACAAAGGTTTCCATATCGACTTCACTAATTTCGGATACATCTTTTCCATTAAACACCACATCATATCGTCTAACAATACGAGTAAACTCCAGATTTTCACCTTCGATATCTCCTAAAAAATTCCATCCGTGAACATCATCTATAAATCCATTTTTATCATCATCAATTCCGTTATTAGGTATTTCTCCTTTATTTATCCAGATCACGTTTTTAAGATCTTCGTGTTCGATATCAATTCCGCTATCAATAACAGCAACAATTACATTGGTTCCTTTTAAATTAGGAATTAATTCGGCATATGCTTTATCAACACTCATCCCTGGAATAGTGTCGGTTGCTAAATCTGTAGCGCTCCAAACTTTAAGCTGAGCGTCTTCAATGTTTGCTGTTTTAAGGGTTAAGGTCATAGAGTTTTCAAGAAGAGGCGCATTAATTGGCGCCACACTACTCCCACAGCTCGCTAATAAAAGCGTTGTTGCAGCTGCTAGTACAAAAGGGTTTAAATTTTTCATTGTTTTTTAGTTAAATAATTCATCTTTAGTAAAACACTCATTAAGGCGAACCCCTTTTTCTGTGTGTTTTACTGTAATAATAGGGTTATGAGCATCGTGCTCTAAAAATAAATAGTAATTATTGTCTGCAGCCATATTAAGAAACTTTTCTTTTTCTGGCATGGTTAATAAGGGTCTTGTATCATATCCCATTACAAAAGGAAGCGGTAAATGTCCAGCAGTTGGTAATAAATCTGCCATAAACACAATTTTTTTCCCTTTATAATCTATATGTGGTATCATTTGTTTTTCAGTATGGCCATCTGCGAAAAAGATTCCAAAATCCAATTCATTTCCATTCGAAAAAGATTCCTTAGGATCACCTACAAATTTTAGTTGACCACTTTCTTGCATGGGTAAAATATTTTCTGAAAGAAATGAAGCTTTTTCTCTTCGATTGGGTTTTGTTGCCCAATTCCAATGTCTTTCATTGCTCCAATAAGCCGCATTTTTAAAAGCAGGTTCATAACCAGTTCGATTTTTATCCCATTGAACCGCACCTCCACAATGATCAAAATGAAGATGAGTTAAAAACACATCAGTAATATCGTCTTTATGAAAACCTTTTTCTTTCAGAGACTTTTCAAGAGTAAAATCTCCCCAAGGGTAATAATAACCAAAGAATTTATCACTTTGTTTATTGCCCATACCAGTATCAATTAAAGTCAGGCGATCTCCATTTTCAATTAAAAGACAACGAGAAGCAATATCAATCATATTGTTCGAGTCTGCTGGGTTGGTTCTAGACCAAAGTGGTTTCGGAACAACGCCAAACATAGCGCCGCCATCTAGCTTAAAATTTCCAGCTTCGATTGGATATAATCTCATAGATGTGCAAAATAAGTAATCGTGTCAAATTATAGAGCATTGTTAAGGAATTATTATGACAGAATATAATCAATTTTATTTGTCTCTTTAAAAACCTGCCATTTCTATAAATTGCCTTTAAAATTCATATGCTTCAATAAATTAAGACCAAAAGTTAACATATTCTGAACCTCATCTGTTTTAGCAATATGAAGATATTTAAAAATCATTAAAGCCTCTCCATTGCTTTCAATATGGTGGATTTCATTGTCTTCTAAAAATTGAATAAGATCATCTGTGAAAAACTCACGTATTTCAGCCTCCTCTTCTCCTCTCAATAAAAACTTATTAGAAAAACCTTTATTCTTTTTAAAATTAATATCACCACTTGAACCAGAAAAAACTTTTACTCTATTAAAAATCGTATCAAATAAGCCCTCCTTATCAACTATAAATTTTGGTATTAATTTAGGTAGCCGAATTACTTGGACTGTTGTTTTATATACTTCAAGAGCTTGCAGCGCTCCTTCATCAAAAACAATATCTGCTATTTCCCAATGTGCATTATTTTCGGAATCCAAACCCTGTAACGAATTACTTTTCATTTCAATAGGGCGCGAGTCAAAAAAATGAAAATTTCTTAGATATGAGGTATTCCAATCTACATTACGCTCAAAAGACCAGCCGTTTATATTTGCCAATTTCTGCAGCAGAATCTGTCGTTTTGAAATTCGTTTTTTTATTCTACTAGTAGCAATTTTTAGCGCCCTATTGTGATTTGTTGAAGCAACGTGATTATCTAAACCAATAAGACTTACTTTTCCACCAAAGTCGTCATGAACTCGTTTAAAATCAATAATATTTTCCATTATCGATAGATCAACTAATCGCGTTTGAGACAGGTCAATAATAACATTAGAACCATTGGGGATATCCTTTAGTAGTTTATCTAATTTTAATGCATATAAAAAATTAGCAATACCTTTTAACTTAACACTATAAGTTCCATTTTCTAAATGATATACTTTTGATCCTGATGTGTAAATCATCTTAAAAAACCTTAAAAAGCCAACTTTAGCTAATAGCATTTGTAAAGTAAGAGTTATTAATATTCCTCCAAATATTCCATAAAGTAAATCTGTAAATAGTGTTATTAAAAGTGTTGAGGATAGAAATAGTAACTGCTCCACTCCCTGATCATATGCGTGTTTAAAAACTTTTGGAGAAGCTAATTTATATCCTGTATGTACTAGGATGGCAGCTAAAGCAGCTAAAGGGATACTTCTTAAGACTGGCGCGAAAATTAAAACAAAAAGTATTAAAAACACTCCATGATAAAAATTAGACCACTTTGTTTTTGCATTACTATTTATATTAACCGTACTTCTAACAATAACAGTGATAATAGGTAAGCCACCTAAAGCACCTGAAACCATTGTACTAAGGCCCACACCAACCAAATCTTTATTTAAATTAGTCGTACGCCTATATGGATCTAACTTATCTACAGCCCTAGCGCTTGCGAGGGTCTCTACAGATGCAATCATCGTTATCGATAAAACTGTTAACCAAAATGGAAATGTATTAATCATGCCAAAGTCTGGATGCATTATGCTTTCTAAAGGGTTATCAGGTATATTAATTAATAAATGAGGTCCAACGCTAAAATCTTTATCAAAAAAAGAGAGACTGTGTTCGTTGAAAAAATCAAACCCAAAAACAAAAGGCAAGGCTAACAATAGAACCCACATTGGTGCAGGAATAATACGAATAAATTTATATTTAATTTTTTTATAAAAAACAAGCATCAAAATCCCAGATAAAGCAATTAAAAAAACGAACGGATTGATCTCTGGAAGTTTGTAAAAAACATCCAAAAGTGTCCCTATTGTGCTTTCTGATGAGGATTTTGTTCCTAAGGTATAGTGGATTTGTTTTGAAATAATAATAACTCCAATTGCTGCTAAAATACCGTGAAGTACTGAAGATGGTAGTAATTTAGCAAAACGACCTAATTTAAGAAACCCTAACAGTGTTTGAATTGCGCCAGAAATAACAATAGCTGCTAGTACATAATTAATATTACCATCTAAAACAACGAGCCCTCCTAAAATTACTGCAATTAATCCAGCTGCCGGCCCATTAATTGCTAAATGCCCACCCCGAAAAAATGTTGTTACAACACCTCCAATAATAGCAGAAAGGACTCCTGCCATAGGTGAAACTTCTGAAGCTACTGCAATTCCCAAAGCTAAAGGCAAGGCTACAAGTGAGACGCTAAGCGCAGCGGAAACGTCATTTCGCCAATTTTCTTTTAATCCTTTAAAGCCAGTCGCTGGGATTTTATTATTAATATTCATGGTCATAATATACATATTTGTATAAAAAAAACTCAGAAAAAACTAAAATATTTATCCAATATATTTTACAGACCTAAAAAGATAAATTTGTATGTATTTAAGCCGCTTAATTAATAGATAAATAGAAATCCGGACAATAGGAACATGCTAAACGTGTTTATTTTTTTAAACATGCACAAGAAAACTTACTGTGATTTAAACCTAGATATTCTTGCTTTGTTTTTAATTTGATGACCCGCAGTTGCAATAATTGAAAACCACTTAAAATAAAGCAGAAACTTAGATACCAACCCTATTGAATTTATTAGTATTTTTAAGGCAAAATTTATTGAATGTTAGAATTAGGAGGTGTTATTATTTTAGGAATTTTAGCCCAATGGTTTGCTTGGAAATTAAAGATTCCTGCTATTTTACCATTGTTGTTAATAGGTTTGCTGGTAGGCCCTATATCTGCAGAATTTTTATCAGAAGACGGAACCAAGTGGATAGAACCTGTTTGGAATGGTGAGGAAGGATTGTTTGGAGGTAAAAATTTATACTATTTTGTTTCACTCTCGATTAGTATTATACTTTTTGAAGGAGGTTTAACTTTAAAATTTAAAGAAATAAAAAATGTTGGACCACTTGTTATTACCAAACTAATAACCTTAGGGTCCCTGGTAACTTTCTTTGGAGCTGGAATTGCAGCACATTATATCTTTAATTTAAGCTGGGAAATTTCTTTTTTGTTTTCAGCATTAATTATTGTTACAGGACCAACAGTTATTACACCTATATTAAGAAATATACCTCTTAGGAAAGACATTTCAGCAATTTTAAAATGGGAAGGAATATTAATAGATCCAATAGGTGCGTTAGTAGCGGTATTGGTGTTCGAATTTATAAGCGTAGGGGCTGGAGGTGAGTACACTAAAACGGCTTTAATTGAGTTTGGGAAAATTGTGTTATTTGGTTCTACCTTCGGCTTTACCTTTGCCCACGCATTAAATTTTGCGATTAACAAACGATGGATTCCTCATTATTTATTAAATGTATTTGCATTGGCATCAGTTTTAGGTGTTTTTGTTTTATCTGATAGCTTTTCACACGAATCAGGGCTTTTGGCAGTTGTAATTATGGGAATGGTTTTAGGAAACTCTAAGTCAAAATATTTAAAAGATTTACTTTATTTTAAAGAATCACTTAGTATTCTACTAATTTCTATTTTATTCATTCTTCTTTCAGCGAATATTAATTTCGAGGATTTAATGTTAATTTATAAATGGGAAACATTAGCTCTTTTTGCAGTTGTTGTCTTTATTATACGCCCCATAGGCGTGTTGCTAAGTACATATAAGTCTGCATTAACATTTAAAGAAAAAATGTTTATAAGCTGGGTTGGACCAAGAGGAATTGTTGCCGCAGGAATTGCATCGTTATTTGGTTTAACATTAGTTTTTAAAGGCATAGTAGACGCTGAGTATATTACCCCATTAGTATTTATGATTGTAATGGGAACGGTTTTACTTAACGCTACTACCGCGCGTCTTTTTGCAAAAATAACAGGTGTTTTCTTAAAAAATTCAAACGGAATTTTAATTGTAGGTGCTTCAGAAGTTTCTCAATTAATAGGGAATTATCTTAAAAATAACAACCGTCATGTGGTTTTAATAGATAGCAACCAAACAAACATAGCAAAAGCAAAAAGCTTAGGATTGGAGGCTTTGATGACCGATATATATTCAGATTCTTTAGAAGATAATATAGAATTAAATGACATAGGGTTTTTAATGGCATTAACAGCTAGCGCAGACATTAATAAATATGCAATTCATAAATTTAAAAACCATTTTGGGGAGAATGGTGCTTTTAGGTTAGTTACTGAAGAAGAAAAAAATGACCCAACCAAGAACCCAAAAGAAGGCTTGTTTTCGCATACAGACGACTTTGCATTATTAACTAGAACGGCACAGGATTATCCAATAATTAATGAAGTTTTAATAATTGACAAACCTCATTATAACAAGCTTATTGAACAGACGATCATTAATAAAAACACGATTCCATTATTTCTAAAAGACAAAAAAGGAGCATTGACTATTATTTCTTCTTTTAGTAAAAACATTGATAATAATCACGCTGAGTTTACACTGGTTTACTTAGGAAAACCTATAAATACAGAAGAAAAACCGATTAAAGAATAACATAAAAACCAGAACAACGTTATTACAACACAAAACGAACTGCATTGAAAAAGATAGTACCTACAATTGTTATATTACTTATAATTATCTCCTGCCAAGGGGACGACTCTGTTTCCTGTGCTACCTGTAATTCGTCTCAGACCATTGCTTTTCAGGTTTGCGAAGAAAGCAATGGAAACGCCTCTGTAAACGGGGAGAATACCGGGACCCGATACGATATTTATATTGCTGACTTAGAAGCTGCTGGAGCTACGTGTGTTAATTAAAATTAAGACTATTCAGGAGCCAGTTCAAAGGATAAGCCCTCTAGCTCTTTTGTTATTGAAATCTGGCATCCTAGCCTGCTATTTTCTTGCACATTAAAAGCTTCTGACAGCATTGCTTCTTCTTCATCTCCTAGCTCAGGAAGAATATGATTTGAATTAATATAGCACTGACAAGAAGCGCACATTGCCATGCCTCCACAAACCCCAATTGTTCCTTCAGGCGCTAATTCGTAGGAACGAATTATTTCCATTAGGTTCATTGCTATGTCTGTTGGAGCGAGGACCTTATGGATATTTCCATCTCTATCTTTTATAATAATATTAATGTCTGACATGATGTGTGTTATTTGTTAATAGCTTGAATTACAGGTTTTTTTCCTTCTTTTCTCGTGCCATCAAATCCATCTATTCCACTTACTGTGGTGTATCTAAAAACATGTTTTTTACCAGGATTAATGATCTTAAAAGCTGATTGGCACATAAGAGTTGCCTCATGGAATCCGCATAAAATAAGTTTTAGCTTGCCAGGATAGGTGTTGATATCACCAATTGCAAAAACTCCCGGGACACTAGTTTGATAATCAAACGTATCCACCTTAATTGCATTTTTTTCTATTTCTAAGCCCCAATTTGCAATAGGACCAAGTTTAGGGGATAATCCAAAAAGAGGTATGAAATGATCAATATTGATTTCTGTTTCAATTTTATCTTTTGTCATAATAAGGCTTTCTAGTTTCTCCTTACCGATGAGTTTAGTTATTTCTGCAGGAGTAATAATAGTTATCTTGTTCTTATTATTTAGTTCTCTTGCTTTTTCTAAAGAATCTAATGTACCTCTAAATTCATTTCTTCTATGTATAAGCGTAACTTCTTCGGCAATATTTGCTAAAAAAATACTCCAATCTAATGCAGAATCTCCACCTCCAGCAATTACTATTCGTTTATTTCTATAAATTTCAGGATCTTTAATGATGTATTCAAGCCCTTTACCCTCATAAAAGCTAATGTTTTCAAGCAGTGGTTTTCTTGGTTCAAAACTTCCAAGCCCACCAGCAATTGCAACAACTGGCGCCTGGTGTTGAGTGCCTTTATTTGTGATTACCGTAAAGATTCCATTTTCATCTTTTGTAATGTTTTCAGCCCTCTCCCCAAGAGTAAATCCTGGTTCAAATTGTTTACACTGTTCTAATAAATTTCTTGTTAAATCCCCAGCAAGAATTTCGGGAAATCCTGGTATATCATAAATTGGTTTTTTGGGGTATATTTCAGAACATTGGCCTCCAGGCTGAGGAAGGACATCTATTAAATGACATTTTAGTTTTAATAAGCCCGCTTCAAATACGGTAAACAAACCAGTTGGCCCCGCTCCAATTATGATTATATCAGTTTTTATCATTTTAGCTTTAGTCTAAATTTTATTTGACTCTAAATATACAGGCCACAAAACTACAAAGCTTTTTATACTTTTAAAGGTATTTTCTAATAATTTAAAACCTGATATCAGTATGGGTTTTAGCGTACTAACTATAATTATTTTTTTAAAAGAACCTGCGCTCTTTAACAAAAGAGCATTCAAGCTTTAATTTTTTTTATAAATTTGTGAAGATTGTAAATAATAATAAAAAGATAAATTTTATTTTTGCTGATTAATATAATTAGAAAACAATGGCAATAAAAATTACAGACGAATGTATAAACTGCGACGCTTGTGTAGCAGAATGTCCAAACAATGCAATTTATGAGCCAGATCAAGAATGGTCATACGCTGACGAAACTATTTTAAAAGGAATGGTTACGTTACCCCGCGGTGGCAAGGTGGATGCAAATGCCGAAAACGAACCGGGTTCTGAGGAATTTTACTTTATCGTAACTGATAAATGTACGGAATGTAAAGGGTTTCATGATGAACCTCAATGTGCAGCTGTTTGTCCAGTTGATTGTTGTGTCCCTGATGAGGACCATGTAGAATCTGAAGAAACATTACTTCAAAAGAAAGTTTGGATGCATGGGAGTAGCTATTAAAAAAATAGTGATCCGTATAAAATTTAGTCGTTTAATTTAAGCACTGCCATAAAAGCCTCTTGCGGGATTTCTACATTCCCCACCAGGCGCATTCGTTTTTTTCCTTTTTTCTGTTTTTCAAGTAATTTACGTTTTCGAGAAATATCTCCTCCATAACATTTTGCAGTCACATCTTTTCGAAGTGCCTTTACGGTTTCCCTTGAAATAATTTTAGCTCCAATTGCAGCTTGTATTGGGATGTCAAATTGTTGTCGTGGAATTAATTGGCGTAATTTTTCACACATTTTTTTACCTATATCATAGGCATTGTCTTGGTGAAGTAATGCAGAAAGCGCATCAACAGGACTTGCATTTAATAACACATCTACTTTTACTAATTTAGAAACGCGCATTCCAATTGGGTGGTAATCAAATGAAGCATATCCTTTTGAAACTGTTTTTAAACGATCATAGAAATCAAAAACAATTTCAGCTAAAGGCATATCAAAAGACAATTCAACCCGTTCTGGTGTTAAATAAGTTTGGTTGGTGATTTGCCCACGTTTACCAATACAAAGTGACATTATGGACCCTACAAAATCTGATTTTGTAATAATTGAGGCCTTAATATAAGGCTCTTCCACTCTGTTTAAGCTGGAAGGCTCTGGCAAGTCGGATGGATTGTTAACCAATAAAATAGTGTCAGGATTTCTATTGGTATATGCATGATAAGAAACATTGGGAACAGTTGTTATAACTGTCATATTAAACTCACGCTCTAGTCTTTCTTGAATAATTTCAAGATGAAGCATTCCTAAGAAACCACAACGGAATCCAAATCCTAATGCAGCAGAGCTTTCTGGTTGAAACACTAAAGACGCATCATTTAATTGAAGTTTTTCCATAGAGTTTCTTAACTCTTCATATTCCTCGGTATCAACAGGGTAGATACCAGCAAACACCATTGGTTTTACATCTTCAAAACCATCAATAATATTTTTGGTTGGATTTTTAAAATCTGTAATGGTATCACCTACCTTTACTTCTTTTGCTTCTTTTATACCGGTAATCAAGTATCCAACATCACCAGCTTTTACACTAGTTCTAATTTCTTGTTTTAATTTTAGCGAACCGACTTCGTCAGCAAAATAATCTTTACCCGTAGCCATAAATTTAATATGCTGCCCTTTTCTAATCTCTCCGTTTAAAATTTTAAAATAGGTTTCAATACCTCGAAATGGATTATAAACAGAGTCAAATATTAAAGCTTGCAAGGGCTCATTAATATCCCCTTTTGGCGCAGGAATTTTATTAATTATTGCCTTTAAAATAGCTTCAATCCCTATACCTGTTTTAGCACTGGCTGGAATTACATCTTCCGCATCACAACCTAATAACCCAACGATGTCGTCGGTAACTAATTCAGGGTTTGCAGAAGGGAGGTCTACTTTATTTAAAACAGGGATAATTTCTAAATCATTTTCTAAGGCTAAATATAAATTAGAAATGGTCTGTGCTTGAATACTTTGAGCAGCATCTACCACCAATAAAGCTCCTTCACAGGCAGCAATGGATCGAGATACTTCATATGAAAAATCCACATGACCAGGAGTATCAATAAGGTTTAATACATAGTCTTCGCCCTTATAATGATAGTCCATTTGAATCGCATGACTTTTTATAGTAATTCCTCTTTCTCGTTCCAAATCCATAGAATCCAATAACTGGTTTTGTTTTTCACGAGAAGTTACTGCACCAGTAGCGTCCATAAGGCGATCTGCCAAGGTACTTTTACCATGGTCAATATGAGCTATGATGCAAAAATTACGAATGTTTTTCATATAAAAAATCTACAATATTCATTTGCAAATATAGAATAAAAGGAACCAAACTAGAACCCTTAATTACAACCCATTTTAATCATAATTTTTTTTATAATAAATTTAAATAAACCTAATTTGTCTTAAAAGAGCAGGTAATATCATTTTTATACATCACCTATTTACTTGAAATTCTTCATAGGAATTGCAACAAGCATTTAATTTCAAATCTAAACATAGAGCCCTTGTCATCCTTTGGTTTTAGGGAATAGTTCCTTTTGATATTTCTGTTAATAATCGATCAGTTTCAGCATTTTGTTCAAAAGAAAAGAAGAAATTAATGCAATACAAATAAGAGCTATTTGTTTTTTTCATCCTTACTAAAATTCAAAAAGGTTTTTCTTAACAAAAAGAAACTTATTAATTTACTTATTTTTGCAGCTTATGATTAAAATTGATACCATAGAACTTGGTGAGTTTCCTTTATTATTAGCACCAATGGAAGACGTAAGTGACCCTCCTTTTCGTGCCTTATGCAAGGAGCAAGGTGCAGACGTTGTATATACCGAGTTTATTTCTTCTGAAGGATTAATCCGTGATGCCGCTAAAAGCGTGATGAAGTTGGATATTTACGAGAAAGAGCGTCCAGTAGGAATCCAAATTTTTGGAGCTAACTTAGAATCTATGATTAGAAGTGTGGAGATTGTGGAGGCCTCTAAACCAGATATTATAGACATTAATTTTGGCTGTCCTGTAAAAAAAGTAGTTTCAAAAGGAGCCGGAGCAGGAATTTTAAAAGATATAGACCTAATGGTTTCGTTAACGGAAGCAATGGTAAAACACACTTCGTTACCTGTTACCGTAAAAACTCGTTTAGGATGGGATGAAGATACTATTAAAATTGTTGAAGTTGCCGAGAGGCTACAAGACGTTGGATGTAAAGCAATTTCCATTCATGGGAGAACACGAAAGCAAATGTATAAGGGAGCAGCAAATTGGGCGCCCATTGCTGAAGTGAAAAACAATTCTAGAATGCATATTCCTGTTTTTGGGAATGGGGATATTAACACGCCCGAAAAGGCTAAAGAAATGAAAGATATTTATGGGCTTGATGGTGCAATGATAGGTAGAGCAAGTATTGGTAATCCTTGGTTTTTTAGAGAAGTAAAACATTTTTTAAAAACAGGAGAACATCTACGACAACCTACCATGGAAGAACGGATTTATGCAGCAAAAAGACATTTGCAAATGGCAATTGACTGGAAAGGTGAAAAGTTAGGAGTTTTTGAAACTAGAAGACATTATACCAATTACTTTAGAGGCATTCCACATTTTAAGGAATATAGAATGAAAATGGTAACGAGTGATGAATCAGTTGATGTTTTTAAAGCACTTGATGAGGTTGCAGAAAAATTTAAAGGGTTTCAGTTTGACTAATAACCTGAGTTAAATCAGATTAAGAGATAAGTTTTTCAGAAACTCTGGTTGCTGCAATTTTTGAAGCAAAACCACCCAAGACTAAAATGGTAACAAACACAATAATTACATTAAAAAGTTCCAATCTTACTGGATAAGGTAAACTAGGTGTAATTGGAATAAACCCTATTTTTTGTTGTAGAAAAACAGCAATGATCCCTAAAAAAAGACCTATTAATAATCCTATTAAAGTCATTAACACCCCCTTGTAAAAGAATATTTTTCTAATTTCTTTAATTGTTAATCCAAATGAAGAAAGTGTATTAATAGTTCCCCTTTTTTCAAGAATGGTCATAATAATAGTCCCTGCAATATTGAAAATAGCAATCGCAGCAATTAAGCTAACAAAAATGTAAACAAACAAGTTTTCAATATTCAGCATTTTATAAAGCCCATCGTTCTGTTGTATTCTGTTTTTGATGATAATTTCATCCGCAATAAGAGCTTTTAGTTGTTGTCGAATATTTTTTGAATCTGCATTTGGAATTAGTTTTAATTCTAAAGAAGAAACCTTTGTAGTATCTAATTTTAATAAAGATCGGGCGAATTCGATATCAGAAAATACATACTTATTATCCAACTCTTGATTTACACTATACATCCCAGAAGCAATAACTTTTCTTTTTGTAAAGGCATCTGTTGGATTTATTATTTGTCCAGTTCCAGGTTTGGGGACATATATTTCTAATAAATTACCATAATCAAGTACACCCATAGATAATTTTTGTGAAATACCAAGCCCAATTACAACCTCATCTTTATCTGGTGTTAGCCATTTGTTTAAAAACAAAATACTATCAATTGGGATTACATTTTTAAAATTTTCATCCACCCCTTTAATTAATGCAATATGATTTTTCCCCCGGTACTGAAGAAACACCCGTTCTTCAATAATTTTTGAAAAAGCGTCAATACCTTCCATATTTTTCAGTTTGTTTTCCGAAGGTTTAGAAAATGCAAATGTTTTGCCATTCGCTGGATATACTTTTAAATCTGAATCAAAAATAGTGGTAAATTGAAGGCTGTAACTTCTTAATCCAGAAAACCCAGATAATACTATAAATAATGCAAAAGAACCTACTACAACTGCAGAAATTGCAATTTTTGAAATAATATTAATTGCATTTTTACTGCTTTTTGAAAACAAATAACGTTTTGCAATGTAGAGGGGAAAGTTCAATTATAAGTTTTTTCTTTTATCCAATAAATCAGTGTCTTTAATAGGGTTTTCTTTCCCTTTTACCGCAGTTTCCAAATTGTTTATATACTCTAGCGAGTCATCATTGTAAAATACTAAATCTGGCATTTTCCGAAGCTGATGTTTCGTTTTTTGTGCTATTTGATGCTTTATTTTAGGCTTTAATTCGTTTAGTTCTTTAACAATTAAATCAGATTTTTCAGGCGGAAAAACACTGGTAAATACTTTTGATAAAGAAAGATCTGTAGTAACGGTAACTTTAGAAACCGAAATAATAATTCCTAATTGCCCTGATTCACGCAGCATCTTTTGTAATACTACCGCTAAATCGTTTTGTAGCACTCCTGCAATCTTTTTTTGCCTATTAGTTTCATTCATATTGCAAAAATACTACATTTAATAAAGATGACCATTTAAATAGCTAGTTTGAAAGTAAAAAGCCCTTTAGAATTCTTATTTTTGTAATGTTTTAGATAATTAATTATGAAAAAAATTGAGCACATCGGGATTGCAGTAAAAAATATAGAAAACGCAACTAAAATTTATACCAGCTTATTAGGGTCTTCCCCTTATAAAATGGAAGAAGTAAAAAGCGAAGGAGTAAAGACTTCTTTTTTTAAGACGGGGGATAGTAAAATTGAATTATTAGAAGCTACGAATCCAGACAGTCCTATCGCTAAGTTTATTGAAAAGAGGGGAGAAGGAGTACATCACATTGCATTTGCAGTAGACGACATACAGTCTGAGATAGTTCGACTTAAAAACGAGGGATTTATTGTGTTGAACGAAAACCCTAAAAAGGGCGCAGATAACAAGTTAGTGGTATTTTTACATCCTAAATCTACAGCGGGTGTATTGGTTGAATTATGTCAAGATAGAAAATAACAATAAAATAGCTTGCGGAATATATAAAGAGTTTTAAATTTGCAATCTGAATGTCGGTCCCATAGCTCAGCTGGTTAGAGCACCTGACTCATAATCAGGGGGTCCATGGTTCGAGCCCATGTGGGACCACTTTATAAACCACTCTATTTAAGGGTGGTTTTTTTGTGAATTAAATTAAATGTAAATAACTAACAAACAATACTTTATGTGTTTTTGATTTTCTTTTTCTCTATGATAAAAGATAAATTTCTTCTTCATTCTTAAGACAACTCCATGATTATGCATCATTAGATTTTTGTCAATATTGTCCAATATTTGTTGTTGTTATCGATAATTATAGATTTACTGGTTGATTCTTTAAATTCTTAATTCTAATAAATGTAACCCAGTCTAATTATGATCTTTTGATTTACTATTCGGATGGAACAAAATTTTAAAGTATCACGTCAAGAGTTTATCAACTCCCTATTATTCAAAGTTGCAGCACAACTAAATCAATAATGGAACTAAAACCCTTATTCCATTAACCCAAGTTGTTTCATAAAAACATTATTGTCAAAATAATCATGCTCTTTAAAGACTTTTCCCTCTTTCATTACAACCAATGTAACACCGTAAAGATCCACTTTATTATTAGTAGCCGGAATTCCTCCATGTAATTCTCCGGTATGAGTTCCTTCAAAACGCCAATGATGTGTAATTAAATCTCCTTGTCCGTAAACATCAATAATTGTATATTTTATTTCTGAAAATCCTGTCAGATACTTTTTGTAATAGGTTTTAAAACCATCAACACCAGTTATTGGTCCTGTTGGAGTAATTACGATAACTTCTGAATCAAAACTGTCTGTATTAATTATATCAATATCGCGCTCATTGTAAACTTTATCCCAAACGGTTCTAACCATGTCGACATTGGCGTCTAAATTTGCTTTAGATTGTTGCAACGTTTCACATTCCGGATTAGGAGTTTGATTACAGCCATACAAACTTATAGCAATCAGAAGTACATAAAGTTTTTTCATAATAATAATAATAATGTTAAAAATTAATTACTACTCTTTTGATGATAAATATAATAAATTACTATCAAAACAATAGTAAAAATAAATAATTTTATGATTCCTGAAAATTTTCGTTGATATGACTTAAGGTAAAGCTGTGGCTGTTAAGGGAGATCCAAACTCTTCAGTGAACAAAGGGCTATTGTGTGTAAAAGGATACCGTCAGATTATGTGCATCCAATCCAAACACACCCTAAGAAGTGGCTTTTCCATTTTCTGTACCTACTAGAATACCACATCCTACACCACAGAATCTACAAGGTCCTTTTTTCCAATCCAAATTTGCATCTTTAGGAATTCCTTCTTCTTGCTCGCTTGCAAACAAAATACCTGGAAACATAGATGCAGCAGCTGTCATTGCAGATAGCATTGCCATTTTCTTAATAAAACTTCTTCTATTTGTTACAGATTTGTACATAGACATATTAATTTTGAGGTGTATTAAAACCAGAAACTAAAGACAATAATTTAAGACTATTTATGGCTTCAATTTTCTCTTTTAGTATTTCCTCTTCTTTTTCGTTAGGCGTATCAGTTACTAAAGCCAAGACATCTTGATTTTCTGCAGGAACAACTTCACATTGTTTTAAGCTTATTAAAGCTTTCATTAACTCTTCTTTTTTTCCAGTCATAGCATGGGCTAAATAACTTTTTATTGGCATTCTACATTGGTTTTGAGTAACAAGAATAGGTCGATTCTGACCAATTCATTAACATTATTTAATAATTTAGTAAAAATCCGAAAGTGTAACCTAATAAAAGATGATAAAAGTCATCGACGGTGTAAAAAAGAAAGGGTTATATTTGAACGGAAATAACGATTTTTTATATTGATAAACTAATTTAGAGATGACGAAAGAATTGACCTTAACAGAAGAAGAAATGAGAGATTACGGCTACCGTGTTGTAGATACGCTTGTGGATCATTTTAATACACTATCTCAAAAGAAACCTGTAGCACAGGGTACTAGGGAACAAATGGATTCTCTTTTCTTAGAAGAGGCGCCAAAAGCGGCGACTAGTGTAAATGAGGTTTTAGATTTTGTGGTCGACAATGTGTTTACAAATACCAACTTAGTTACACATCCCAAATCATATGCTTTTGTACCAGGGCCTAGCAATTATGTAAGCGTGATGGCAGATACGCTCGCTACAGGGTTTAATACATTTTCAGGTGGGTGGAATGCCTCTCCAGCAGCATCCGAATTAGAAATTGTGACCATAAATTGGTTACTCAAAATGTTTGGTTTGCCATCCAAAAAAGGAGGTGGCTTATTCACGAGTGGTGGGTCAATTGCTAATCTAACTGCTTTAGTCACTGCGCGAAATAAAAAGTGTGGTGAAGACTTTTCAAAGGCTCGAATTTATCTTTCAGATCAGGCACATTCTTCTAATGTAAAAGCGATACGCATAATGGGTTTTAAAAAAGAGCAAATTAGAATTATCCCAACAGATTCTGAATTCAAATTTTCTGTAAATAAATTAAAAAATGCGATTGCTAGAGACCGTCTTGAATATTTTGTTCCTTTTTGCGTGATTGCTTCTGCGGGAACAACAAATACTGGAACAGTCGATCCATTACGAGAGATTGCAACTATTTGTAAAGATGAAAATATTTGGTTTCACGTAGATGCCGCCTATGGAGGTGCAGCAATTTTATCACAACAAGGAAAAAAACTTTTAAACGGAATCCAAAAAGCAGATTCTATTACAGTAGATCCTCATAAATGGTTCTATCAACCGTATGAAATGGGCTGTCTATTAATTCGTGATCACAGTTGGTTAAAAAACACCTTTACTGAAAAGCCAGAATATCTGCGAGATATTGAAGGGAACGAGTCAGAGATTAACTTCTTCGATATGGGAATGCAGCTCACTAGAAGGTTTAGAGCATTAAAACTTTATATGTCTATTAAAACTTTTGGTTTAGACGCTTTCGCGGAAGCGGTAACCTATAATATAGAACTAGCAGAGGAGGTAGAAAAAATACTAAGAGAAAGTCCGCAATGGGAAGTGGTCTCATCAGCATCTCTTGCTGTAATTAATTTTAGATATAATCCGATAGGAAAGAAATGTTCAGAGAAAGAGTTAGACAGTATCAATCAAGAGATTTCACGTCGAGTTATGGAATCTAGGGAAGCCATATTGGTAACTACTATTTTACAAAACCAAGTGGTATTACGCATGTGTTTGATTAATCCAAGAACGACGCTTGAGGATGTACAAGAAACATTATTATTATGCGAAAAATTCGCTAAAGAAATTATTCAATAAATAAAAAGAGTCGATTCTTTTAAAAAAAGAACCAACTCTAAAATTCAGCTAAAAATAAATATGATATGTATGATAAATATCATATTATATTGTTCTATATAATTGTTTTTTTGAGAAAATTTATACAATATGAAAATAGAGCAATTATATACAAAATGCTTAGCAGAAGCCACTTATTATATAACATCAGATGGTGAAGCGGCTATTATAGATCCATTAAGAGAAACTCAACCTTATTTAGAAATGCTTAAAGCAGATAAAGGGAGTCTTAAATATATTTTTTTAACACATTTCCATGCAGATTTTGTTTCTGGCCATGTAGATTTAGCAAAAATTACTGGCGCTCAGATTGTTTTCGGGCCTACTGCTAAAGCAGATTTCGAGTTTTATCAAGGGCATGATGATGAAAATTTTAGATTAGGCCAAGTAACTTTGAGATTGCTTCACACTCCAGGACATACTTTAGAATCTTCATCATATTTATTGTTTGATGAAAAAGGTAAAGAATATTGTTTGTTTTCTGGAGATACAATATTTATTGGTGATGTTGGGAGGCCCGATTTAGCTGTAACTTCTACAATTTCAAAAGAAAATTTAGCAGCCAAATTATATGAATCCATACAAGAGAAGGTGCTGAAACTTCCAGATGATATAATCATTTACCCTAATCATGGTAAAGGATCTGCTTGTGGAAAAAACATGAGTAATAAGCGATATGACACTCTAAGACATCAAAAAAAGGTAAATTATGCTTTAGACCCAAGTTTATCTCAAGAGGAATTTGTAAAACAAGTTTTAGAAGGACTCACATCTCCTCCTCAATATTTTTCAAAAAATGCTAAGATGAATACGCAGATTAACAAAAATGTTAATCAAATTATTAATGACGGAACAACACCAATATCTATTTCAAATTATATACAGTATGCGTTGCAAAATAGTGTTCTGCTGTTGGATGTAAGATCAGCGGAAATGTTTGCCGAAAAACATATACCAAATTCTCTTTTTATTGGATTAGAAGGAAATTTTGCACCTTGGGTAGGTTTGTTGATTGAAAATATAAATCAAGCAATAGTTATAGTTGCGCCTAATGGTAAAGAACAAGAAACTGTAACTAGATTATCAAGAATTGGTTTTGATAATGTTATAGGTTATATAAAAGATGGAGTAGAAGCTTGGGAAGACAAAGGATTTGAAATAGAGTCAGTTTCTAATATTGCATTAAAACCTAATGAGTCAATAAACGCAAGTTCTATTATTGATGTAAGACGTAAAGATGAATATGAGGATAATCATGTGAAAGAGGCAATTAATTTTCCTTTAAATTCTATTTTTTCTACCTATAATACTCTAAATAAAGCTAGTGAATATTATGTTTACTGTGCAGGAGGTTATAGATCAATAATTGCAATTTCTATTCTTAAACGATTAGGATTTAATAAACTAATTAATCTTAAAGGAGGATTTTTACAAATATTAAAAAGTAAAACTCCATTAAATTAATGCATATAAATTAATGCATATAAATTAATATGATGTCTCAAAATCTACAAGATTACAGGCGAAACTATAAAAAAGGGGAGTTGTCGAAAAACGCTGTTGATCCGAATCCTCTTCAGCAATTTCAAACTTGGTTTTCTGATACAAAGTTATCCGAAACAGTAGCTGAGGTTAATGCAATGACATTAACAACTTTAGGTTTAGATGGGTTTCCAAAAGGCAGGGTGGTACTATTAAAAAAGTATGATGAATATGGCTTTTATTTTTACACCAACTATTTAAGTGAAAAAGGAAAATCTATAATGCATAATGAAAAAGTCTCTTTATCTTTTTTTTGGCCTAGTTTAGAGCGGCAAATAATTATTAAAGGGATTGCAACAAAAACTTCAAAGAAGGATTCTGAAAATTATTTCAGTTCAAGACCATTTGGCAGTAAACTAGGCGTAATTGTATCTAATCAAAGTGAGGTTATTGATAATAGACAAGTTTTAGAAAAAAAACTAACCCTTTTAGAGTTAGAATATGCAGAAAAAGAAATTAAAAAACCAGCTCACTGGGGAGGGTTTTTAGTAGCCCCAATTTCTATGGAGTTTTGGCAAGGAAGGCCGAATAGATTGCACGATAGAATTCGGTACACTTTAAAAGAATATGATTGGGTGATTGAACGACTATCACCTTAACCTAAGCTTTAATTAATATTATATAATATTCAGTATAATTATAAATATATAAAATTGAAAAATTTATATTTACTAAGACACGCTAAGTCTTCTTGGGAACAGCCCTGTGGTGTGTGTGAAATGGTAAAAGTTTTTTTCATAAGCTACTCCTGTTGTTAGAATCATTAATATGTAAATGGCTTTGATTTAAGGAGTACAGTTAGTGAAGTTAGGTTGAGGTAAGTCCATTGACCGCAGTTTTTATGGTTTCATTGTTTATTTTAAAACTTGCGCTAACTATTCGAATTTCAGATAACACTTACGCGAAAGCATAACTCCATATTTATATGCCTTCTGTCAATTGATAGAGGGCTTTATCATCTTCTATTTTAATACGCTTTCCAGATGTAGTAATCCAACCTTCTTTTTTAAAAGAAGCTAATGTTCGGATGCAGACTTCTGATGAAGATCCTACAACGTTGGCAATATCTTCGCGTGTAAGTGTTATTCCGATATAGCCATCTTTATCTGTGTCAAAATTTTTCTCCAAATATCGCAAAATTTCAGAAATACGTTGTTTTACATTTTTCTGAGCCATATTTACAATCACATCATCTGCAAATTTAAGATCATTTGCCATTTGAATTAATATAGCTTTCATAAAAGCAACATTATTATTTATACTCTCTGCAAGATGAGATTTTGGAATAAAGCAAACTTCCATATCATTAAGTGCAATAGCGCTTAAATTAGTTCTCTCTTGAGTAATTACAGAACGTTGTCCTAAGATTTCTCCTTTTGTGGCAATCTTTACAATATGGCTTTTACCGTTATCGCTCCTTTTGGACAATTTGGACACCCCATTACGTATACAAAAGACACCATTAAGTTTTTCATCTTCTTGAAAAAGGGATTCGCCTTTCTTCACATATTTAGTAACTTTACTATCTGAAATTCGTTTTAATTCTTCTTTACTTAATGCTTTAAGAGCGTTAAATTGCCTTATAATACAGTTTTCGCAACGAGCTTCGTGATGATCTCCCATTCTTTTAAATTAATTAGCTAAAGATAACAGAAGTATATACCATCGCCAAAAGAATTAGATAAATATAATATTGCGGTATTTATATAACAACTTCGACATATCACCCTTCTCATAAGGTGACAAAAGTCATATTTTAAAAACTTATATTGAACCACATTTGTATCAGGTATAATAAACGCCACGGCGTTTGAGCAAATTAAATAACTATGTCAACTTGTTTCCATTGTGGTGATGAGTGTAGGATCTCTATAATCTCACATCGTGACAAATCTTTTTGTTGTTACGGGTGTAAGACTGTTTTTGATATTCTTAATGATAATAATCTCTTGTATTATTACGACTTAGGGCACACACCTGGCACATCTCCTATTCAACAAGAAGGGAAGTTCGATTTTCTAAACAACAAGCAAATTGCAACTAAGCTTTTAGAATTTGATGAGCAAGGAACGCAAGTGGTCTCATTATTAATCCCGACGATACATTGCAGTTCTTGTATTTGGGTGCTGGAAAATTTAAACAAGCTCAATCCAGCAGTAAAAATAGCTCAAGTTAATTTTCCAAAAAAGACGGTTAGAATTACATTTTCTTCAGAATCATTAAGCCTTCAAAACCTTGTTATTCTTTTATCAAGGATAGGTTATGAGCCCTATATTTCTCTAAATGATGTAACTGAAAAGAAAACAAAAATAGACAGAAGTCTTATCTATAAATTAGGTGTTGCAGGGTTTGCTTTTGGCAATATTATGTTCCTCTCATTTCCTGAGTATTTTGAAGTTAATGAGTTCTGGCTTGAAAAATTCAAACATATTTTTCGATGGCTAATGTTTGCATTTGCAGTTCCTGTAGCATTCTATTCTGGTCGTGATTATTTCGTTTCGGCATACAAAGGGTTGCGTTCTAAAATATTAAATATTGACGTGCCGATTGCTATTGGTATTTCGGTGTTATTTATTCGCTCTACAGTTGAAATTGTTATGGATTGGGGAACTGGATTTTTTGACAGTATGGCTGGACTTGTTTTTTTCCTACTATTAGGTAAATTCTTTCAACAAAAAACATATGCGTTCTTATCTTTTGAACGTGATTACAAGTCCTATTTTCCTATTGCTGTAACACGCCTAACGAAGATATCAGATTCGGAAATTTCCGAAGAGCAAACGCAAGTCTACGAGTTAAAAAAAGGAGATAAAATTTTAATTCGTAGTAACGAATTATTACCTGTAGATGCCATTCTTATTAAAGGAAATGCTTTAATAGATTATAGTTTTGTAACAGGAGAAGCAGAACCAGTTATAAAGACATTTGGTGATCAACTTTTTGCAGGTGGCCGACAACAGGCTGGTTCAATTGAAGTTGAAGTTTTAAAATCTATTAACCAAAGCTACCTAACACAATTATGGTCTAACGAAGTATTTAGCAAGAATAAGCAAAGTACTTTTGAATCTCTTACAGATAGCATTAGTAGACGTTTTACAATAAGCCTTTTAATCATTGCATTTATGGCGACGATAGTGTGGTTATTTATTGACGCATCTATTTCTTTAAATGTATTTACGGCAGTTCTCATCGTAGCCTGTCCTTGTGCTATATCACTGGCAGCACCATTCACATTAGGTAATTTACTTCGCATTTTTGGGCGACATAAACTGTATATGAAAGACAGCTCAGTGATCGAGCAGCTCGCTCATATTGATACTGTAGTTTTTGATAAAACAGGAACACTAACGACAAGCTCAAAAAATACCATCGTTTATAAAGGTATCGCCTTAACTGACGAAGAAGAAGTATTACTAACCAGTACACTCAGAGCTTCAAATCATCCATTGAGCAGATCATTATATGCCATCCTAAATAGAAACAATATACGTACACTAGATGATTTTAAGGAAGAAGTAGGGCAAGGCATTACAGGTGTGATTAATCATCATCATATCAAAGTAGGTTCTCACGGGTTTGTAGGTTCTTTACAAAAAGTGACTCACGAACAAGCACATCAACGTACTGCTGTCCACATAAGTACAGATAATGAATATAAAGGTTGTTATGTTTTCTATAATGAATACCGAGAAGGAGTAAAACAGGTCTTTGATAGTTTAAAAACTACAACTAAAATTGTTATTCTATCTGGAGATAACGATGGTGAAAAAGAACATTTAGCAACCCTACTTCCAAAAAACACCACACTGCTTTTCAAGCAAAAGCCAGAAGATAAGCTTAATTATATTAAACAACTGCAAGAAAGAGGAAGTAATGTATTAATGATAGGTGACGGTCTTAACGATGCAGGTGCACTCGCGCAGAGTAATGTTGGAATATCTATATCAGAAAACGTAAACGTATTCTCTCCTGCTTGTGATGGGATTTTAGATGCTTCTAGATTTCAAGACATCACAACTTTTTTATCGCTTTCACGAAAGGGAATCAAAGTTATTAAATATGCCTTTGTATTCTCATTATTTTATAATTTTATAGGGTTAAGCTTTGCTGTTACAGGAAACTTAGCGCCTGTCATTGCAGCGATTTTAATGCCGCTTAGTTCTATAAGTATAGTAGTCTTTACAACTATTACCACCTATTTTTTAGGACAAAAATTAAACTAGCATAAAATTATTTAACAAATGAAAAGTGTAATTATTCAATTATCTCAAAAGGCAAGAAAGTTGAAATTAAACTCTGTAAATTAAAAATGTATGGATTACTCAATACGGCAGTATCAATTTCTGATGCATAAAACAAACAGCCTTAAAATGCTGTCTCAAACAAACGATATGAGTAATAATTTAGTTCGTTTTGTTGCTATTCTAGGAAAGTATAACAAGGTGTAGTTAAACAAATTATATAAGGTGACAAAAGTCATCTTTTTTGAAAATCAGCAACAGTAAATTTGTTGTATAATTCAGGTAGGTATGAGTATTATTTATATGCTTTTAGCAATTAGCGTTGTCGTGGCGCTTGTTTTTTTTGCAGCGTTTATTTTCTCTGTAAAAAAGGGGCAATACGATGATACCTACACGCCGTCTGTACGTATGCTTTTTGAAGATGAAATCGTAAAAGAAGACAAGATACAAGAAGTTGAAAAAACAAAAAACCCAATCATAAAAAACCAACTTAACTAACTATGGAATTACAAAAGTTCTACTACGATAACAAAATCGTAAGAAAATTCATCGTCGCTACAATGTTTTGGGGTATTATAGGTATGAGTATTGGCTTATTGCTAGCCTTTATGTTTTTATTCCCAAACCTCACAGACGGTATATCTTGGTTGAGTTTTGGTCGTCTTAGGCCATTACATACCAATGCGGTAATATTTGCATTTGTAGGGAATGCAATTTTTGCTGGAGTGTATTACTCAACACAACGACTGCTTAAAGCGCGTATGTGGAAAGATTGGTTAAGTAACCTAAACTTTTGGGGATGGCAAGCCATTATTGTGGGTGCGGCAATTACACTCCCCTTAGGTTACACTTCTTCAAAAGAGTATGCAGAATTAGAATGGCCTTTTGACATTGCAATAGCACTGATTTGGGTGTCTTTTGGTGCAAACTTAATTGGTGCAATTCTTAAAAGAAGACAACGTCATTTATATGTAGCTATTTGGTTTTATCTTGCCACATTTGTCACTGTAGCTGTCTTGCATATTGTAAATAGTATGGCAATTCCTGTTGCTGTGCTAAAGAGCTATTCAATGTATGCTGGTGTACAAGATGCACTGGTACAATGGTGGTATGGTCATAATGCGGTAGCATTTTTCTTAACCACTCCTTTTTTAGGATTGATGTATTACTTTGTGCCAAAAGCAGCAAACAGACCTATATATTCATATAGACTATCTATTGTTCACTTCTGGTCATTGATTTTCATATACATTTGGGCAGGGCCACATCACTTATTATATTCTACTTTACCAGACTGGGCACAAAACTTAGGTGTTGCTTTTTCTATAATGCTTTTAGCTCCTTCTTGGGGAGGAATGATTAATGGCCTATTAACCTTACGTGGCGCTTGGGACAAAGTACGCACAGACCCTGTTTTAAAATTTATGGTGGTTGCTATTACAGGTTATGGTATGGCTACTTTTGAAGGCCCTATGCTATCGCTTAAAAATGTAAATGCAATTGCACACTTTAGTGATTGGGTAATTGCTCACGTACACGTAGGTGCACTTGCTTGGAATGGTTTCTTAACTTTTGGTATGATATACTGGATGGTTCCTAAATTATTCAAGACAAAACTATGGTCTATAAAGCTGGCTAATGTTCATTTCTGGGTAGGAACATTAGGTATCATATTGTACGCATTACCAATGTATGTTGCTGGATTTGTACAGGCTTCTATGTGGAAACAATTCAACCCAGACGGGACATTAACCTACGGCAACTTTTTAGAAACTGTAAGTGCGATTATCCCAATGTACTGGATGCGTGCCATAGGCGGTAGTATGTTTATTGTGGGCGCATTAATAGGTGTCTACAACATTATTATGACAGCACGTGATGGCAGCAAAGTTACTGATGAGCTTGCAGAGGCTGCTCCACTTCAACAAGTAACAAAAAAACGCACAAAAAAAGAAGGATACCATACGTGGTTAGAAAGACGTCCTGTGAGGTTAACTCTATTTGCTACAATAGTTATCTTAATTGGAGGCATTGTACAAATTGTTCCTTCTTTAATTGTTGATGATTATGTGCCTATTATTTCTAGTGTAAAACCATACACTCCACTTGAACTAGAAGGTCGTGATATCTATATAAGAGAAGGATGTGTTTCCTGTCACTCACAAATGGTACGTCCATTTAGAAGTGAAGTAGAACGTTATGGTGAGTATTCTAAAGCAGGAGAATATGTGTACGATCATCCATTCTTATGGGGAAGTAAACGTACAGGGCCAGATCTTATGCGTATAGGAGGAAAATACAGTGATAACTGGCACTTAAATCACTTCTATGACCCACAGAGTACATCTTCTGGTTCTATAATGCCTAGTTACAAATGGCTTATTAATAATAAACTTGATAAGGGAGATACAGAAGATAAGATGAATGCTATGGTTACATTAGGTGTTCCTTATACAGAAAAAGATATTGCTAATGCACAAAAATGGATGGATGAACAGGGAACTCAAATAGAGAAAAACCTATACAACGATCCAGATTTTGCAAAAATCTATGAAGCAAATAAAAAATATGCTGAAGAAAATGGAGAAGAATTCATAGAGATGCGCAATCGTGAAATTACAGCTATTATAGCATACCTACAGCGATTAGGAACAGACATAAAAATAAAAAATGCAAATGACCCTATTGTTAACGAAAACTAATAAGACTATGTTGAAATATATAAAAGGAAACCTAGAGAACATAGATGGAGTTGAGATGTATCCTATAATCTCATTATTAATATTCTTTGTCTTTTTTGCAACGCTATTCTGGTGGGTATTCACAGCAAAAAAAACCCACTTTACTGAAGTAAGTAATATCCCATTTGATGATGATACGGTAACCATTAAGGACATTGAATTATGAGAACAATAGTATCATTTATACGTATTATAGGTTTCGCTATTTTTGGATATTTCTTCTTAAATTGGGTAGGAATTACTGGTGAGGCTTCAGTATTTGAAACACAACCTTGGCTTTGGATTATCTATGGCTTTCTTGTGTTGTTTCATATTTTTGCAGAAGTTTGTGTCGCTGTACTACAAGCTGTTCTATTTAAAACACTATCTAAAGAAAAACAAGAAAGTTATCTAGCAAAAGAAGTCCTTAGAAAAGAAAATCAATTCAAATGGTTTCGCGAAACGTATCAGAAAGCATTAGCTAGTAAATCTATTGAAGAAGAGCACGAAATCATACTTGACCATAACTATGATGGTATAAAAGAGTTAGACAATGATCTTCCGCCGTGGTGGAAATATTGTTTCTACGCCACTATAATTTTTGCAGTAGTTTATATGGTTCGGTTTGAAGTCTATAACGACTACAATCAAGATGAAGAATATAAAATGGCAGTTGCTGAAGCTAAAATTGAGATTGAAGAGTGGAAAAAAACTGCTAAAGATTTATTAGATGCAAATACAGTAACACTACTTACAGATGCATCAGATTTAAAAGCTGGACAGAATATATTTACTAACAATTGTGTCGCCTGTCACAAGGCTGATGGTGGGGGTGGTATTGGACCAAATCTTACCGATAGATATTGGATTTTAGGAGGAGGTGTCAAAAATGTATTCAACACTATTTCTGAAGGAGGGCGTGATGGAAAAGGGATGATTGCTTGGAAAAACGATCTTAAACCACTAGAAATGGCGCAAGTTTCTAGTTATATACTGAGTTTTCAAGGCACAACCTCAGCAGAACCCAAAGAACCAGAAGGGGAAATTTGGATAGATCCAGACAATCCAATTCAAGAGTAAACAGAAAAAGTAATAGACAGTACAACTGTTATAGAAGTTATTAAAGAAAAGTAATCGAGTATAATATAAATAATAATGCTTAAAGAAATTATTGAAAAATTAGAGGTAAGTGACCAACCAGTTATCAAGGTAATCTATAAAAGTGAAAGCACAAAAATTATTGCTATTGGCCTTAAAAAAGGAGCTGTTCTTGCTGAACACACAGCACCGAGTAAAACACAACTTATTGTTTTAAAAGGCGAGATAGATTTTAATACTGCTACTGAAAGTAGACGTTATGAATGCTTTGAAACTTATAATATCCCACTAGATGTTAAACATTCGGTTGTTGCAGTTCAAGATGCAATGTTTTTACTATTGCTATCATAATATGAAAGATATAAACAATAGAGAAGACATTGAGTTACTAGTAAATAAATTTTATAAAAAAGTTAAAGTTGATGAAACTATAGGATATATATTTAATGAAATCGCAAATATAAATTGGGATAAGCACTTACCAAAAATGTATGATTTCTGGGAAACGGTATTACTAGGAAAAATGAGTTTTAAGGGTAATCCAATGTTAACTCATATTAAGCTTAGTAAGAAAACTAATATTAATAAAATACATTTTAATTGTTGGTTAAAACTTTGGATAGAAACAATTAACAACCATTTTAAAGGAAAAATTGCAGATAATGCAAAGCAACGAGGTCAGAACATTACAGGTTTAATGCTATATAAAATTAATAATATTTAATACCCGATATTTTATTTCAGAGTTTATAAGCGATAATGGCAGAACAAGGTCAAGATAATTTTAGAGATACCATTGGAACTCTTGGAGAAGATGGCAAACGTGCTTGGATATTCCCTAAAAAACCAGATGGTAAATGGTACGAGTATCGCAAGTATGTGAGTTATGTATTATTAGTTTTCCTCTTTTTTGCACCGTTCATTAAAATAGGTGGCAACCAATTTTTAATGTTTAACGTACTAGAGCGTCGTTTTAATATTTTCGGTTTTCCTTTTTGGCCACAAGACTTACACTTGTTTGTTGTAATAATGCTTTTAGGTATCGTATTTGTGATTTTATTTACGGTCGCTTTTGGCCGTTTATTTTGTGGTTGGGTATGCCCACAAACTATTTTTATGGAAATGGTTTTCCGTCGGATTGAATATTGGATAGATGGGGATCGTGGTAAGCAAATACGTTTAAAAAAAATGCACTGGAATGCTGAAAAAATTAAAAAAAGAGTACTCAAGTGGGTCATCTTTTTTATCATTTCATTTCTTATTGCAAATGTATTTCTAGCCTACCTCATTGGGAGTGACCAGTTAATACGCTATATAGCAGGTGGCCCATTTAAAAATGTTAATACATTAATATCTCTACTCATATTTACAGGCGTGTTTTATTTTGTATTTGCTTGGTTTAGAGAGCAAGTGTGTATCATTGCTTGTCCATATGGAAGATTACAAGGTGTGTTACTTGATAACAAATCTATAGTTGTGGCATACGACCATAAACTTGGTGAGAAAGAAGCTGGTCGTGCAAAATTCAAAAAAAATGAAGACCGACCTACAACAGGTAAGGGTGATTGCATCGATTGTTTTGCCTGTGTACACGTTTGCCCTACGGGGATTGATATACGTAACGGCACGCAATTAGAATGTGTGAACTGTACGGCTTGCATAGACGCCTGCGACCATATGATGGAAGCGGTAGGACTTCCTAAAGGGTTAATACGCTATGCCAGTGAAGATAATATTGAAAAGAAAGAAAAATTTAAGTTTACACCACGTTTAAAAGGATACGTTTCTGTTTTGTGTATTCTTACTGCAGTATTAATTGGGATGCTCTTTTTGCGTAACGATATTGAAGCAAATATTCTAAGATTACCCGGCCAATTATATGAACATAAAGATGGTAATATGATTAGTAATGTATACACTTTCAAATTGGTTAATAAAACAGTAGATGATATTGAGAATGTCCATTTTGAACTGTTGTCACACAAAGGAACTATAAAGCGGATCTCTCAAGATAATTTTAAGGTAAATAGGCAAGGACTGGCAGAAGGCACTTTATTTATAGAAGTAAATGTAAGTGCATTGAGCGGAGATAAAGACCGCCTAGAAATAGGAATTTATAGTGGTGACGATTTAATCGAAACAACCACAACTGCCTTTTTAGGACCAAGAAGTTATAAATAAAATTACGCTAAATTTTAAATCAAACGACGTCGGAATACGAACTCTTAAAACAAAATTGATGATTGAGCAGTTAGAAAAGAATATAGAAACCATTAAAACGGAATAGTTATGAAATGGAATTGGGGAACAGGTATTGTAGTGGGAATGATTGCTTTTGTGAGCTTCATTATGTATATGGTTATCACGATGAGCACTAACGAAAAATATAGTCACGATTTAGTGACTGAAGAATATTACGCTAAAGAAATGGCATATCAAACGGAGATTGATGCAGAAACAAATACTAATAACCTCAAAGAAAACATTGAAGGTAACAAAACACACGATGGTTGGTTACTCAGTTTCCCAAAGGAATTAGAGGCTTCAAAAATTAAAGGAAAAGTGTTCCTATATCGACCGTCTAATCAGCAACTGGATTTTGACTTTCCTATAGTCCTTTCCGGATCTAATTTGCTCATACCTGACAAAGAGCTGATGGATGGTCGTTGGAACATAACTATAGAATTCACATACAACAATGAAGATTATTTATATAAAAAAGCAATTGTTTATTAATGCTATACTCCGCACTCATATTTGGGTTGTTAGGTAGTTTTCACTGTGTCGGAATGTGCGGACCTATTGCGTTTTTATTACCTGTAGATCGTAAAAATTCAGCCAAACGTGTGCTACAATTAATAAGCTACCATTTAGGTCGCATATTTACATATTCACTATTAGGTTTAGTATTTGGTATCGTTGGTAAAAGCCTAAATCTCTTTGGGATGCAACAACAGTTATGTATTGGTATTGGTATACTAATGATCACTGCTATATTAATACCAACAAAGTTATTTAACCGCTACAATTTTTCGAAACCTATGTATAAAACTGTGGGTAAAGTAAAAAACGCAATGGGAGCTGAACTTAAAAAGAAAAATTCTGGTACATTTTTTATCATAGGTTTTCTTAATGGATTATTGCCTTGTGGATTAGTCTATATGGCAATATTTGGTGCACTTGCAACTGGAGGTGCATGGGAAGGTAGTTTGTATATGTTCATTTTTGGGCTTGGTACAATACCACTTATGACCATTGCTATTTACATAGGGAATTTCATAACAGGTAAGGTAAAACAACGCATTCTAAAAGTAATCCCTGTATTCGTAGTCATTGTTGGAATACTATTTATACTAAGAGGTTTGGGGCTAGGTATACCTTATATTTCACCCTCAGAAATGATAGCTGTTGAGCAAATATCTGCAAAACACGGCTGTCACTAACTATGATGAAAAGTCTAACAATAATAACTTTAGTAAACTAGGGAATGGGAGTTATTCTTATTGGTGTATTTGCTCTAGTTGTTTATAATATGGCAAATAGCAATAAAAAAACGATGATAAAATAGATGTAAAATAGAAGGTAATAAAAAAAGAAAGCTTAGTTTGATTTCCTTTTTTAATCAAGTTAGTAATTTATCTAAACCGTCATAGAAAACAGTTGTGTTTTAGGCTTTTTACGTTGCAAACGCAAATCAAATGGAAGGCAGACATTTCGAACAAAGGGACGACCTTTTTCTGTCACAATTATTTTTTTAGAACCTATCTCAATGAGCCCATCGTTTTCAAGTTCCTTTATTTTTATTAATACACCTTGAAGCTCTGTGAAAAATAGATCATCATCTGTCCAAGAAGTTTCAAACGTACACATCAGGTTTAAAATATGTTTTCGTATTATTAAATCTTCTTGAGTTAATATATGTCCTCTAAATACAGGTAATATATTATCATTTACAAGGTTTTGATATGTTTCCAAATTCTTTACATTCTGAACAAAACTATACCAACTATCACTTATGGCTGAAACACCAAGACCAATCATTACTTGTGTTTTACTTGAATTATAACCCATAAAGTTTCGATGTAAACTACCATTCTGTTGGGCTACATATAGGTTATCTGTTTTTAACGCAAAGTGATCCATTCCTATCTCTACATAGCCAGCATTTACCAGCATTTCCTTTCCTATCTCATATTGCAAGCGTTTTTGATTTGCAGTTGGGAGATTCTGTTCTTTAAAACCTCGCTGTCCGTTCCCTTTCATCCACGGTACGTGTGCATAGCTATAAAATGCAATACGATCCGGATATAATGTAATCGTCTTATTAATTGTATTAATGACATCATCTTGTGTCTGAAAAGGCAGACCATAGATAATATCGTGTCCTACTGAAGCATAGTTTTCTGCTCTTGCTTCTGTAGTTGCTCTTAATACATTTTCATAAGGTTGCACACGATTTATTGCTTTTTGAACAATATCATTATAATCTTGCACACCATAACATACGCGATTAAAACCTTGGTCAGAAAGTGTCTTAAGGTGTTCTTTTGTTGTATTGTTTGGATGACCTTCAAAACTTAATTCACAATTTTTAGCTTTGAGAGCTACGGTAAAAATACCGCTTAATAATAGCCTTAAATTTTCCGAAGAAAAGAACGTGGGTGTTCCACCACCTAAATGTAATTGCTGGATTTTTGGTTTTTCTTTAAACAATTCATAATACATTATAAATTCTTTAATTACAGATTTAATATAGGGCATTTCTACATCGTGATTCTTAGTAATACGCTTGTTACACCCGCAAAATGTACACATACTCTCGCAAAATGGCAAGTGTATATATAAACTTATACCTTTGCTAGTATTACTTTCATGAAAGCTTTTTTGCAAGGTTTCTTTCCAAGCTCTTAACGAAAAAGATTCTTGATCCCAATAAGGTACTGTGGGATAACTTGTATAGCGTGGACCTACTACGTTATATTTTGATATGAGAGTACTCATAGTTTTATTGTTTATTTCAAAACTACACAAACAGGTGTAGTTAAAAGATGATTTTTGTCAGCTTTATTAGAAAGCAAATTATACTAATGAATAAGTTGATTAAAAGTCTTTTTTTCTAGATTTTCTATAAATATTTAACACCGGTAAAATCACCCAAAGGGATAAAACTGATATCGATAATACAAGCCCAAAACCTGTTCCAAAAAATTTCTGAAAAACTGCGCCTGTATACCCCAATAATGCCGAAATATCTAGCTTCAATAGAATTAAAATACGTGATAAATCAATGGGATTGAACATGGTAGTGCCTATCGATAAAGTATCAAGCGGATAAGATTCTAATAGAATAAGTGACATTAAAAACAAGCCATCATAAATTACAGCCATAAACAGCCAAAGTAGAATGGCATAACTAAAGCCCTTAATCTTATTCTCATTATAAAGAGCAATATTAAAGGCGAGTGCTGTAAATATGAGCGTTAAAAAAGCACCTGTAACGAGTAATAGTAAAAAGTCCCATATCTCATTAGATTGAAATAGACCATAAAGCGCAAAGGGAATTCCTAGTCCTATAATAAGACTCATCGAAAGTGATAATGCCACACCGAGATACTGCCCAATAAAAATAGAAGAGCGCTTCACGGGCTGAGCAAGTAACAACTCTGTAAATTCCTTAGAATTGTAATAGTACATTACCCCAAAGATGGTTCCTATGAGTGGCACTAAGGTGATAATGATGTTCATTAGAGTAATTACAGCTTTAGAGAGATCGTTATTCAAAAAAAGCAATACACAACCCAGCAATAGATAAAACAGCAAGTAGACGTAACTCCATCTACTGCGTATTAAATCAAAAAAACTGTATTTTAATATTTTAAGCATCTTCGTAGGTTAAAAGGTTAGCAATAGCACGTTCAAAATTAGACTCTTTTGTTTGTGTTTTAAGTGCGTCTATATTTCCTTTAAAATATACTTTACCTTCAAGTAAAAAAACAATTTCGTCTGCCACCTCTTCTACAAAACTCATAATGTGAGATGTGATTAGAATGATCTTCCCTTTAGCTTTTTCTACAGCAATGAGTTCTTTCAAATGAATCAATGCAATGGGATCTAAACCCGAAGTCGGCTCGTCTAGTATAATAATTGGACTATCAAACATTAAAGTCAATACCAAGTTTACTTTTTGCTTAGTACCACCAGAGAGGTGACTCAGTTTTTTAGATAAAAATGGTTCTAGTTTGAACAAGGATATAAGTTTTTTATCTTCACCTGGACGGTTACGCAAATCCTTAATCATAGATATAAGTTCCTTTACGGTAAGGTTTGCCGGAAAGTTTGCGATTTGAGGTAGATAATCTATTTGATCTCTGTATTTCCAGTTTCTCTTTATAGACACATCTTCCACAAGTAATTTACCTTTATCTGGAATCACCATACCTAAAATAGCCTTAATTAAAGTCGTTTTACCAGAACCGTTTGGTCCTAAGATGGCAAATATTCCTTTTGAGGTGATGTCTAAATCTACTCCTTTGAGCACTTTGTTTTTCCCAAATCTTTTATATAATTGTTCTATTTTAATCATTAGTACCGTTTCATTTTTGGAGTCATATCCTGTAAATTATCTGGTGTAAATACTGGTGATACCTTTTCTGAAAAATCAATAATATCAATAAATAGACTTCGCATTAGTATAATTGTTTCTGGCGTCCTATTGACTATATACGAAAATAGTTTTACAGGTCTGTAAGGGACATCACCTAAACCGTCTTTATCAAGATCATATCCTGTGTAGCTACTCCAGTAATTATGCTGAAACACATTATCATTTATTTTACTGTTATAGGATATATCAAAAGAGTTATAAAGAAAATTATTCTTTTCAAATGTATTAGCATAACAAGCACCAAGTACTTTAATGGCATAACCATTACGTATAAAATTGTTATTTGAATACACAATTCTGTTAGAGCCTTCTACTTTAATAGCAACGGTATTTTCTTCAAATACGTTACCTCTAATCTCGGCATCGTTTATTTCTTTTAATAGCAATCCAAAAGCAGCTGTGCCCCAGTTTTTTCTGAAGGTATTGTTAACCATTTTAATGCGTTTTGAGAACATTACTGCCACACCTGCACCATTATTTTCGAAGATATTATTAGTATATAAATCATCATTAGAGAACATAAAATGTAAACCATAGCGCAGGTTATTTATACTTGTGTTTTCATTAATAGTAATATTATCTGAAAACTCTAAGTAGATACCATCACGCACTTTTTGTATAATATTCCGTTCTACCACTACATTTTTTGAATACCAAAGTTGAATGCCATTGCCAGAATTGTATTCGTCTTGTGCATCACCTATCACCTTATTATGATAGATTTTACCGTTGTTTGATTTTTCAATATAAATACCAAAAAACAATTTTTCTAATACCACATTTTGTATCAAGAAATTTTCACTTCTCACTACACGTATTGCCGCGTGGTCACTAGTGTAACTTGTCCCTACATTAATAATAAACAAACCATCAATTGTCACATTATCTGAAACAATACGTATGATTTCACCCTGATCTTCACCATCTATTACAGGATAATTTTCGCCTTTAATGATGAGTGGTTTATCAACTACGATATTATACTCTTTATACGTTCCTTTTTTTACTAAAATAGTATCGCCAGCCTGAGCCAACGCAATAGCATCTTTTAGAGAACTTATATTACAAGAGATGCATACGGTTATCGTTTCCGCGAAAGCGAACTGCGTCAGAAAAATAGTGATAATGACTATCCATTTATATAAAACGGTCCCTTTCAATGTTTGTTTTTTGGTTTATCTATTTAAATATGTTTTGAGTGCTTCCCAAGTATATAATTTTCCGCCTTTTTCTGCCTGTACTTTTTCTGCGCTTTCTTTTGTTTTAAAAGCTGTAAGATTAGCGCCCATTGGGCTAGGTAATTTTTCACATATTAAAAATTTTGCTTCTTGTGTGCTTATAAATTCCGTAGGTGCTTCATAATAATTAGTAAGCAGATTTGCTATGGGAAGTTCACTATTTTCTGCAATATAATTGACCATACACTCCGTTGCATCAAATTTGAATACTTTACCTGTATCGGTAACTAATTCTGAAGCGTGTATTTGGTCAACGATCGTCATTTTACAAAAATAGCAACCATCATTTCCATAGTCTATGGGCTTAGGGCCTTTGCTACAACCGCTAAATAAAAGCAATGCGATAGCTATAAAAGATATTTTACTTAGTGCTTTCATTGGTTTGTTTTTTTAGAACGTTTCCCTACAAAGTAGGCAATGAGTGTCAAGAGCATCCCTAGACCCATTAAATAACCCCCTAATCGAGGGTACGAATACGCATCAAAATTTAATAATTTTTGATGTCCTAATAATGGTGGCTTATAACTCATAGGCGTACCATCTAGGTTTTGCAATTTCATTATAGCATTAGGGTCTAGATGAGTCCCATAATCAATCATCCAAGCATTAAAATCGTACATTCCTAACGTACCTAATACGGTCATAACAATTAACCAACCCAAAAACCAATGATAACTTACTTTGCCAAAAAGCCCTAATAAACCGATAATAAAACCTAGTACTACCATGGAACCAATCACTATTGGAAAAACACTAAACTCCCACATATCTTCTGGTTTAGGAATGATTTTCATTCCTATATAGTGATTGAGTCCATCAATATTTTGTATATCAAATTCGTTCATTCCCTGAATACCATCTATGTAGATGTCCATACCTAATGGTTCAGGATATTGTGGAGCACCCAGCATAATGTTCCACAACGGAAACTTAAACAGGCCTAATAATAGTAAAGAGCCAATAATCATTAATAATGCTGACTTTTTCATTATTCATTTTTAAATAAAAGTTATAAAAAAAGACGGGACAGTTGATCAACTCCCGTCCTTAGTATTAGAATCAATAACATTAATCATTGGGATTCTAAAACTTTTAATTTTTAGTCTCCACCGAGAGACCAGCTGAGTTCTATGTCAGAATTTGCTGGTGAAACTCTAACATAACCTTGCATTTCTTGGTGCAATGCACTACAGAAGTCTGTACAGTAAAATGGCCATACACCTACTTTCTTAGGTTCCCATAACGAACTTTTAGTTTGTCCAGGCATTATGAGAAGTTCTGAAGTATTCTGACCTATCATTGCGAATCCGTGCGGTACATCAAAATCTTGCTCGTGGTTTGTAATGTGGAAATATACTTTATCACCCACTTTTACACCTTCTATATTATCTGGCGTGAAGTGACTACGTATTGTAGACATATAAATATGTACTTCTTTTCCTTTACGTTCAACTCTAGCCTGATCTGGACTCGTCACTGCATATGGGTGCTTGTTTTCATCTAGTCTATAGATTTTTTTAGATTTTGGCGCTAATAATTCAGCAGGTATACCAGCAGCATAATGTGGTTCACCGTGCGTAGGGAAATCATATAGAAGTTCCATTTTTTCACCAGAGATATCATAGATCTGTGCTGAGTGTTCCATCTCTGGACCTACAGGTAGGTATCTATCTTTAGTTATTTTATTCAAGGCCACTAAATATTTACCAAAAGGTTTTCTCGAATTACCTCCAGGAATCATAAGATGCCCAACAGAGTAATAGGTAGGTTTCCTATCTATAACCTCCCAAGTTCCCAGCTTCCATTTTACTACCTCAGAAGAGATGAAAAATGTAGTATATGCATTTCCTTTACCATCAAACTCTGTGTGAAGTGGTCCTAAACCACCACTTTTAACAGTTCCAGCAAGTACATCTTCAAATTTCAAAATAGGAATACCGTATGCTTCACCATCAAACTTCTTACCTTCGATAGCAGCTATCATATTGTCAAAAGAGTGTACTGTAAGGTCTGCAGAAAGTTTACCATTACCAATAATATATTGTCCTGATGGATCGACATCACAACCGTGAGGTGATTTAGGCGTAGGCAGAAAGAATACAGCACCAGGGATATCAAGTGGGTTTACCGTAAGCACTTCTTTTTTCATCGTACTTGTCGCCATATGTGTAGTCTCATCATATACGTTATGCACATAATTTGCGGGTACTTTAGTACCACCACCTTGGTTAACATACTCTTCAACTATCTTCCAGTTTATTGCTGCAATAAAATCCTTATCATTTTGAGAAGAATTCACTTCCTGTAAACTATTAGCTTCCTCAGTATTGTAAGTAGTAAAGAAGAACCAACCATGTGATTTTCCGCGTCCTGGGTGCGAAAGATCGTAGTTGAAACCTGGCATGATTATTTGGAATTTAATATCCATATGCCCGTGTTTTGGATCAACGCTTATAAAAGATAACGCTCCTTGAAAGTTTCCTTTATATTCATTGATGGGCATATCACGTTGTGGAATAGGTACTGAAAACCGAGTACCTGCTACTACATATTCAGAATTTTCAGTAACAAAAGAAGAACTGTGATTACCAGCACTATTAGGAATTTCTATAATTTCTTCTGTCTCGAAAGTTGTTAAACTTATACGCGCAATCCTAGGTGTATTGTTTCCGTTTATAAAAATCCAGCGTCCGTCTAGTTCTCCATTAGTTTGTGAAATATCTGGATGGTGAGAGTCATCCCAAGGAACGAAACCGTGAGAAGTCTCTAGCATAGGTTTTGTTTCTTCAGAATAGCCATAACCTGATGTTGGGAATTGTGAGAAGACAGGTATTTCTTTAAACATTCTACCTGACGGTAAGCCGTAAACAGTCAAGTTACCGCTATAACCGCCAGACATAAATGCATAGAATTCGTCGTGCTCACCAGGAGCTACGTATACTTTTTCTGCAGCACTAGAATTTAATGCGCCCCTCGATTTATTATTACCATTGTTATTACCACAACTTGTGAGGAGTATTACAGCTCCAAATAATGATAAAAGTTGAAATCTATATTTTTTCATTAGTTCTAAATTTAATTATTATACGAATTGTTATTGGTTTGATGTTGGTAGTATTACTTTGTCTACTACGTGAACAATGCCATTTCCCGCTTTAATGCTGGCTATTATTTTTGCTCCGCCTACATAGACATCTTCTCCTATTACTTCTACTGTTACATTTGTATCATCTGCTTGACCTATTTTTTTAAACTTCTTTAGAAAAGATTTGTCATAGTTACCCGCTGTAACGTGATGTTTTAAAATAGTAGCTAGCTGTTCTTTGTTTTCTGGTTTTAATAAGGTTTCTACAGTTCCTGGAGCTAATGCATCAAAAGCAGCATTAGTAGGTGCAAATACCATTAATGGTCCTGCATTAACAAGTACATTTTCTAAACCTGCTGCTTGTACTGCAGCTACTAGCGTTGTGTGGTCTGGTGACTTAATCGCTATTTGTAAAACATTTGGTGTAGAGCTTTCATCGTTGATAAAAGCTTGACCTTTCTGACTCTCTGAAGCAATATCTGTACTAGCTTGATTAGTGATTGCGTTTTGATTTACTTCGTTTTTACAACTGTATATAACAATAAGTAATACAACCGTAAAAAATACTTTAACTAAATGAATGGTTTTCATAATAATCTATTTTAGGGTTCGGAAATATTCTAAGATGTCGCGAGTTTGCTCCTCAGTTAAATTCTGATTTGCCATTGCAGCTCCATTAAACTCAACTAACAAGTCTTTTGCGCATTGATCTTCTTCAGTCATCAGTTTTGGATCAAGAATCATATTCATAACCCATTCTGGACTTCTACGTTTTAGTATACCTGTGGGATTAGGACCTATAAAACGTTTGTTTGTTTTATGACAAGCTGTACAATTAGTTTTGAAAATCTCAGCTCCTCTTGTTGCCATTTTATTGTCTATAGTAGGTTCAAGCTTTAGATTCTTGACTTTACCTACACCTTTATTGTCTAACGTTATTCGTTTAGACGCAGGCACTTCATTAGAGACAGGAGCCGCTACCTTTTTCTCTACTTTAGGTTTTTGAAATATTTGAATTTTATGTTTTTCTTTTTTTTCACCGCAACTTAATAAAAGGACTGCTGCCAAAAGGAGAGTTAATTTGATTATTGCATTCATTTGTTATGGTATTTATAGTTGTTAATAATAATCAATGATAGAAGTTTGATACTTCTTTAGTGAGACCAAAATTAAATGAGTAATCATTTATAAAAGATGATTTTTGTCATATTCCGGGGAATTTTTATTAAAAGTCCTCGTTTTGATTGTGTTATAATATGAATGCTCAGAAGTTTGAACAATTAATTCATCAATTTTTTGGTAATTCTTGGTATTCCAAAGGTTTTTCTCTATTAGAATATTTAATTTCCAATTATAGGTTATTATTAATTTGTAGGAGCTACTGCTTTTAACCAAGATTTAAGTTCTTGGAGTGTTAATGGTGTTATAAATTGCGATGATTTTAGTACAGGTGCTACTTCTTGGACATTACCAAAACCCAACTTCACTAACTGTACTCCTTAACCATTTATAGATTATAAACCCTTAAAATAAAGCCATTCTATTAATTTAGGGTGCTTTTTTATACCTTCGGTTTTAGTGGTTAGTCTTTTACCTAATAGTATTTTATATTAAAGGCATATCTTCTTCATTCTTAAGACAACTCCATGATTATGCATCATTAGATTTTTGTCAATATTGTCCAATATTTGTTGTTGTTATCATATTTGTTTGCAATTTGCAAACAAATAAGTATGGTTATGATATTAATTTTAAAGGAAGTCGTATTGCATAGTTCACTTTAGTTAGAGGGAACTTTAGTTAACTTTTCTAAAACCTTTAAAGAAACCAATGAGAAAGTCTAAAATCCATTTTAGAGTTAAAAACACAAACCACAAAATAGAGATGAAAATGTGCCAAAATACTTTAATGAAATTAACAAAGAGAATGATCACTATGTAGATCATTTGAAACGTAGCAGCATTTTTACCTCTAACTTGAATTCCTCCCATCTTGAAACTCGAATAATTCGGTTTTAAAATATTATAGGAACCTCGTTTATTTTTGAGGGAAGTACTAACTCCATTTTTTGAGATATTGAAATTAAAAGGACCACTATTGTATCTTCCAATAAATTGAAAGTTACCGTTTTGGAAACCCATTCTTGCTCCCTTAAATAATCGTTTGTGAAGACGAAGTCCGTGTTTGGTGTTTATGGTAGCACCAACTCCATCACTCTTAAATGTTTTTGTTGCAGAAACACCTCCTGTTCTTGAAACTCGGACATTTTCACCTCTATATTCTATTCTTTTTGAAGGGTTGTTTTTATCTTTTGAATTAGTGCTTGACATGAGTCAAAATTAAGAAATTAAAATAAAGAGATTGAGATGTTTGAATTTTGATTTCCCCTCCCCCTATTATTCAAAGTTGCAACACAATTTCTTCTTTTGACGATCCACTCGCCTTGGACGATATCCAATTCTCCTTCCTCAAAAACACTTAAGTAACGAATGCAAACTTCCTTTAATTGTGAAGGAAGTGGCTCGATGATCCCTTCTTTCTGACTTTTATGTTCAAATTCTGGATGTTCACCGATGAGTATAAGAATAGTTGCGGGTTTACGTGCGAGGATTTTCCGAAGAAAATTGAACATTGCAAACACGCAACTACCTTTGTTTAAGCCAAAACCAGCAATTTTTTATATACGGTGTTGGCGGTAGTTTTTATTTTTTCGGCAAGTACAATTTTATGTCTCCGCTTCCAAAAAGTACTTTATCCAAATGACCCATTTTTCTTCTGTCCGTTGTAATTAGATGCATATGTACATTGGAATCGTGATGTGTAAAAACACCTTTATGTTCCGTTGAAAAGAAACCTACTATTTCCACTTCACTATTTCCTAATGCATAGTTTATCTGTCCTTGATGTGCTTCTTCTGGGGAACTGACTTTTGTTCCTTTGGGTAAGTTTTGAATATGGATTTTGGCACTATCAATTTGCCCTTTCAATTTAAAAACAAAAGGTCTATTAAAATCAAGTGCTTTTTTGTCGATAAACTCTTCTAATTCCTTAATTGTCTTGATGTTTGAAGGTAAGTCTTCAATATTCCAATCCGTTTGATTAGCATAAACTAAAAATGGTGCTTTAACTTGGTAAGTTTCCTCAACAACCATTGTTGTGTCTGTTGTTACTGTAGAAACATAGGATTTTCCATCAATTATTAATAGTTCTCCTGTTAGGTATTCAACTGGTCCTATACCATAAAGCCCTTTTTTGTCCTTAATTGTATCAAGATTTATTGTTCCTGCAAGTTCACCTTTCCACATCACATTTTTCATTGCTCCAATGATTTTTATGTTATTTTTTGTTGGTTTAGTACTTGTACTGCAACTTGTTATTAAAAGAATTATAATTGAATTTAATAAAATAATGTATTTCATTTTATGAATTTTAGTTAAAAAAAATGGGAGTTTGGGTATACCAAACTCCCAAAATTGTTTTAAATATTAAGATTTTGTTTCAGCTTTACCAACTAAACAAGCTTCTTTTTTATCTCTTGTACAGTTTTTTCTTTCTTCTTCTGTACAAGTTTTTTTGTTTAAAGAACAAGTGTTTTTATCCCTTTTACAATTTTTCATATCTTCTGATGAACAAGTTTTTTTGTCAGCAGAACAATTACTATTGTTCATTTTACAATTTTTCATTTGTTCTTCAGAACAAGCTTTCTTGTCCATTGTACAAGTTTTTGTTTGCTCACAACATTGTTTTTTTTCTTGAGCATTAACGCTTAAACTTACAAATAGTAAAAGCATTACAATTGAAATTATATTTTTCATTGTATTATTTTTAAATGATTATTTATTTTTAAAATCTAAATTTTAGCAAATAATTTTTGGAGGTTGCCAAATTTTAGAAATATAACCATTAAGAATAATTTCTTTGAAGTAATATTTTTGTTTCTCAGCTATTGATTTAAAGTAAACGTCTGAAAAAGTAAAATTTGGTAGGAAAACAAATATTGAGGAAAGATTAATATTTAAAATGCAATTTTGTTTGTTAAAAGGATTATTACCTTCTTTGCTTTTTTGCTTATTGCAATGTTGCATACATTTATTTTCACAAGAATCCATTATTTCCATTTTAATGAATTTTGCTACTGGGAGCAAATTCATTAAAATAAAATAGGTTAATAATATGATTACTGTAAACTTCATTATTCAAATGTAACTATTTTTTTCATTTTAGGAGAGGAGATTAGTCTTTTTAGCACAATTTTATAATTACCGCCAACTCCTTATATGTGGAATAAATCTCCTGTTTATAGGTCTATGTTTCCGGATAATAGGAACTTTTGTTCTCGTTTATCATTTTAATTCAAATATAATGAACTAAATTCTTACATGACGTTAAACTTTTTCAATCCTATTTTAAACTGGTCTAATAATCGCAGGAAGATCTTCTCTTAATCATTGAGGGTATTTAACCGAGGTCTTTTAATTAAAAAACGGCTACACTATAAAAGTATAACCGTTTTATTGTTTTAGTAGAGTTCTCTAAAGAAATAATTTCAATTTTACTTTCCAATTCGGAAAGTTACTGTATCTTTGTTTCCGATAGGGAAAGTAATAACTTATTAATAATTAATTTATACCATGACAGAAAAGAAACAAATTCAATCCAAAGAGGCTCAGGAAGCACTTGATTCAATTAACGAAATGAAATACGCAGGCCTAAAACGAGTCTTACCAACTCCAATATGGCTTGGTGCTATTTTGGGAATACTAATAGGAACTCAAATTGCATTGTTGGGTGCTGAGATTAGAACGTACAATACGATTCTAATCGTATTAATTGTAGTTATGGTAATTGCAATAATTAGCAAAACCCAATCTGCGGGAGTAGCGGAAAGAATCTTATTTTCAAAGCGAACTATAATTATTAGTTTTATATGCATCATCCCGCTTTACTTTTTAGCAATAATTAGCGGACAGTATTTAAATTACCATTTTGGATATAATTGGGCTCCCTTTGTTATAGGGTCCTTTTTTACAATTGGTATTTGGAGTTTGATGATTGGTGCGCACCGAGCATACAATAAAAGACTTAATACAAGTAGGAGCTAATGACGGATTCAAAATTTGACCCAATAATACATGCACCTAACCGTCTCCAGATTTGTGCATTGCTTTCACCACTTGACCAAGTTGAATTTCGGGTGATTCGAGAAGAGTTGGATGTTAGTGATTCAGTATTATCCAAACACATTAAGCAGCTTGAGGATGTAGGTTATATCAAGCAGAAAAAAAGTAAGGTGAATGGGAGATCGCGCAGGTGGTTTCATTTAACTGCTAAAGGTAGAAGTGCGTTTGAATTGCATGTAGAAGAATTGAAGAGTATTGTAAGTGACTTGTAACTGTAATGAATGCCAACTCGTTATATGTAGAACAAACTCCCTGTTTACAGGTCTCTGGTTCCGGATAACAGGAACTTTTGTTCTCGTTTATCATTTTAATTCAAATATAATGAAATAGACTATAAAGAGGCATTAAACTTTTTTTCAATACTATTTTGGACTGGTTTAATAATCACTGAGATCTTCTATTAATCTTTGAGGGTGTTTGAACGAAGTCTTTTTATTAAAAAACGGTTACACTATAAAAGTATAACCGTTTTATTATAATACGATGCTCCCCCTATTATTCAAAGTTGCAACACAATTTCTTCTTTTGACGATCCACTCGCCTTGTAAGAAATCCAATTCTCCTTCAACAATAACAATTAAATAATGAGTGTAAACTTCCTCTAATTGTGAAGGAAGTGGCTCGATGATTCCTTGGTTTCTAAATGTGGCTAACGATGAGTATAAGAATAGTTGCGGGTTTCAAGGCACAAATCTTTCAATTTATCACTACACTTTGTAGAAAGATACTCACTTTGAATTAAGCACTAAAACCGCTATTATTTTTATACAGTGTTACCCACTGGCTACTTTCATTTCCTTCTATTTCTAACAGCAATTTGTGTCTCCGCAACTTTTATTTTCTTGTATTGGCGGACAAGCAACTGTTCCAAATGAACAGTAAACACAACAATCTCCTTCATTCGGTTTTAAAACGCTTTTGCAATTTTCACATTCGTAGAAAAACTGGCAAGCATTTGTTGGCATATCTTCTACTTTTTTATGTCCACAATCTGGACAAGCAATTTCTGATTTTAATTGAATTTCCATTAGTTTTCTTTTTTGTTGGTTACCTTATAACCTGTTGAGTTAATTGCTTTCTCTATTTCCGTTTCGTTAGTTTTGGTTTTGTCAAATTCAATAACTGCGTTTCCATTTTCGTAGGATGCTTTTGAGTTTACAATTCCATTGAGTTTATTTACTTCGTGGTTTACGTGTTCTTCGCAACTCGCACAAGTCATTCCGTTGATTTTGAATTCAGTCGTTTTTATGTCTGATTTGTCAACTACGATTATTTGCTTTTCCGTGTTTGGATAAAAAATTCCTGAATAGTAAGGGAAAGCAAGCATTACAATTGCAAATACAGTTACAATTCCTAAAAACCTTCTTGATTGAATAAATTTCGGTTTTTCGTCCGTCTCACATTCGCAGTCAATTTCTTTTTGAGGTTTTAGTTTTTGATACCAAGCAAAAGCAAGAACTAAAATTGTCAGTCCAATTAGATAAGGTCTAAAAGGTTCTATCCAAGAAAATGTTGAAGCAATTCCGCTTGTTCCAGCGATTAGAGCCAAAACTGGTGTAATACAGCATAATGAAGCCGTAATTGCAGTTAATAAACCTGCACCAATAAGTTTGTTTTCACTTTTCATACTGTTTCTAAAATTTTGTTTTTGTCAAGTATCTCAAAAAATGGATTCAGCATTTTTTCGTATTCCGCTGTTAGTGAGTAAAAAATTGTTTGAGCTTCTCTATCAGTTTCTAAAAGATTCCTGTCTTTCATTTTTCTCAAGTGTTGTGAAATAGCAGAAATATTCATTCCAAGAATATCGCTCAAATCACAAACGCAAAGTCTTTTTTGCTCAAATAGTAGGTAAAGTATTTTCAATCGCACACTATTTCCAACTAATGAAAGTCCATTCGCTAAATAGTCGAACGATTCGCTTAATTCCGAAACGGTTTCTTTGCAACGATTTATTTGTTTAATATCGGCTTGTTGTCTTATGCAAGAATTTTCCATAAGACAAAGTTAAGTTTATTTCTTATTTAAGCAAGTACTTAAATACATAGTTTAAGCGTTGGATAAAAACAGCTCTTTTATTTTTCGAGCGTTGGAATTGAGCGTTGGCAAAAAAATTAAATGTGCTGTTTGTGTGGTGGGTTTTTTAGTTCAAATGTTTATGGTTAGCTCGGTTTCCGCATTACTTACAACGGTCTCGTATAAGAGCAGTAGCGGATTTAATGCACTTACGCTTCAGATAGCAAGATACTTAATTAAATGCTAAGACAGTTCGATTTTACACCTAAACCGCTATTGCTTTTATACAATGTTGTAAGCTGGCCTATTTTCTTTTCAAGTCGTGCGTTATCTCTTTTATGTTCGTCATTTTAAATTTCTGTTTACCGTCTGTAGGCTTTCGTGTCGGCAGGGTTTAAAAATTTCAGAAGGGAAGGGAATTTAAAAAAATAATTTTTCTTAGGTGGGAGAAGTGTAAGCTCTTTTGCAATTTTTGGTCTGTGCGTTGGCTTGTGCGAATTGCAAATGTGCTTACACCTGTGTGATGGCTTTCCCTCCCTACATATAAATCACTTTTACGCTTATTGATTTGTTTTCTTTTACCTCAAAGCTGGCTTTTGAAAAGTTAGGTCTGTTTGTTAAACCAATAGACTGAAAATTTGAGAAGCCTATCCCTTCAATCGGTAAAATAAATCCTTTTTCAATTTTGCCATTTTTGTTCTCATCATGTAAAATGTTCACTGCATATTTTCCTGATGGAATATTCTTAAAAGTAATTTTTGATGAACCATTCACGATTTCTCCTATTAAAATTTTGTAATAGTTTTCATAATCTTCGTCAGGAATTGAACCGTCTTTGTTATACAATGCAAATTGAACTACTCCTTTTGAGTTCCGCAGATTATTCACTTTTATTGTTAAGGAATAAGTATCGACATTGGAATTTACAAATGAAAAAAGTGTTAGGGAAAACACAACAGCTATTAATGTTATGATTGTTGTTTTCATTTCGATTATTTTTTACGACTTATTTTTTCTTTCGCTGTATCAACTAAATAATAGACCATCGGCACTAAAAACACAGTCAAAATCAAAGATGATAGAAGTCCGCCAATGATTACCCAAGCCAGTCCGTTTTTCCATTCTGCTGCTGTGCCTGTTGCCAATGCAATGGGAAGCATACCGACAACCATTGAAAGCGTTGTCATTAAGATTGGTCGCATACGCCCTTTACCTGCAATGATTAGAGCTTCTTTGAAATGTTTGCCTTCTGCTTTTAATTGATTGGTAAAATCTACAATTAGAATTGCGTTTTTCACAACTAAGCCCATTAGCATAATTAAACCGAGTAAGGCGAACAAACTTAAATTGCTCAACGACAAATTCAAGGCAAAAAATGCTCCAATTGCTGCTACTGGAATAGAAAATAAAACTACAAAGGGATAAATGAAACTGTCGTAAAGTGCTACCATAATCAGGTATATCAGTAAAAACGAAATCAACAATACTGCACCTAATGCCCCAAAGCTATCATTCTGTCTTTTGATGTCGCTACCCCAAGTCATTTGTATTCCGTTTGGTAATGGATTTTCTTTTAAATAAGCCACTACATCATCTGCCACAGTTCCTGATGGTCTTCCTAATGCGTCTGATGTAAGTGTGACCGCTGGTTGTCGGTCTTTTCTTTCCAATAAGGATGGAGAATTATCTTGCTCAACAGTTGCAAATTGTGAAACGTCCAATGGTATTCCCATTGGGTTTATGATTGAAAGTTGTTGAACATCTTCAAAGTTTTGTCGGCTAAATTCATCTAACCAAATTCTAACAGGATATTCTGTTCCGTCCTCAGTAAGCGTTGCATCTTCATTTCCTGTAAAAGCTGTTCTCAGGTTTAATCCAACATATGCCGTGGTTAAGCCTAATCGCTGCATTTTATCTTTGTCGGGAATAATTTTGTATTCAGGACTTCCTGCTTCAACAGATAAGCGAACATTATCTGCACCGGGAATTTTTTCAATAGTTGCTTTTAAGTCCTTTCCGCTTTGCATCACCAAATCCAAATTACTTCCGCTCAAAGTAATTTCAATTGGTGCAGAACGAGGTATCAAACCTAAAGCTGCCATTGAATAATTGATACTCGGAAATTTTGACTTTAGTTCTTCCCGAAGATTTTTCATAAATGTCTCGGTAGGTAAATTATCCAATTCCTTTTTGGATTTTAATTGAATGGTAAATTCTGTTTTGTTGGCAGAGCCAACACCCAAACTACCAATTCCAGTGCTTGGTCCGCCAATGTTACTAAATACTGTTTCTACTTCGGGTTGTTGAATAATGTATGTTTCAATTTCTTGAGCAATTAAATTGTTTTGCTGAATGGAAGTAGATTTATCAAATTCTAATGCCATTCTAAATTTTCCTTGGTCGCCTGTTGAGATTAATTCTTTCCCAATAATTCCTTGTTTCATAATTCCTAAAGTCATCGCGAAAAGCACAATAACGATACCTGTAAAAGCCAATTTATGGCTCAACACCCATTCTAATCTCCGCCCGTACCATTCATTAAAGTTTTCTAATTGAATTTCAAACCATAGCAAGAAGCGATTGAAAAAATTGGTAGGTTGTAAATCTTCTTTCTTTCCAATACGTGAAGCCAACCAAGGTGTTAGCGTAAATCCAACCAATAAACTGGTAAGCGTAGAAGTAACTACAACAACCGAAAACTGTTTGAGCATATCGGCAACAAACACTTGTAGAAAAAGAATTGGTAAAAAAACCACTACATCAACCAAAGTGATAGACAATGCTGCAAAACCAATTTCCATACGACCATCCATTGCAGCAGTTCGTTTGTCTTTTCCCCTGTCTAAATGTTTTTGAATATTCTCCAATACGACTGTGGCATCATCAACCAAAATGCCGATGATTAATGACATTGCGAGTAATGTCATCAAGTTGAGTGTGTATCCCAAAAGCCACATTACTGCAAAAGCGGTAACTAAAGATGTTGGAATGGCAACAAGCACTATTAACGAGTTTCTGAAACTTCTAAGGAATAAAAGCATTACCAATGAAACCAATAGCACCGCCAAAATCAAATCAAAAACAACGGAATTAACTGCTGCAATTGTATTGTCTGTACTGTCGTCTGCAATAATAAACTCCACACCTGAATTTGAATTTTGTTGTTCAATGGATTGAAATTTTTCACGAACAGCTTTTGATACATCAACAGCGTTTGCGTCTCCTTGTTTTTTCAATAAAAGACCGATACCGTTTTTACCATTGTAGCGACTGATAGATGTTGTTTCTTTTATTCCATCTATGACTTCTGCTATATCTTTTACATAAACTGGGCTTCCTAAAACAGGCATTGCCACTTGAACGTTTTTAATATCTTCTAATGAAGTGAATTTTCCAGTTAAACGAACTGAATTACTTTCTTTTTCGGTTTGCACTTTTCCGGCAGGTAAGTCTAAGCCCGACCGATTAATTGCTTCAACAACCTGAACCATTGAAATTTTATACAATTTCAGCTTGTCTTGATTTATTTTTACTTGTATTTCTCTTTCTTCTCCGCCTAAAACGGTAATCTCAGCAACGCCTTTTATTTGTTGAATTTGTGGCAGATAATCATCTTTCATTTTTTGATAAAACTCGGTGGCTGACAAATTACTTGTTGCACTGATGGACATTATAGGCAAATCATTTGGCGAAACTTTACTCATTACAGGACTTAAAATGTCCTGTGGTAAATCTTTACGAATGTTGTCAATGTAGCGTTGTGCATCTTGCATTGATTTGTCCAAATCGGTTCCGTAGTTCAGATTGGCGATGATGATAGAAGCATTGGGCAATGACTTTGTTACCAAATAATCCACACCTTCCAAATTGGACAAAGCATCTTCTATTTTTCGTGAAACAGAAGTTTCTACTTCGTTAGGTTCAGCACCTGGATAAACTGTTTTAATTACAACTACTGGCTGATTAAAGTCAGGCATTAATTCGTAACTCAAATTTTTATACCCTATAAAACCTAATAAAGTAAATACGCTGAACAGCACTATTATCAGCGAAGGGCGTTTGATTGAAATTTCTGTAATATTCATTTTCGCTGATTTTATTTAACAGTAATATTTGCACCGTCAAAAAGATTTATAAATCCATTTGTTACAATCACATCACCTGCATTTAATCCACTTGACACAACTGCTTTATTCTGTATCTTTTTTGAAATCGTGATATTGTGTAATACCGCTTTGCCATTTTTGATCAGGTAAACTTGTTGTTGATTAGCTGTGCCAACTATTGATGATGCAGGAATGATAATGCCCTGTTCTTGTGTTTCATTCTTTAAATTCACTTTACCAAACATTCCTGATTTTATTTTCAAATCCGATGTATTATTTACCGAAAACTGAATAGGAAAACTGCTGCCCATATTCGCTTTACTGCCTATCATTGTAGCTTTGCCTGTTAGTGTAATTTCAGAATAAGCATCTGCTGATACAGCATAGTTTTGATTTAATTTGAATTGGCTCAACTCATTTTCGGGAACATTTACGGTGAATTTTAAGTTTGTAATGTCCGTGATTTGAAGTAATGGAACTCCGGGTGCAGCAAATGCCCCTTCGTCACTAAGTTTTGCCGTAACCACTCCATTAAAAGGTGCTTTTATAGTGGTTTTATTTATTTGTTCAAGTAAAGTGGCTCTTTGCACTTTGGCAGATTTTAAGCCTAATTCCGCTTTTTCCAATTGAACGCCTTGTATGGCATCTGCTTTAGCTAAAATTGTATAGCGGTTTACATCGGCTTCCAAACCTTCTATTTGCACTTCAATGGTTTGCAGTTGTAATTTCAGCAATGAATTATCTAATTGCACTAACGGTTGCCCTTTGCTAACAACACTTCCAACATCAACCAAAACCACATTTATCTTGCCCTGTATTTCGGTACTTATCTTCGTTTCTTTATTCGGTTCAAATGTTCCTGAATAAACATATTCGGCAGTGATATTTTGCATTTTCAAAGTATCTGCCTGAACATTGATGTCTTCTTCTTTATCGTATTGATAAACCTTACTTTGTGTAATTTCTTTGTTGTTTTTCAACTTAATTACCACAATGGCAATTATCGCCAACGGAATAATCACGTATAGCACTTTTTTAAAAATTGATGATTTGTTGTTCATTGTGATAATTATTTGGTTATTGAAATGTTTCCAGTTAATTTTTTAAGTTCCAAGTCTGCTTTGAGATAATCAATTACAGTAGTTAGATATGTTTGTTGTGCTTAACGCAAAGAATTGTCAGCTAACAAAACATCTGTTAGGCTTGCTGTTCCTTGTTTTTGTTGAAGGACAGTTTGCTCGTAAATAGATTTTGCAAGTTCAATTTGTTCCGTTGTTGTTTCTACTGATTTTTTAGCAACTTCTCTTTGCATTAAGGCATTTTGAACTTGCATATCATTTTGTTCAGTAATCAATCCAAATTGGAGTTCATTGTTTTTTAGTTCTAATGACTTTTGGTTGATTTTTCGTTGAGTAACTGTGCCGTTAAATAGCGGATAGGATAGCTGAACTCCTGCAAAACCGATTGGATAAAAGTCGAGGAAAGAAGAAGGTTGTCCGTTATAACCAAATCCTGTTGTGCCATACATTCCAATAAGATTAAGAGAAGGCAAAAATCTTGATTTCTTGAGTGTGTTTATTTCACTTGATAGTAAGCGATTTTGGGTTTTTATGATGCGTATATCTAAAGTTGATGAAGGTGTATATTCATTTGTGTTTTGATAATGAATGTTTGGTTCAATTTGTAGCTTTTGTTCAATAGATATACCCATTGCAAATTTCAAGGCATTTAAAACTTGCTCATATTTACTGCTGATAGTTTCCCTTTGCGTGGTTAATTGTGATACTTGCAATTTCACCTTACTTACATCTGTTCCTTTGGCAAGCAATTGTTCATTGAGTAGTTGCATATTTTGAAGCAATCGTTCAGCATTAATCAAGTTGCTTTCAATAAAAGCCAATTGGTGATGAAGAATTTGTGCGTTGTAATACAGATTTGAGATTTCAAAATAGATTTGCTCTTCCGTTTTTTGGTATTGCAGTTCGGTCAATTCCGAAGCAATTTTTGTGGTTTGAATTGCTCCATAAACTTGCGGATTATACAATGGCATTGATATGGTCAAGTTGGCGTTTATGTTGTGGGGAACGCCAAACTGAGCAGCTCTAAATTCACCTTCGGGTGCAGCAGGGTTCAATGCGTTGAGTGGCAACAACTGATAGGGCAAATTGGTAAAATACTTATAATCCGCATTGGCTGTTATTTTTGGAATTAAATTAGCCTTGGCTTCTTTTTCCCTTTGATCACCAATAGCCATATTGTTTTTACCCATTTGCAGGTTTTTGTTATAAACCTGTGCCGTATCAATACACTGTTGCAAAGTCCAAGTTTGTGCTTGTGCGGTTTGAAATCCTATCGTTAATAATAGAATAGAAATATGTTTGTGAATATTCGCTAACTTCATTGGTCAAATTTTTTTATTTCAATAATATGAGTTGAGATTTTGCAGACGCATATAGCCAATGTTTCACATTGGGCGAAATGTTCACATAGTCGCCTTGTTCAAGTTGCATTTCCTGCTCGTTTTCGTCTTCATAAGTTACAAAACCCGAAACACAAAGTAGTAATGCTGGAGTTTTAGAAAGGTGTTCTTTCAGTTTGCCATTTCGTTCTAATTGGATAGCGGTTGCTGTCCCAAGTTCACCTTTAAAAAGTGATTGTGCCGATACTTCTTTATCGTCACTGTGGAGTTCTATTAAATTTTTCATTGGAAATAATTGTGATACGTTTTAAAAGAGTTTTCAAGCTCGGAAACTATGCTAGCAGCATCTTCGTCAGATGTAGCTTCTGATAATGCCTTTATTAAATCAATATGAGGGTGCAACCAATTGTGCAATTCATCGTGGCTCTCACCCTTCATTGTGCAGCTTTTAATTAATCCCGAATTTTTCTTTTTAAGTTGCTCCGCTAATGCTTTATAGTCGGTTGATTTTTTGCTGATGAATTCCTTCAAAATATTTTCAGCTTCAAGAATAAAAGGTTTCATTTCTTCATTGACCAACCATTTTTCACCATTATTTAGCCGAATGGTGGACTGCTCATCATCGTGTTGATAGTCTTGGTGGGTTTCGGTGTGCTCTTTTGTTTTTTCGTTGGAAGTATTGCCACAACCATAGAGTAAAAAGCCACCTACTGTAAGTGTTAAGATAATTTTGTTCATTGCTATTTGCTTTTAATTAAGGTTAATAATGCCCGTATCATATTCTCTCCATTTCTACTAATGTCAAATTGAAAATTTGCAACTCTCCATTTAAACATCTGCAACCTGAAAGTTCCCATTACAATATGGATCAACTCCTCGGATGTTATTGAATTTGTAAAAACTTTCTTTTGTTGACCTTCCAAAATGATAGGCATCAAGTGTTTCATTTTTACCGCCATAATTTTTAGTATGGTTTCATTAATGCGTTGGCTTTCTTCCATTAGTCCATCAGAAAATACCGCCACTACAAAGTGAGGGTTCTTTTTGAATAATAAAAATTGGTTTTGAAAGAGCGCTGTGAATTTTTCTTCTGGAGTTTGGTTTGCAGAAATTGCTTTAGTATAACGGTCATCCATACTTTGCGCCAAGTAACTAAGTAATGCAATTATGATTTCTTCCTTACTTGTAAAGTGCCTGTAAATAGCGCTTTCAGAAAACTTCATTTCTTTTGCAAGGTTCTTAATTGTCAAACCACCTACTCCAGAAGCAGTAAGTATTTTTCCTGCCGCTTCTATAATTTCAAATTGTCTGTCAGATATTGTTGCTACCATTTTAAAATGTATGTTAGTAAGTATTCACTCTGCAAATGTAATTGATTTATATTCACACTTACAAGTTTATTTGAGAATAGTTTAAAATATGACGAAAATCATCTCGTGCGGTGGGGAATTGGCTCTTTTGGGGTTTGCCTGTGTGTCGGCTTGTGTTAATGGGCAAACCCTAAATGTGCCAATGTGGACAGGCTAAAATTATTTTTTAAAATGTGCAGTGGGAAAATTTTTAAACATTCAGGTTGGTCAGTGTGACGCCAAAGTCAGTCCGTAATTTTTTGTCAAGATGTCAAAGTTCGTTTTCGGAAGTCTTTTTTTAAATTGAACGGTCGTTCTTTTTGCTTGCTTACAACTCGTTATATGGAGAACAAACTCCCTGTTTATAGATTTCCGTTTCCGGATAACAGGACCTTTTGTTCTCGTTTACCATTTTAATTAAAATAAATCAAAATAGACTATAAAGATGCATTAAACTTTTTTTCAATACTATTTTGGACTGGTCTTATAATCACTGGGAGATCTTATCTTAATCTTTGAGGGTGTTTGAACGAAGTCTTTTAATTAAAAAATGGCTACACTATAAAAGTATAACCACTGCATCCAATACTTTTCTTTCGATGGTAAACGGAACATTTGTGGGTGATGCAGAAGAAACAAGGAGACAACTATTAGAGTACTGTAAGTTAGACACCTATGCAATGGTCAAAATTCTGGAGAAACTTTGTCAAGTATAAAAGTTACCTCAGTGTAAAAAATTGGGAAAATTTTTAAAATTGAGTTTTAGACTTTTTCAAGTTTCACTAAAAAATCTGCCAAAATTCTCAGACGACTCTGAGAGGGTAATTTGAGTCATATATATGTATATATTAAGACAGGATGTATGGCAGGGGTTCCTACAGGGGGGACCCCCTACATTCTATACCAATGTGCGACTAACAATGATTCTGATCAACCCGTGACCGTGATCCTTCACTAATTATTATCCGCACACAAAAAGTGTCTCAAAACAATTATTGTAGCAAAAATTTAGCATTTATTATTCCGGAACCCCGATAATCCGCTGTATCATAGCCTCACAGAAATCCAAAGGATTAAATTGATACATATGATTAAGACTGTAATTTACTCAAGAGTTAGTTCAGAGTCAGAAAGACAGGACACAGAGAGACAAACAAAGGAACTGCAACAATATGCTAAGAGAATGAACTATGAGGTAGTTGAAGTTTTTGAAGAAAAGGTAAGTGGATTCAAAAAGAACGATCAAAGACCAGTTTTTTCCAAGATGTTGGAACTGGCGAAAGAGGGATCAATTGATAAAATATTAGTTTGGGAGTTAAGTCGAATAGGAAGGTCGGTACTTCAGTCCCTTCAAAACATACAACTCCTACATGATTTAAAAGTCGGACTTTATATAAAGAATTTTAATCTTGAGACGCTCAACGAGGATAAGACACCAAATAGTTTATCAATGTTTATGGTCCAAATATTGTTCAGCGTTGCAAATATGGAAAGTAAGATGACGCTATCTCGATTACAGTCAGGTTACCGCAATCATATCAAGAAAAATGGAAAGAAAAGTGTAGGAAGAAAAAAAGGAGATATTGATAGTGATGAAAAAGTATTAAATCGTCACTCGGATGTTGTTCGGTTAATAAATAGAGGGCTGTCAATCCGAAATATTAGTGCAATAACAAATAAGTCCACCAATACTGTAATGAAAGTAAAAAGGATTCTGTAGTGGATACTTTTTTTAAATGGTATTTCATTATAGTTGGAGTGTTGTTCTTATTGAATCTGATTTGTAAAATAATTAGATTTATAAAACCTGATGGTGAAGACTGTCAATTGCATTTGG
>ENA-OREN01000450-OREN01000450.1-marine-metagenome-genome-assembly--contig:-NODE-450-length-61473-cov-11.322594_pt1 | contig 61473 bp, 47 predicted proteins | sample MGYA00248624_ERZ508555 | MGnify/ENA primary metagenome ERZ508555 (study PRJEB26222, sample SAMN06267773) | marine metagenome | isolation source: Saanich Inlet, British Columbia, Canada | place...
GCGCAAATGGCTATTGCGGGCATAGATTTGGCCGTTAAGAAAAAAGAGATTTTTCATCTCTGGTTTCATCCTTCTAATTTTGCTTACAACACGGAGTTGCAGTTCCAAAACCTTGAAAACATTTTCCGGCAGGCCAACAAACTCAGGGAAAAGGGTTCCCTGGAGCAACGGACTTCGGGAGATATTGCTAAATTGAGCGTATATGAACAATCCCACTAAACTGGAAAAGGCTCGGGTTCTCGCGGTTGATTCTCATGACCAGAATGCCGGGTATTTTGAAAATGAATATCGGTCCCTGGACGAGCGCAATGACTACGCCACCACGGCATTTCTTTATGGCCGGAAGAAAATCGATGACCTTCTTTATTCGGCACTCCAGAGAATTCCGGCTGGTGGAAGCGTTCTGGACATCGGTTGTGGCACAGGTGATCAAGTTTGCCGCGTCAAGTCTCTGGATTATCAGGTTACAGGTCTCGAGCCTGCCCCTCAAATGCGTTCTCTTGCTCAAGTAAAAAACCCGGGGGTGAAAATAATCGATGGTAGTATTCTTCAACTGCCTTTCGAAGACCAAAGTTTTGATTTTGTTTTTGCCTTGGAAGTCCTGCGATATTTCCACCTCCCGGATGTTCACAAGGCCTATGAGGAATTGTTTCGGGTGCTAAAGCCCGGAGGAGCAGTTTTTTTTACTATGGTAAACCGGTACGCATTGGATGGTTATAATATTTTCTACTACTTGAAAAAGGTTGCGTTAAACCTTGCGGGGAAACCGCCGTCTGCACATTGTGAATTCGTAACCCCTTCGCAGGTCATGTCTGATCTGGAATCCCTTGGAGGGCGGGACATCCAAATTCACGGTCGGCTGTTTGCGCCCATTCGTTTTTTTTACAAGGCAAGCAATGCTCTGGGGAAAACCGTTGCAATGAAACTAGAATCTTTTGATGACGCACAAGCTCAATATTCATGGACCGTACCTTTTGCCGGCCACCTGATCATTGAGGCCAAGAAATGAATCAAACAGGGTTCAATCACTTTCAGAGGATGGTTTTTTAGATTGCCATCGCTGCGAAGGGGCTTTAAGTAGAGTGATTCCGGGCTCAAATGATGCTCTCGGGCAATTTAACCGATACAACTCCCAGTTTCTGCTTGGACCTCGTTCGTCCCTTTAAGAAAAGAAATATTCCACGACCTCAAAAACAGTATTTGTATTTAAAAGAAAATAAGCCTATGAAGTTTTCAGTTTTGTTACCAACCCGAAATGGCGGACCTTACCTCGCCAATTGCATGAGCTCGATCCTCGATCAGTCTTATGAGGATTTGGAGCTGGTCGTTTCCGACAACGCAAATACCGATGAAACTTCCGAAGTGATTGCGTCTTTTGCAGGAGACCCTCGCTTAAAAGCGATCAGGACAGAGAAGCCGCTTTCCGTGATCGATAATTGGAATAATGCGCTTTACGCCAGCTCTGGTGATTATGTTCTTATGATTGGGGACGATGATTTTCTCTTGCCGGGTTATTTCAAAAGGATGGAAGCGATAATCGAAAAATACGATTATCCGGAAGGTATCACTTACAACGGTTATCGTTTTATTTTTCCTGATTCGATCAGTGGAAACCAGTATAGTTATTATTCGGACCCTTATTTCATTTTCGGTTCAGACTTCAAACATGAAGGGTTCCTTGAGTCTGGGAAGGCCCTTTCCATTGTTAGGGACATGTTTCGGTTCAATGTTCGTGTTCCGCTAAACACTCTTCCTCATCTGTGGTCGCGAAAAGCCATTGACCGGGTAGAGGGGGATATATTTCGCCCTCCCTACCCAGACCATTTTGCTCTCAATTCTCTGTTGCTGAAAGCGAAAACATGGGTTTACGTTCCCGAACAACTCTTTGTAATAGGGGTGACGCCGAAATCCTACGGCCATTTTGTATTTAGTGACAGCAAACAGGAGGAGGGTACGGCCTATTTGGGTATCTCTTCCGATTTTGAGGGTCGCCTGCCGGGTAACGATCTGGTGAACAACATGAACATATGGCTGAACCTTTTGGAGGTAAACCATCAAGAACATTTGAGGGGAATAAAAATCTGTCGCGCGAATTACGTAAGGCGGCAGGTCCATTTTTGGTGCAGTCAATATAAGTATGGCGCCATGGCTCTTAAAGATATGCTTAAGTTGCTTGGAAAGCTAACTCTGGGGGACTGGCTGAGGTTGGCCTCCTCGGTTTGGGACAGGAAAAGCCTGGAAGCTCTGTGGTCCCTGATGAAATTTTCCAACAAAAATAAGGTTGATACCTTCTATTATGAACCGCAATGTTTGGAGGGTATTTCTAATATTAAAGAGTTCTCTGAATGGATTTGTGAGAGGAAATCGGTTGAAAAGAGGTGATTTTTGAGGTTGCGCGATTTGAGAATTGGGTACGTTCCCTACAGCGAAAAGCTGGATCACCCGGCGGACCGGCGCAGGTTTCCTTATTATGCTGGTAAGAGAAACATCAAGTTTGAGTTTGCAGATCCGTCCGAAACCTATGACCTAGTTTATGTGTCTCAATCTGGCGATCTGACCGTTTGGAGCGAGTATCAAAAGGGCAATGCAAAAGTTATATATGATTTCATTGATTCTTACCTGGCGATTCCCCGGTCTAACTTGAAGGGTATTTTTCGGGGACTGGCCAAATATGTCTCAGGCCAGCATCGGTATTTGCGTTGGGATCATTGGAAAGCCCTTGAGGCCATGTGCCAGAGAGCGGACGCGGTGGTATGCAGTACCAGTGAGCAAAGACAGGATATCCTCAAATTTTGCCAGAATGTTCAAATCATCATAGATATTAAGAGCATGTATGATCAGGTGAAGACGGATTATTCAACCGGCGAGTATATCAATTTAGTTTGGGAGGGTGTGCCGTCCACGTTGCCGGCATTTCAGGAGATTCGGGAGGTGCTTTCCTATTTAAAAACCAAGCACAAAATCGCCTTACACTTGGTGACCGCTCTTCAATATGGTCAATTTGCAATGGGAAAATTCGGGAAGCGAAACACTGCAGACCTCGTTCGTGATTTGTTCGATTTCGATGAGATTTATCTTTATCAATGGCACGAGCAACTTTGCTCGCATATTATGAGTGCTTGTGATCTAGCCGTGATACCTATCTTCCCCGATGACCCACTCTATTGGGGCAAACCAGAGGACAAGCTTTTAATTCTTTGGCGCATGGGGCTGCCGACCATCGTTTCTCCAACGCCTGCCCACTTAAGGGCCATGGAGGGAGCCGGCTTGTCCATGGCCTGCGGTACCCAGCAGGAATGGATCGAAACTCTGGAACACTACATGGGGGATGAGTCGGCAAGAGAAGAGGCGGGGAAAAAAGGCCGAGCCTTTTCCTTAGAATATAACAGCGATGAAAAAATCCTGAAGCAGTGGGACGACCTTTTTAGTTCCGTGATTTCATGACTGCATCCAAATCAAAAGGGTTGAAAACAAGCTTCTGTTCTAACCATGACCAAAAAATAAAAGGGATAAAAAGTGCTGGTAGAAAAAATTAATGAAAGAAAAGCCCATGTAGGAGTAATCGGAATGGGTTATGTGGGGCTTCCCTTGCTTTTGGTGTTTGGAAAAGCTGGGTTCCCTGTCATGGGCTTGGATATCGATAAAGCCAAAATCAGTCAGCTTTTAACTGGAAAAAGCTATATTAAGCATATTCCTTCAGAGAGTATCGAATCTCTTAATGCGGGGGGCAACTTCCAGGCCAGCACCGATTTCTCCTTGGTTTCAGAATTGGACTGTATTCTAATTTGTGTTCCCACTCCTTTAACAGAAACCCGGGACCCTGATATGAGTTACATTGAGTCCACGGCACGGGCGATAGCCCCGCACCTCAAAAAGGGTCAACTGATTGTACTGGAATCAACCACATATCCGGGAACAACCACGGAGGTGCTTGCCCTTGAGCTGGAGTCGGGTTCGGGCTTAAAAGCAGATAGCGACTTTTTTCTGGCTTATTCCCCTGAGCGGGAAGATCCGAATAACAAGGAATACTCAACGTCTACCATCCCAAAAGTCATAGGGGCGGACCACCCCAAGGGGATGGAAATGGCCAATGCTTTATATTCATCCATTATCCGGAAAACGGTTCCTGTTTCGTCCACAAAAGTAGCTGAGGCGACAAAGCTGATGGAGAATATTTTCAGGTCCGTCAATATTGCTTTGGTGAACGAGCTTAAAATTGTTTTTGAAAAAATGGGAATTGATATTTGGGAGGTTATTGAGGCATCCAGCACCAAACCTTTTGGTTACATGCCATTTTTCCCAGGCCCGGGGCTTGGGGGGCATTGCATTCCAATTGATCCTTTTTATTTAACTTGGAAGGCTCGTCAATATGGGGTCGAATCACACTTCATCCAACTGGCTGGAGAGGTTAACGTATCTATGCCACAATATGTGGTTCAGAAAATTGAGTCTGCGCTGGCTGTGTCAGGCAATAAAGTTGAAAATTGTCGAGTGTTGCTATTAGGCCTGGCATACAAAAAAAACGTTGATGATGACAGGGAATCCGTTACTTTTAAAGTCATGGAACTGTTGGCAAAAAAAGTACGGGAGGTTGACTACAATGATCCTTACATCCCTATTATAAAACCCCGTAGAGAGTACAAATGCTTTGTGGGGAAGAAAAGTGTGCCATTAAAAAATATTGACCAATATGACATAACTGTGATTTTGACCGATCACTCGTCATATAACTACGATGAAATTGTCAAGCATTCCAAGATAGTGGTAGATACTAGAAATGCCTGCGGAAAAATAAATTCGGACAAAATCATAAAAGCTTGAGAAATCTAACAGGAAAGCGGATGCCAGGCGACGCTACTTTTAAACGTGAATAAACTTTCTGGAATTGTATGAACTTTTGAGAGTGTCGGCGGAATTACTATCAGTGGAGGGTCTTGGCCCAAACTTTTATTCAACAGACAGAGGAAAAGTGGCGGAGTCGATAACTACTTAAATCAAAAAACCGGGAGGGGAACCTGCTCTACGTTAGAGCATTTCTTCAAATAGCTTGGCTGAACGGGATGTTTTGGTGAATATCACTCACCATTTAAATCCAATAATCACTATAATATCAATGGGTTCGTCTAGAGTTGCCCTGTGTGTCGGCAGTAAGTTGAATTCCAAAATAACGGCTAATATGATATAAGTGAGCCTGTTTTATAGGGTAATACAAAAAAGAAAATAGAAGAGAGATAAACAGAAAAAGATTTATTCAAAAACTTTTCCTCATTTTTGAAACACACTGTCATAGAGCTTTTGACCTTTCCTTTGTAATGGCCGATTTTATCATTACCTGACCTAGTTGCTTCGATGAGTTTTTTTCCAATCACACTAAGAAGACTGATTTTGTACACATTGGACATCTTGTTGTCCTTTGCGTCCATCTATTTTGCTTTTTTCCTGCGATGGGACTGGGATATCCCCGGCGATCAATATGAAATCTTCATTGCTCTTCTGCCATTTGTTCTTTTTTGTCGCTCTCTCAGTTATTTTTACTTCGGGTTTTATTCCAGGTTTTGGGAATATTCTTCCATTGAAGATCTGGTCCAGATTATAAAAAGTGTGGTTTTTGGAAGTTTTTTAATCCTATTTTCTACGTTTATTTACAACCGCGCATGGATGGTTCCCCGCTCTATTATTGTTATAGACCTGATTTTGCTGGTCATGTCCCTTGGCGGAACAAGAATGTTATGGAGGATTTTACGGGAAGAGTTGCGGCAATTTTCCCAGCCTAAAATTGAGCACCACATCGATGCCCTGATTTTTGGTGCAGGTGACACAGGAGCGCATCTTTTAAAACACCTCAAGCAATTTTTCCCAAATTATTCCGTTATTGGTTTTATCGATGATGATCTTAAAATGCGTAAAACAAATTTGATGGGAGTGCAGGTTCTGGGAGCAGGGAGTGATATACCTCGCATAGCTAAGGAATATGAGGTCAAGGAGCTTTTGATAGCTGAACAGGATATTTCTTCTGAAAAACTTGCTGAGCTGATTGATATCTGCACCAAAAATGGGATCAAATATAAAATAACTACTTCGGTCATAGACCTTTCCACAAATAAGATCAGCATTTCAAAAATTAAAAATATTGAGATCACCGATTTGCTGGAGCGAGATATGGTCTCTCTCGATTTATCCTCCATCAGTATGATGTTGAAGGGGAAACGAGTTTTGGTAACAGGTGCGGGTGGTTCTATTGGGTCACAGTTATGCAAGCATATCCTGGAACACAGCCCGGCATCTTTGATCATGGTCGATATTGGCGAAAATTATTTGTTTGACCTGAAAATGGACCTTGGGTCCCAGGGGAAAGACACCAAAACAAAATATGTTTTTGGGTCCGTTACCAACGAATCCAAGATGGAGTCTGTTTTTGCAGAATTCCGCCCTCAGCTGGTTTTTCATGCCGCAGCCCACAAACATGTGCCGCTGATGGAAGAGAATGTTGACGTTGCGATTACAAACAATGTGTATGGAACCAAATTGACTGCTGACCTTTCTGAAAAATATGGCACCGAAAAATTTGTTTTGGTTTCCACTGATAAAGTAGTGCGCCCTAAGAGCATAATGGGGATGACTAAAAAACTTTCTGAAGATTATATTCAATTTTTATCTGGAGAAAGTAAAACCCAATTTATGATCGTAAGGTTTGGTAATGTGCTTGGGAGTAACGGAAGTGTTGTTATTTTGTTTGAAAAGCAAATCGCCAATGGAGGTCCTGTCACTGTTACTCACCCTGAGATGGAAAGATTTTTCATGGTTATTCCAGAGGCTGTCCAACTAATCTTGCAGGCTGGAGCTATTGGAGCCGGGAGCGATGTGTTTTTACTGGATATGGGGAAACCCGTCAAAATAACTGATCTGGCAAATAAAATGATCAGGTTGTCGGGTTATGAGCCTGGGGCAGATATTGAAATAAAATTCACGGGTATCCGGCCGGGGGAAAAGCTTGCCGAAGAACTGATAAATTCCGGAGAAAAGGCAATACCGACAAAGCATAAAAAAATACAGTTGCTTCGTTCTGAGAATACTCCTGGGAAAGATTTTGGAATGCGAATTGAGACACTTTGTCTTAATGCCCCCAAGGTAGACCCCGTTGAGCTTAAAGGTATGTTGCAGGAACTTGTTTCTATTAACTCAAGCAAGCAAAATCAAGTGAATGTTTGCCGGTGATCAGAAACTATAGTCTATAGATTCACCAAGTTGTTCTTTTTGGAGAAATATTAAGCTTATGCATATATTAGTTACAGGAGGTTGTGGTTATAAAGGGTCCGTTCTTATACCAAAGCTTTTAAATCGCGGATACCAGGTTACCGTTGTAGACACTATGTGGTTTGGCAATCACATTAGCCCGGCTCCCAACCTGAAGGTCATCGAAGAAAATATTCTCAATATAGAAAAAGTTCCTCTACAAGGAGTCGATGTCATTATTCACTTGGCTTCAGTAGCCAATGACCCGTGCGGAGATTTGGACCCTAAATTAACTTGGGAGGTTAGTGCACTGGCTACCATGCAACTGGCCGATAAAGCGGTAAGGAACGGCATCGAACATTTTATTTATGCTTCCTCGGGGAGTGTTTATGGGGTTAAAGAAGAGGAACAAGTAACGGAAGATTTAGAGCTTAAGCCTATTTCCGAATATAACAAGACCAAAATGGTGGCTGAGAGAATTCTGTTGAGTTATAGCGATTCTATGACCGTTCAGATTGTTCGGCCCGCTACGGTTTGCGGTTTATCGCCTAGAATGCGGTTAGATGTTTCAGTGAATATGCTGACGATGCAGGCTCTTACAAAGGGTGTTATTACTGTTTTTGGTGGCAAACAAGTCCGCCCCAATATTCATATGGACGACATTACCGATGTTTATTTACATATGATCGATAAAAAAAGCGAAGTATGTGGCGTATATAATGCGGGTTTTGAAAATCTGACCATCTTGGAAATTGCTAAAATGGTCACAAAACACGCGCCTGCTGAAATTACTGTAACGGAGTCTAATGACCCGAGGTCTTACAGAATTAATTCGGATAAATTACTGTCTACGGGCTTTGCTCCCAAAAAGCATGTGAATGATGCTATCCAGGAAATTTGTTCAAAATTTAAAGACGGATCGTTAAAAGATGAGTTGCAGTTCCATAATCTAAAGTGGATGGAAGCCTCTGTACTCAACTAATCAAAAACCTTGATTCAGGCATTTTAAAAGCCTGGTCTGATTTTCAATTAAATACTGTATGGCTGAAAAAATAGTTGTTATTGGTAGTAACTCCTTTTCGGGTGCTAGTTTTATTCGTTATGCCCTGGAGCAGGGTTTGGATGTTATAGGGACAAGTCGTTCTGAGGAAGCAAACAATATTTTTTTGCCTTACAAGTGGATTGATAAAGGTAAGTTTGAATTCCATGAATTAGACCTGAACCATGACCTTAACGGAATCATGGACCTGGTGAACTCAGAGAAGCCTGACTATGTAATCAATTTTGCGGCTCAAAGTATGGTAGCCCAGAGTTGGGATAATCCTGAGCATTGGTTTATGACAAACGTGGTTTCCACTGTCAAACTGCATGACAGGCTACGTCGCTGTAGTTTTTTGAAAAAATATGTCCATATTTCAACGCCTGAAGTATATGGGAGCTGTGACGGATTCATAAAAGAGAGTACTTCTTATAATCCGAGCACACCTTATGCGGTTTCTAGAGCAGCAGCAGATATGAGCCTTCATAGTTTTCTGAGTGCCTATCAGTTCCCGGTTGTTTTTACACGAGCGGCAAATGTTTATGGGCCAGGCCAACAGTTGTACCGCATCATCCCGAGAACAGTTTTATATATAAAAATGGGTAAACAATTGCAGTTGCATGGCGGGGGATTGTCTAAGCGTTCTTTCATACATATGAAAGATGTTTCGGATGCAACTTTGCGGATAGCCAGGAATGCGCCGATTGGGGAAATTTATCATGTTTCAACGAATGACACTATTAGCATCTGTGATCTCGTCAAAATGATATGCGAAATAATGAATGCTTCTTTTGAAGACTTGGTAGAGGTGGGGGAAGAGCGATTAGGTAAGGACTCGGCTTATTTGCTCGACAGTTCGAAGGCCCGAGATAGCTTGGGCTGGGAGGATAAGATTACTTTAAGGGAAGGTTTAAGTGAAGTGATAGATTGGGTGGAAAAGAATTTTGAGAATTTGCAAGAGCTACCCAATGAGTACATCCATAAACCTTAAAAAACTAATCGATGGGTTGAAACGGATTTAACATTAAGGTTTGCAATCCATATAAGAAAGAAGAAGATAGAGCAAATGCCTAATTCTAAAAGTAAAATTTTGTCCCTAGAGGACCTGAGCACAAAAGCGAATAATTTTAAAAAGGATGGGAATCGTATTGTTCTGTGTCATGGCACATTTGATCTGTTGCATGCCGGGCATATTCGTCACCTTCAAAGTGCGCGAAAAGAAGGCGATGCCCTGTTTGTAACAGTAACTGGCGACCAATATGTGAATAAAGGTCCTGGGCGACCTGTTTTCCCGGAAGTTTTGCGGGCGGAAAATATAGCTGCTTTGACTTGTGTTGATTTTGTTTCTATCAATTATTCAGCTACCGCAGTAAATATACTTTCTAAAATAAAGCCCGATGCTTATGTTAAGGGGAGCGACTATAAAAATACAAGCGATGATTTGACAGGAAATATAATTGCTGAGAAGAATGCTGTAGAGGCCTGCGGTGGGGAAATTGTTTATACTGAAGATATAACATTTAGTTCGAGCAGTTTGCTGAATGAATATTTTGGAGTTTTCCCCACAGAAACCCAAGAGTATTTGGAAAAATTTCGTAAGAATTACTCCAGCGATCTTATCATAAGTAAATTGCGGGCGTTAGAGGGGCTGGATGTTTTAGTAATAGGTGATGCGATCATTGATGAATATTGCTATACAGTTCCCTTAGGCCAGTCTGCAAAAGGAACTCACCTTTCAGTAAAATATGGATCTTCAGAGTTGTTTGCGGGGGGTGCGCTGGCTGTTGCCAATCATATTGCAGGTTTTGTTAATAGTGTTACTTTGGTTACAGGGTTGGGGAAAAAAAACAACCATGAAGATTTTATACGTTCGAAACTGGCTACAAATGTAAAGCCACAGTTTTTCTACTTTGAAGATGCTCCCACCGTTGTTAAAAGAAGGTTTGTGGACGGGGACCTTAATAAACTTTTTGAAGTATATTATTATAACGAAAAGCCGGACTTTGAGGCTTTGAATCAAAAGGTATGTCCTTGGCTAGCCCAAAATGCTTCGGGCTTTGATATGGTTTGCACTCCTGATTTTGGGGATGGTTTTATTTCCTCAGATATGATTGATCAAATCAGTTCACATGCTGGTTTCCTTGTGGTGAATACTCAGGTCAATAGTGGTAACAGAGGCTATCATGCCATAAGCAGGTATCCTCGAGCGGACTTCATATCTTTGAACGGCCCTGAATTAAGAATGGCGACTCATAATCGTTTTGATCCACTGGAAACAGTGGCCGAAGCGGTGGCTGACAATAAGCAGGCTAAATACTTTGCTGTGACATTGGGAAGCCAGGGCGCTATCTTATTGGATAGAGAACAGAATAAGGTTCATAAGGCGCCGGTATTGTCCACGAAAGTCCTGGACCGTATTGGTGCTGGGGACACCTTCTTGTCTCTCGCTGGAATATGTTTGAAGGGTGGGCTATCGGGGGAAATAGCCTTATTTGTTGCCAGTGCCGCTGCTGCACTGGATGTTCAGGTCATCTGTAATAGGGAATCAACCACTCCTGTAAATCTTTTTAAGTACATTGCCACCTTGCTTAAATAATTATGATTAGATGATTAAGCTGTCAAAAATTTCTCTGTCTCTTGTTTTCTGGCAGTATTAGATAGCACTTGATACCTTTTAAATTTCGTAGTTAAGCTTAGGTGTGATTATGAAGGTTGTGATTCTGGGGCATACAGGATTCCTTGGCGGCTCCTTGTTTAGGCATTTTAAGAAGACCGGAGTCGCAGTCGAAGGTTTTAACTCGGCTACTTTAGACCTGACCTTGCCCGCATCTGTTGCTAAATTAAGCGAAAAACTGGATGAGGAGACTATTTTAATAGTTGCTGCCCGAAATAGGGTGGAAGAGCAACATGGCTTGAAAGGTTTTAATCGAAATATTTTGATGAATCAGCATATAGCGGCATGCCTTGAGAAAAAACGTATAAAAAAATGTCTGTACTTTAGCTCCGATGGTGTCTATGGAGAGCCAGCCACAAACTTAAACAGGACTGAAACTGACCTTATTCAGCCAACAACTTTATATGGGATGAGTTCTTTCGTTGGCGAGAATTTATTGAAGATTATGGCCGAAAAACTTGGAACCCCTGTTCTTGTTTTTAGGCTTTGCAGGGTTTATGGTCCAGGAGATCTTGAGATTAGTTCCTATGGACCTTCAAAATTTATAACCACTCTATTGAAGGAAAATAAAATTTCCTTGTTTGGCGCAGGAGAGGAAAGGCGGGCTTATTTGCTCATTCTGGACCTTGTGAAAATTGTTCAACAACTGATTTTAAGTGATGTTGAGGGAGCTTTTAACGTAGGGATGGGGGCAAGTTTTTCATTTAAAGAGATAATTGATGTGTTGCAGAAAATATCCAACAAGAAGCCGGATATAATAGCTCTCAAACGAACTCGGAATAATATAGACTTGGGTTTTAACATAGAAAAACTGATGGGTGTGCTACCGGGCTTTAAATTTACCAGTTTGGAACAAGGTTTGGGCGAGACCTACGAATCAATTTCAAAAAATCTTTCAATTCTCAAAGCTTGATCAGGTTTGACTGGAATGGAACAAAGAAGATTAAGCTGAAACTGGAGTAACTGGATCGTATACTATTTTCACTATTTGTGAGATTTTTGTAAGACCTTTACCCTAGTTTCACCAGCCCTCTCCCCACCTTACCATTACTCAAATCGCTAAGCGCCTCATTAATTTCTGACAAGCTGTAGACATTTGTGATCAAAGGGTTCAGGTCAAGGTCTCCAGATTGTAATAAGTTTGCATACATGGAAATATCTTTATCCGGTTGAGTCTCCCCCCCCCAGGTTCCAACAATTCTTTTTCCCTTGATTAAATCGAAGGGGTCCACCGCAATCTTTTCTCCCTTGGGGAGGTTTCCCGCAATGATACAAAGCCCTCCATTGTCACAAACGGCCTGAAAAGCGGTTTCCATTATTTTCCCAATGCCAGATGCTTCGATGGAAAAATCAACTCCCTTTTGTTTGGTGATTTCCATGATAGCTGGAAGAATGTCCTGTTTTTTTCCATTTATTTGATGGGTGGCTCCGACTTTCATGGCCAATTCAAGCTTGTGGTCAAATATGTCTATGGCAATAATGGTCTTGGCCTGCCTGAGCTTACATCCTATGATCGCGCTAAGTCCAATTCCCCCAACCCCGAATATGGCAACTATAGACCCTTGCTTTACCTGGGCTGTGTTGATCGCAATCCCTGCTCCAGTGGGAATGGCGCAACCTAAAAGGGATGATTCCCGTAAAGAGGGCCCATTAGGAATAGGAACCACCCTGTTCTCAGATATTACAGCCCGCTCCATAAAGGTTGAAATAGCACCCGAATTTACTGTAGACCCATCGTCTCTTGTGTAACTCGCTGAGGGAACATCCAGGCCAGCACCTTTAATCCATGTCAAAACTACGGAATCCCCTTCGCGGACTTTAGTAACTTCGGGGCCGATTGCCTCAATGGTTCCTGCTCCCTCATGACCAAGCGTATGAGGCAAAAATTTATCCTCACCTTTCGAACCATTTACCTCGTTTAACTGGGTATGGCAAACCCCGCTATAGGCTATTTTTACCAAGACTTGCCCGGCTTTCAACATAGGTAAAGTCAGTTCCTCAATTTGCAGAGGTTTATTTGTTTCGGTCAAAACTGCGGCTCGAGTCTTCATATTTTTTTATAGGTTGGCATTGGTTTGTTGATGGAACTGCATAACGGCTTGACCAGTCACTGGAGTTATGGACAGCTTGCAGATTTCTTGAAATGGAAAAGCTTTCACAGCTTGTCCCTCATTCAGCTTATGCTTTTCCCAAACAGAACTTACATCCGCGACGAAGAACCAACTGCGCACGGGTATTTTTTCAGCATACTCGGTGCCGTCTATATACCACAAGTACTTAAACTCCTGAGGCCATATAGTTAGTTCCTCAGCCACTTCCCGCTTTACGGCCTCCAACGGAGTTTCATTTCCCTCAATTTCGCCACCGATCAGCGACCATTTTCCCGCAGCAAGAAGATTGGGTTTGTTATCCCTTAAGTGTAAGACATACCGGTGCCGCAATAGCAGAATGGCCTGGACGACTTGAAGTAGGGGAGCATTTGCTTCAGGAACGTCATTTGGTTTGCGATGAACTACCAATAATCACCATTGGCCATGACCGGCTTTAAAAAGAGCTTCAATCTGGTAGTGCTGACCTTGGTGAGTTGTGCGCAATCGCTCATAGGGGCCCTCATGTTATAGACGATAAGAAAAGCTCTATGCTACCTTTATTTACCCTTATACCGACAAGCAGAACTACCTTTGTATGCTGAGTTTGGGATTTTAAATCAAGAAACTGTACTAGGTTTTCTAAAAAAATTTTCAAATGAATTTCCTGTGCTCATAATATTCCCGAGCTCATATTCCTTGGAATGTAGTTTTAAAAACTTAAGAATTTCATCCTTTTGGCTTTCTGTATGGCTAAGAAGAATCTCAATGCCATTCGGCCTAAAATTCTTACCCGGATCATCATTAAAGTCGCCATCCATCAGGTTGGCAAAGTCAAAGTGAAATAGCTTTTGTGGGCGGTGGTCGACAGCGAACACATTCTGTTTGCGCATCAAACTGAACTCTGCTAATTCTTCCAGATAACTGAATTTTTGATCGTCAAGGCTGAACTTTTTGAGTAATAACTTTTTAGTCTGTTCGAAAACAATTTTATGCAATTCGTCCATATACTTAAACATAGCTTGCCCACGATACATCAATTGTTCATTATTTCCCAATTCCCCATTTTGATAACGTCGGATTACTTCAGGCGTGCTTAAAAATTCGCTGACCTCTTCTTTTGTATTCCAAAGTTCCTTGGTGTCTTTTAGAAAATTTTTATAAACAGGTTCAAGCGGGCCATTCTTTTCGCGCACTTTTTCATATATGTTGAAAATAAGATCGGAAACTAAAATGCCATTTAATATCAGTAAATTAAAAAACTCTCTGAATAGACCGTTGTTATAAAAGATTTCAACGGTTAAATCCATCAATCGGCACTCCAGGTAATCAGAGTGTGGCATGGTTCCACTGCCGACACATATTTCGTCTATTTCAGGGGCGTTAAAGCTTTCCTCGAACAGCCTATAATCACTTACCGTATGGGGAACAACTCGAAATTGGCTTTGCAGGTCAAACTGTTTCCGGGTCTCTCTGCTGGAGGCTTCTGCTCCTGGTAGCATGATGAACTGATGTGAACGAACCATTCCCAATCCGGCATCAATTAACTCCCTGATGGATTTCAAATGGGCTTTATAGGTGCCCCCAGGAAGACACAGTATTAACTCAGAGAAACTTCCGGACTCATAGGTTTCTTTCGACTCTTTCCCCTTTGCCATTTGAATCATCTGGTCTAGTGAGATATTACTTCTTTTGACACTTTTTAAAACTGCTTCGTCTGTCGACTGGATGGCGGCACTTACAGTGGCTCCTTCAACCAATGATGCGGCATGGATAACCCGTTCCTTATTATTTTTACCATTAATTCCAAAAAATCGTTTAGGCCACTTATATTGTTTTTGAACCAGAGCTATCTCTTTACAAAAATCTATATCATCTTTATACATCCCAAAATTCAAGTCAGTTACCATGCACACGGAAGACTTGCTTTTTTTTGCGAGATAGTTAAGTTCTTCTTTAGACCTTTCGAAAGAAAAACTAAAAATCCTGTTATAGTGATCATCACCACTTTCGCAAAAGGTGCACTTAAAAGGGCAACCTCTCTTTGTTTCTACCATGGGGATAAAGTTTTGCTCCAGAAGGTGATCACATAATCCAGTTAAATAAGGTGACGGTATTTCATCCAGGTTTTTTAACTGGGGCAGTAAGTCTCCTTGAATAAAGCTTTCGCCTGACAAATAATGGGTGTTGGGAATTTTTAAGCCCGTCTCTTTTAATTTGGGAACATCAAAACCGAACTCCTTCAACTTGCTGAATAAACCTAAAAAAGCTGATTCCCCCTCTCTAAAAATATAAAAATCTATCACGCGATCAGACCGCAAAAACTCTTCCTGACCCTGACTATCCAAAGGGTAATTGGGGCCACCAAAAACAATTATGGTCTCAGGAGATTTCCGCTTAATTCGCTCTGAAAACTCAATGGATAGGTTTTTATTCCATATAAAATTAGAAAAGCAGGCAATCTTTGGGGTTCCCTGCTCTAAATAAGTTGAAAAATCTTCCGGTCGTTGAAAAATTTGAATCTCAACTTGATCTCCAAGTTTTTCGTTTGCCATAGAGGCAACCTGCGCTATACCTAGCCCAATACCAGTGCAAGAATGATTTGTATGCACTAAGTTTGAGAAACTTATTTTAACTGGCAACATATTGACCCCTTAACCTGCCAATTTTATGGATAGGAAAAATAAACTAGAGTTATTATCGGCAATCATCAATCTACACCCAAACTTTTATTTTTATCCAGCTTCGATTTGCATGCTGGTCGGTCAAAATCGAGGTTCCCTGGGAAAGTCTATGGAAGTCAAAGGAGAACAGAAAGTGGGCGTCCCCAGCGGGATAAGAGGATTTCACGCCACTAAAAAATGGCTCTTTGATGCTTGAGAGGCTATATTTCTAAAAATATCGAGAAAATATAATCACCTGCTAGTTATAAACAATCCTGTGTATCAACAATGCTTCCAGTACAATACCCATTAAGAACGAAGCAACAATTTATCACAAAAATGCGAGAGGGTCTATACGTAGCAACTGGCGCATAGCCCTACCATTTTACTTCCGCAAAACCGTAGGCTACCTGGCCCACCATCGAAATTACGGCAATTATACCTTTAAACACAATAAGTTGTGAGATGGCCCTTGTGCGAGCAGAGAGGGGAGGTGCCAGCGACAATAATAACGGGTTCTGAGGCAACTCAAAGGCTCAGAGAGGGTGTTCTCGCAAGGCCAATTTGTAAAACCTTGTGAGGCATCAATGGCCAAATTAAAGTTTGTTGAGGAATTATAAATCAGAGGTACCCTCAAGGTATTTCGACCTTCTGCGGATGATTTGGCCCAGCTTGCGACCGTATAAACTTTGTTAGCTTGGCAAAATATCATTTAACACGGAAGAAATCTCCTCGGCAATGGCTTCTACCCCCAATGCATTAAAATGACAACGGTCATGACGGTATTCCTCTCCCAGGCTATCTGTTACTTCTGTTACATAGGTATTTTTATCTTTGCCTAATTGCAATTGTTGGGCATTTAAGGTTTCATCTCTTGCTAGCTCATTCCCGCATACGGATGTTTGTGTGATCACAAATTTGACATTTTGCTTGTTCTTTAGGTCCTGCAGGATCTTTGATTTCATTAGGTCAAAATATTTTATGTAATCTATTCTCTTTTTAGGCGTAGTACAACTCGGTGTATCCTTATCACACATCCATATAGAGTCCGACTCCCCCTGTATCCAGATTACTGCACTTAAATCGTGTCCATGCTTTTGCAAATCTTTTAGTTCTTCGTTGGTGTATTCTGATAATCGAGGCCCCTCGTCACTCCATGCTTTAATGGATGTTCCGACCCAGCCCGTAGTCAGAAAAATATAAGGTAATTGGGAAATGAGTTTACTTGCAATTGCAGGTGCTACAGATGCCTGCCCCCCCGTTGCGCCAAAAACCGGATTATCCAGCACATAGCAGGAACCTTTAAAAAAATTTACATGCCGCTTGTTTTCATATTCTTTGCTGAATAAATAATTGCCTGCGTTGGATTGGCCGGTAACCAATATGACCTTTGCGGACTTGGGGCAGTCAACCTTTTGCCTGTCAAATTCAAAATATCGACCCCACATGCCATATGCGGTTCCGAGTTGAGTTCGAAGCATTCCCGCCATATACCCATTTTTAAATTCCAAATACTTGTTTCTATTTTTTAAATAGTTAACTTCAGAACGCATTGCAGGAAGAACGAACAAAGTTTGCTTTAAAGTTGCTTTTACAGCCGGAGGAATAAGTTCTTTTATCTTTAAATAAATAAAGTTATTGCTGCCTATGAATTTCCAGCCTAAAAAATAAATAATTATTGTGGAAACCAGCAATGCAAGTAATGATTTTTTAATGAGCCCGGTTCGCATTTTTCAAAAAATAATTTTCCGTTGTAAAAATTCCCCAGAATAACAGGGTTCAGTTTGTGGTTGTTTGAATCTTTGCCAACTTATTTAATACCGATTTGCCTTGGGAAACTGATCCAAATCGCATGTCAAGCCCTGGCTCAAAAACCTGCATAAACAAACATTGCAGGGTTTTCGATTGTGCTGGCTACGAATGCAACCAGGACTAGCTTTAAAAGTACCCACCCCATCTTTAAGGCCACATCTAATACTGAATTCGGTTCCAACGTGAAATATTTGATCTGTTTCATGATATTTTCGCTCAGTTATTTGTTATAGATCAAGAAAGTTTATTCAGTAATTGTAGCAAAATGCATTAAGGGATTTGTTTCTTCGCTGTTTATGGAATATCGCCAAAGTTCTTTTTTATTTTCAGAAGTTTTGGGAACTAAACTAAAACCGAGGCTGTTATATAGGTTTTTGACCAAATTATTTTTTTCAGTAGGAATATATTCGCCTTGAATGGTTTTTTTATCTGTTTTTTGAAGGATGTAAGAGAACACCGCCTGCTCAACAGTCCTGTTGAGGACTCTGCAGCTCATTACCCAACTTTCAATTTGAAAGCAATCTGCATGCGGCATCAGGTTAACTACTGAAATAATTCCCTGAGACCCAAAACTATCTTCATAGGAAATGGCCAAAACGGAGCCACCTGCAGCTATGAGCTGATTTAAATCGGCTGCTTTGTGGCGGCGAGTGGTGAGGTTGAATTGATTCGATTTTTGGAACATCTGTATAATCCGAGCCTGGTTGTCAGGGTTGAGAGGGGTTATGTGCAAGCGAATATTAATTTCCTTGAGAAAATCATCGATATTATCGAAGCTTACTTTAAGTTCGCGTTGTTCTTTAAGCAATATTCCTCTGGCACTGCGTTCCAGGTCTTCCTCCGAAATTGAGACTGCATTGAAGAATAATGTTGCGCTTAGGCGGTCTAAAGTCTGCTCCGGGGATGGCCCGGCGAAAATAACATCAATATAAGGGTGAGCGGTCAATACCTGGGCAATCTCAAATATATTATCCTCCATGAGTACCATAAATTCAGAGCCAAACCCCAAGTCTTCTGAAACTCTACTGACAGATTCACTTTTTGGATGCCATCCCAATTGGATCGATGAAAAGTCCTCTTCTTTTAAAGCCAATTCTGAATTTTCTTTAAATATTTTTTTAACCTGAGGGTCATTTCGGCTAACTCCGGCCAAGAAGGTCCCTTGAGCTTTAAGGGCTTTGATATTTTCCTGAATGATGCGGTATCCCAGAGCATTTGGTGAGCCATAGCCGCATTCCACGCCGGTACTTCCCAGCTCAGCAACTTCCCCTCCCCATAGAGTGTTATCCCAATCGGTCACCAAGGCTCTATGGGTTTTCCCCGACAGGTGAGCAATTGCCGAAGCGAGCTCGTGGGCAACCGTAATGGTTCCCGAGGGTTCATAAGCCATTCGAGCGCGAAGATAATTAAGCGTACCCAAAGCTTGGCGTCCGCCCTCTCTAAAAACAGCACCGGCTAAATCGATCACCTGTGCAAGGTTAGAATTGTTTTGGGACAACCAGAGATTAAAGGATGAAATGGCCAGGTTCCAACCCACAACCTGATTATGCGACAGTGCACCCGAGGGCAGGGGGAAAGCCTGCCCTGGAAAGTTGGTTACCAGGATTTCTGCGTTTCCATGGGTTTTCATTGTATTAATCAGGCTGGCAAATGACTCTTGAGCGCGCTCCAAATCTGTATGCTTTACGAGAGTGTGGTTCCCGGTAAAGTTTTTCAGCCAGCGGTCAGACATAATCCAAATTACCAAATCCGGTTTTGAGGAATAAAGCATGGAGGACGGGTCGAGAATGGTCTGCTCTACGGAATCGAAGGGAGATAATTCGATTTCTGTTTCTACGCCCCGGGCACCGCAAAACATCGAAACCAAAGGCATCAGATTATCTGCAGTGAAATCTGCAAGAAGGGCTATTTTGCGTTTAGCAGGGTTGGGTTTAAGGGGGAGAGCCCCATTGCTCGACCAGAGGTTATACAGTTTTTGGTAGTACAGCAGGCTTTGCCGGGGCTGAAGAATGGCAAGACGAAGCATCGCCTTAACTGCATCAATACTAGCTTCTCCAGATACCTGTTCAAAAACTTTCAAAGCTTTAGAAGAATTACCTTCTAATAATTTTGTTAGAAAATCATTGTTCATAGATAAGGTCAGCGGTTTCGGTAAGCTTGGGAAATTGGTTAAGCCGTTTATATGAATTCAAAGAAAAAGTGCAGGCCGGTTCCCTCTGATTATTCACATTAAACTGGAATCAATATTTATTAGCTGGTCCGCAATCAGGCCAGCCACAAAACGGGCACCTTCAGGGGTAAAATGAAAAAGGTCGTACATATAGGTCTTATTTTTAGGAACCATCCGATCCATATCGACGACCAAAGCATTCTCGGATTTTCCAACGAGTCTGATGGTTTCATTGAAAGCTTCATGATGGCCTTTGAAAGTTTTATAGAAAGAATTAAAATCCATATTGTAACTGTTGGCCCAGTTCTGAAGGGAGACGTTAACTTTTCCTTCAGGTTTTTCAATAAACCTGCTTGAGGGAATTGATAAAACAGGTGTGATGCCTCTGGATCTGGCTATATATATAAAAAGCTTCAAGTTAGCTATGAAATCATTTTTTAATTCGCCTATTTGATTTGGCAGCTTCTTTTCCCCTCTGGACGGGGAGGCATCCTTCGAGTTTTTCGCCCTTGCTTCAAGCCGAACCGTAGCGATATCGTCTTTAAAGATTAATAGTCTTGAATAAAGATAAGGAAAAACAAGTCTCGTTGAATCTTTGATAATATCCTTGCCATTCCGCATTATTCTTGCGAGCCCGGACCTTTCTTCTTTAATGATGGGTTCTGGTGAGTGCTTGCTCCAATAATCTCCATAGTTTAAAAGATATAAGAGATCGTTGTAATTATGGCTCAGAATTACAAATCGGGGTTTCAGGGGAATAACTTTATATAGCAAAAGATTAATTGAGTGCAGGCTATTGCTTCCCATGATTCCGCCATTATATGAATTGACTTTTTTCCCTAGCCGTTCACTCAGGATTTCCCCAACTAGAACGGGGTATCTCTTTTCTTCATCGAGAAATGCGCTCTCGACCTGGGATCCTCCAAGGAACACAAGAGAAAAATCCGGGTTCTTATAAATTTCTGATGGAATTATAAATCCATTCTCATCCGTTCTCAGCCTGTATTCTTTTTGGACCAGATTATCGGAAATCCGCATTGTGGTTTCATCGGGGGTTACCAGACGATCCATTAAGGGGAGGTACTCCCTCAGGGAGACATAACGTTTTACCGGAGGAACATAATTGAGAAGATTATAGTCCTTTTTATCATGTGTATATTTAATGGCTACGTTGGCTGCGGACAAAACAATTGCGATTGTCAGAAAAAGCACCAAAATGGCCTTTAAGACAACCCCTTTAGCAGGTTCTGAATCCAGCTTTTCTTTCACCTGACCTTACCCCAATGAGTTTATAGTTGAAATTCTATTTTTTGGCAGTATTTTCAATCTGTTTCGGTCGGATTTAAAAAATGGTCTTTTATTTGCGTCTTCAAGATCGCTCGGCTCAAAGTTGTTGATAAGGGGGGTTGCGCTCAGGAGGAGAGCGAGTAATAAATAGCTCATACCATGAAGATTCCATCTTTAACGAAGTAAGCAGTTGTAGTATAGATGATAAAAACATAGGCGGGTCCGAGCACCCTTGTCCCTGCTTTAAAGATCCGGTTTTGGTTCACGGGATCCTGCAGATACTTATCCCGCACAACTTTTTCAATGGCCAAAACTACTCCGTTAGCCAAACCCCAAACCAAAAATTCCCATGTGAGTCGATGCCAAAGTCCCACCATTCCAAAAGAAACCATCAAGGTCAAAACATTTGCCAAAAAGGATCTCTTTATTCCCATTCGTCTTACAAGTTGTACTTGGAGGGGAAAAAATACATTATTCCGGATGAAAATGCCTAATGACATATGCCAGCGAGTCCAAAATTCTGTCATGGAACAGGATAAAAAAGGACTGGAAAAATTTTCAGGGGTACGCACTCCATAAAGACGCCCCAAACCGAGGGCGACCTTTGAATACCCGGCAAAATCAAAGAATAAATAAACGAAAAAGAACCCCGTGTCCAGCCAGCTGTTGATTTGAACGGTTCCGTCCATGCCCCATACATAAATTTTTATTCCCTCAGCTAACACAAACTTGTAGAAAAGTCCGGTAGTTATCTCGTTGGCAACCGAAAGTAACTGGCCGAACCTGGGCCTCGCTGTAGATGGTTTTTCATCTGCCTGCACATGTTGTTCGTAAAAATTAATGGGGCCGGCGGCCAGCATATGAAATGGCGTGATGTATCCAAAAAGGGAAACCGGGTCAAGAAGTTTGGCGCCACCCCAGACAACTGAGCGGCACAGGTCGATGCATCGAAGAAACACATATGAAAAGGAAAGGGAAGCCAGCACAGGAAATACCAGTTTGGCTGGGGCCCAGGGCATAATTTTTATCAAACCCGCTATGGTATCGTTGTTCTCCATATTGAGTTTATAAAAAATAAAAATCAGGGAAACCAGAAGCAGACTAGAAACTCCTGCCGAAATACTTATCGCAACCTTTTTTTGATTTCGGAAGTATAGGGCTATGGCTAAAATGCTCCAGAGAAAGAAAGCCAGGGACAATGCCACAACAATTGTTTTCCAGCCCAGTAAAACCGTTAATATTCCAGTATTGATCAGGCCGAATTTAAAACTCAACCGCAAAGGAAGTTTTATCAAGAGTAAAAGGTAGGCCAAGAAGGCCATCATCCAGAACTCAGAATTAACAAAAAACATCAATTAGGATATCTCGCTAAAGAAAGAAGGTCAGGGTATGCTCTCAGAAAAAGAGGAGGCCTGAAATAGAATAGGGGGCTCAGGGAAGTTTTTTCCCTAGCAGGTTTTTTAGGTCGCCTACATTTTGCAATTCCGCGATTTCGTCGTTGCTAAACTTTATCCCAAATTCCTCTTCGACAGTAACCACCAGGTTGATATGGTTGAAGGAGTCCCAGCCGGGAACATCGCTGGCAACAAGCTCATCGTGTAGAACCAGAGATGGGTTGTTAAATAGGGTTTGAAATATTTCAGTCAGTTTTTCCATGCGTTCGTCATTCATAAGCCGTCCCCACCTCCAAAGGGCACAAGATTTTTATTGAAATTTGTAAAAGTTTTGATAGGTTGCCGAAAAGTCCTTAATTAACTATGAATACAAATGTTCCCGCGAAACTGCCACAATGCTTGCCAATATAAAACTAATTACTGCTGCATAAAATACTATCTTAATCGGATTAGGAGATATTGGAATGTTGGGAACTAAAGAAGGATAGGCAAGCCGTATGCCGCTCGTTATTCCAGAAAGCTTGACCTCTACATCCCTAAGTCTCCTAGATAAAAGCATAAATGTTACCTCATTAGCTTCAATACGTTTTTCGGCAAGCTCAACCTCCATGCTCTTGGAAACTTCTACTCCTCCTGAAGATACCAAAGCCATCTGCAAATTTTTTGGTACATTACGCAAATTCTTCAAACTATTAGCTCTGGTTTCAATTTCAACCTCAAGGTCCAAAATGGATGATTGCAAATAAACCCTGTTATCGTTCAATGGGGGATATTCTTGACCTGATATTTTTGTGCCTGCCGGTATAAAAAAAACGGGTTCGGCCTGGAGTTGCTGTTTCTGGGTCTCAAGCTTGTTTTTTAGCGCAGCAAGAATCATGGTTCTGTTAGTTTTCCCGAACTCGTAGGCCATGGTTTGATTAGTTTTCCTGAGCCCATAATCATTTTCCAGACTTGCCTTGACCTGGTTGTAGAGAGTGCGGGTAATTTTTAATATTTCCGTTAGCTCTCCCATTTTCATTTTCTTGTTTTCGTCTATCCAAATAGTTGCCCAGGTATTTACAATATCGGCAATAAGTTTTGGGTCGGTCCCTTTAGCCCTTAAGGCAAAAAATTCTCCAGGAAAATTCTCTTTTTTGGCGACAGGGATCTTTCCTGTAGGATTTGTCACCTCAAGCATACCTGCAAGGACCTCCACAAACATCGGCTTATCCGTTGCGCCACTTTTAAGATCCAACTTTTTAATAACTTTTTTCACTAACTGGGGATTGGTTGCTAAGCGGGTAAAACCTGGAATACCTGTTATTGAGCTTGTCTTGACATTGCCTTTCGACTCACCAATAACCTCAGAAAAAGAAAGATAAACGATCGCCTCGGCCTGATAGGTCCGCGGCAAAAACTTACTACCGATACCAGCGAATATTGTTGCTGTTAGCGAGAAAATGATGATGGAAAGTTTCCACTTCCAAAGGACTCTAAAGATATCCGATTCTTTTTCTTCCACGCTTGCTATTTCCCTGTCCATTTAGTTTCCTCAAAAAATCAAGTTTTTAAGCATTTTCGCCTTTGTTGCAAAAACCTATTTCACCTGTTATGTAGTTAAGCTCAAGACATACCCAACACTATTGTTAAACGATTAAGACTGCTATTCATGGGAGGGGATCATCGCTCCAAGGCTCGTGAGCCTTTATCTTGAGCGTGAGCAATAATTTCGAAGCCGGACATGATTAAACGGTCACTAATCTCTGCGGAATTCCATTTCTCTGGTAAAATTATGCTTTTTCAAGGTTTAAAAGGGGTGAATTGATGTTGGATAAAAATGAGTGTGTTCACACTGAGGAGTGACGACCTTTCAAGTGGTAAAAAGTTTCATCTTTGCCATACTAGAAGAACAAATCTATAATCAAAAACCGGCCAGGGAAATCAAGCCGGAAAACCCTTGATTTCTTCCTAGAGAGGTCGTCAGTCCCTCCAATAATACAACATGTTGCGAGAATTGCAACTCTTTCCAACCAAGCCGAATATACCACAATTGGCAGGATATTTGTAGACTATAAATTGAATTTCTGGCCCAACTGAGGGTTGACATTTTCCAGGATTTTGACACCCCCAGAATTTGAGAGGCGGAGTTCCAGCGAAAGGCCACTCTTAGGGAAATCAGGATCCGGTCTTGTAGAAAGTGGATAAGATGCAACTTAATTTGGGAAGGGTAAAGCTCCTACAATGGTCTTACGAGACCAGGTTTTTCATGCTTGAGAATGGATCCCACCCGCTATTTTTACCAGAGTTTAAACCTGAAAACCTTTTTTCAGCTTTAAGGATATCTGTTATCGAATATGGGTTTGGGATTCCAAGTCCTTCCATTTCACAGGTAAATTGCTCAAGCCTTCCAAAGCGTTCCTCCTGTGATAAATCTTGATCCACGTGATAGGGGGAAACGGAAAGAATTTCGTTAATGTGGTCACTAAATCGTGCTTTGGATTCTTTTTCGGAGCTGATTTTATCGGATTTTGAGAGCCCAATAGGGTGATACTGAAAAAGCCAGGCGTCGGACTGATAAATATGCCCTGAGCTGTCTTTAATAAATTTAAGTGTTTCCTTGAATTCGTTTTCTGTTTCACCAGGATACGCAATGATCCATAACGTTGATGTTAAGATTCCATGCTTGGACAAAGCGTATAAGCTCATTTCCATATTTTCAGGAGTTGTATTTTTAACCATGTCGTCCAATATCCTTTGACTGGCAGACTCCATACCAAGTCTGGCGCGAAACAGTCCACCTTCTCGCCAAAGTTTTGTGCGTTTTTCTTGTGTACATACTTTGTCGGCCCTTAAGTAACAATCGAGAGTATAGGGTTTGTTGTTATCTTTGATTTCCTGTGTTAATGGAGTGATTATATGGTTTGATAATGAGTCGCAAATATAAAAAGAGGACCGGTTATATTTGTCAGCAAGGCCATCAATTTGGTTGTAGACCGATGATGCCGTATTGGATCTAAAACCATCCCAGAATACTGTTTCCGCGCAAAAAGAACATTCAAAAGGACACCCTCTGGAACTTGATACTGATAGCTGCAAATATTTGTTCGTATTGAGGTTGCCGTAGTCAGGGGTAGGAGCTTTTTTGAAATCTATAAAGGCATTGCCATCATCAAGAAGAGGTTTAAGTAGCACCGGGTCAATAATTCTTGCTGATATTTCATTGTTAAGTATTTTGACAAGTGCTTTTTCTCCTTCGCCAATGACAAAATGATCGATAAAATCATTTTTTTTCATGAAGTCTTTAACTTCATGGGGGCTGGAGGTTATGCCCATGACCGGGCCAGGCCCACCGACTATGGTTTTGATTTTACCATTTAAATTTTTAGCATATTTTAAACAATGAGTGGTTCCCGCCCAGGTTGAGTTATTCAAATAGCATCCGATAAACTGGTAGTCCTTTTGTTGCATCTCCTGATTAACTACGCTCTCAACCATCGAGTACAATTCGTCAAAAATCGCGTCAAATACACTTACATCGAGTTGCTCACAGAACTTTGAGTGATTTCTTGCATCCATATTCATCACTTCCGCAACCAGACCCGGATAGTAGGGTTTACTTCTTGCGTTAAGATACAGCAACTGATGTATGGATAGCATTTCTGTGCCATTACGGAAGATATTCCATCGCTCCATGTAGGGGAACATTTTCAAAACGGTTAAGAAGTATTTATTCTGCAATTTAAATATCTGGTCATTCGTATTAAAGTCCAAAAGGTCTACCTGATGACCTTCACGCTCAGCATAAGATTTTAGAGAAGATACCCCTAAAGGAACACAAACCGGGTCCCAAAAATGGGGAACAATGAGTAAAGTATTTGACATGATGTGTTCGGTAACCTCTTTTTTTGAACGACTTGGTCTTGCTCGGTTAGTAAATCAACTGCATTATCATGCTATCACGGAGTGAGGCTATATGTTATAGCTACTTCCTTAATGCCTCAGTCTCAGCAACATCACTGGGATGGGTTGTTCTCCAATGCTCTCTGTCACGCCTAATCTTTGCAAGGTGCTGTTCGATATTGTCGCTTGAAATCTTCACCCCAAAATCTTCCGCAACCACTCGTCCCGGTTCAACATGGCTGAATATGAGGTCTAACACCCTATCGCCAAGTTCCTTTTTGTAATGCGATGACTCCCAATACCACTCCATAGAACTCATTTTATCACCCAAAGGAGGTACTTCTTCGGTAGTGTAGGTGTTGTACCCTGAGAAGTCCCAGAGCGGGAAAGACGGTTTCCCGGCTTTACGTGCCTCATCCTCGTTAACTTGAGCCAGTTGGCGTTTCCATTTTTCAAAGGTCGACCACAATCCTTTGGCGGCTATTACCTCTTGTTGGCGGGCATGGGATGGAGAAATCATTAGCCGAAAGTCGATTTCCCTTCGATAGGCGGTTTTCAATAAAGTACGGTAAGAACCAACAATTAACGGATCGTCCTCCAGAGTAGCTAAGACGAATTTCCGGTATTGTTTATTGAAATAATTATGTTCGTTTATGAGAAATTCCTCATGATGATCAAATTGCTCCCGCAGGCTGAAAAAGGTAGCCCTTCCATTGTTGAGGGAACCGGGATTTTGGCCCTGTTTTGACAGGGTTTCCATGCCATCACTAATAGCATCCAGAGATGCTAAAGTAGCAAGATAAGTATCTATTCCTTGGGTTTGTGGGAGGCCATTTGAGTCTACCGCAAGATTTTTTTCGTCAAAATCAGATCTGGGAAGGTGCCCTTTCTGAAATTGAAAGAAATCAAAGTCAATCACTACCTGTTTCAGCGGGTTCACAGAATGCGCATGCTGAAAATAGCGTAACATTTCATAAATACTGGCTACCGGGAAAGCCAGGTTGTAGACGGGGTGGCCACCCCATCCGGGGTGATTAGGGTCCAGCCCCACATCGCCACGGGATGTCCCCAGGATAATTGCGGCAGGTTTCTGGTGCCGTACTTGATAGGCCTTAGCCAGTCTTGAATGAGATCTAAAGACGGGCTTATCTATATTGATCCCATCAATCCCAGGAATGTCATACACCCCATAGGGGTCCATTAGGAGATTAAAAGAAACCACAACCGCAAAAGCCATGGTAAGTCCTAAGCCTATTTTTTTTAAATATTCATGGAATGGGCGTTTTGAAGTCATGGTCTTTCTCAAAACTGAAAATAGAGAAACTCACTCACTTTAGTGAATGAGAGAAGTGAAAGCACAGCTAATGTTATGGTTGCTATTGCCCATGCCGTAACCGGTCGCCATTCCACCCATCTGGAATTAAACCGTTTGATACCGAATCCCTCCAAGCCCAGGGCAGGCTTGTACCGCTGCATCCACTGGAGTGTGTTGGGGGCAAAAAAGGTGATAAACGCAAGCAGTAATAATGAGCCCGCTTCCACAAGCCCTTCAAAAAATTCAAGTTCCTCCGAAAACCCCCAGCCCCTTCCAGCAAGAAAATCGCCTAACCCATAAAGATGATTAAGGTAACCAAGGTAGTTGGGAGGGAGTAAAAAACCATTTATTCCGAACATGCCTTCGAACATTTTTGTGGCCCCATCTATACTCTCAGCCCTGAAAATCACCCAGGCCATCACAACGCCGATGAAGGTAAGCATGCACCCCAAGGCATGGCCCCAGATAGTTGCTGATGTAGGCGTATTAAGAAAAATCTTTTTCTTGATGGCATGCCAGCCATGGTTGATAACCAGATAACTGCCATGTAGCCCACCCCAGATCACAAACGTCCAGCCCGCCCCATGCCAAAGGCCAATCAGCAGCATGGTGATCATGAGGTTTGCGAAGCGAAGCAGTGTGCCCTTGCGATTTCCTCCAAGAGGTATGTAAAGGTAGTCACGCGCAAATCTAGATAATGTGATATGCCAACGTCTCCAGAATTCAATTATGTTGCTGGCCTTGTAGGGAGAGAAGAAGTTAACCGGAAGAATTATTCCGAACATTCGACCAAGCCCGATTGCCATATCGGAATAACCCGAAAAGTCGAAGTATAACTGGAAGGTGAAAGCCAATGCCCCGCACCATGCGTCCACGAAGGTCAAGATTACGCCAGCCTCTGCCGCGTCAAATACCGGAGTGGAATAAACCGCGATGCCATCGGCAAGAATTACCTTCTTGAACAAACCGACAGAAAAAATGGTCAGTCCTACGGCCAAATGTTTCGCTTTTAGCCTGCAGAAGGTGTCTTTGGCAAATTGCGGCATCATCTCCCTGTGATGAACGATTGGCCCGGCGATCAACTGCGGGAAAAATGTTACAAAGAGGCAGTAGCGGAGAAAATCGCATTCCTGCGTTTCGCCTCGATATGTGTCGACTAGATAAGTGATCTGCTGGAATGTAAAGAATGAAATTGCAAGGGGAAGGATGATCCTTTCCAAGACAATATCACTTCCCGTCAGTGCATTGATATTGTCAACAAAGAAATTCGCGTACTTGAAGTACCCCAGAAGGCCAAGATTCGCCGCGATACCGACCACAAGCACTGTCTTAGCCGGTCTGCTGCCCAGGGAAACCCCTACTGCATAGTTGAACAGGATGGAAGTCAGGATCAGCCCCAGATATGCGGGATTCCACCATCCATAGAAGAATAGCGAAGCCCCTATGAGCCAGCTAACTGCAACTCTGCAGTGCCCCCGGTTCCCGATCAATTGGAACCCCAGCAACGTAACTGGGAGGAAAAGGAAAATAAATGCGTAGGAATTGAAGAGCATATCAGTTTAATTCATAGTCCAGATTTTAATCTGGCACTTATCCATATTTACTCAAGAGATGTTTAGAATATTCCGTAGAATTACTAATTGGACAGATGCTCATTTTGATGGGCTGAAAATGCTTCTCTAGTATAATTTATTTGACTTGATTGGGAAGAGTTGCCATTGCTATAACTCTTGTTGAGAAAATGCCTGTATTTCTCCTATCTTATTTGGAAGCTCTTGCTGTTCATTGCAAAAAGGAACTGGCCTTAGACGAGCATTTTTTCCTGATTATCTTCTGGGTGGTTGATGCCCTAACTTCACCGGAGTTTCCCCAAGGCATTAAAAGACCCACGGTAGCGAGTCTGGGTTTTTTATAGAGGGGGAGTATACTTTGCAAGGTTCGCTGAAACATTCAATAAGTCGATCGATTGAACTTGAGGTTAGGTCCTGAAACATACAAAAGCGGGAGGCTTTTTCACCAAACACACATTTTATTATAATCGCCGACTTAAGTCATTATAAAGTTTTTCGCCTGCCTCCTTTGTAAGGAAGCATGAAAAGTTGAAAGAATTTTATGATAATAAAATCTAAATGATGGAGTTGTTCAAGTAGAATATAATCGTACTTTATGAAAGACAAAGCTGCTGTATGCTTTTTTAATCTGGATATCAAGTCAGCATCCATTGAAGACCTATTCGAGGAGAACCTATGACGGTAAAAGTCAGTTTTTCTGATTTAACTCATGCGGGAAAAGTGGTTGCGACAGACACGTTCCCTTTGGGGAGTTGTATGATTGCCGCCAATGCCCAAAAAATATTGGGCAATGAAATTGATTTCGAAGTTTTCAGGTATCCTGCCGATTTCAGCACCTATCTGAAAAAAAATATTCCTGACCTCGCCTGTTTTTCGGCCTTTTCGTGGAACATCTGTTTGAGCCACGAGTATGCCCGGAAAATCAAAAAGGCCTTTCCGAAGACTATCACAATTTTTGGAGGGCCTGAATTTCCTTCAAAATACGAGGAGCAAAAAGCATTCCTCGAAAAATACCCGGCCATCGACTGCTTCTTTGAATTCGAGGGAGAAATGGCTTTCATCGAAATGTTCAAAGCGATGCAGGCGATAGATTTTGACTGGGAGCGGTTCAAGCGTGAGCGACGAACCGTTCCCAGTATCCGTTACTTAACGGGCGGGGAAATGATTGTCGCCGAATTGATGCCCCAGGTGACCGACCTCGATAGTTTGCCTTCACCGCATTTGAGCGGAATTTCTGACAAGTTTTATGATGGGGTCCTAACCCCTATGATGCAAACGGCCCGAGGGTGCCCTTACTCTTGCACCTTTTGCTGGGAAGGTGGGGACTATTTTCGGAAGATCAAGCGATTTAGTCAGGAAAGGATTGAAACCGAACTCAACTATATTGTCGACCGAGTTACTGTCCCCGACCTGTATATTGTTGACGCTAATTTCGGCATGTTTAAAGAAGACCTTGAAACCACTCATTTGCTTGCCGGGCTTAAGGAAAAACATGGTTGGCCCAAATATATGATGACTGCAACGGCCAAGAACCATAAAAAAAGGATGATAGAAATTGTTGGGATTTTGGGTAGTGACACGATGTCCTCATCTTTTTCTGTTCAGAATACGGACGAAGGAGTCCTCAAGAATATCAAGAGAAAGAATCCGCCTCTGGATCAGATAATCACCATGTCTGATACAGCCAACAGCATGGGTGGGCAGAGCAAAGCGGAACTTATTCTCTGCCTGGAAGGCGATAGTAAGACTGCCCACTTTCAATCTGTTTTCGACATGCTGGATGCCGGGATGAGCTATATACGGACGTATCAGTTCAGGATGCTTCGTGGTACCGAGTCGGAAAGCAAGGAGAGTCGTGAACAATATGGGTTGGAGACAAAATACCGGGTTTTGAACCGGTGTTTCGGTACTTATGAGTTTCGAGGGGAGAGCTTCAGCTCCGTAGAAATTGAGGAGATTGTTGTTGCCAGTAATACCATGAGCTATGCAGATTATCAGGACTGTCGACACCTTGGCTTGACGGTGGAGATTTTTAACAATGATTCTTACTTTGTCGATTTAATCAAGCTTCTGAACTTCCATGGAATTAAACGTTCGAAGTTTATTAAGGCAGTTGATGAGGCAATAAAACTGGATATGGGACCTCTCGCCAGCCTCTACTGCCAATTTACTGAAGAAGAGGAAAAGAATTCCTGGAATTCTTGTGAGGAAGTGGAGGAATTTAGCCAGAAACCAGGTGTGATCCAGCGTTATATAGATGGTGAATATGGGGCAAACGAACTCTACAAGTATCGCGCTCTGGCAATTGTTACCCAAGCCCAAGAACTTCACCGGTTTGCATTCCAGGTGGCCCGGTTTCTCCTTGATAAACAAATTTCTCAAAACCCGGTTTTAAATACATATATAACTGAATTGCAGGAGTTCAGCCTTTTGCGCAAAACGGATCTGATCAATATTGACCAGTTTGCAAGCCGCAAATTCCATTTTAATTTTGCGATGTTGTTGAAAAACTTATTTGTTCCTGATCCCATGAAGGCATACCAACCCGAAGGCATTGAAGTGGAAGTCTTTCATTCAGATTCTCAGCGTGAGTTGATTAGTGGTTATATCAGGCAATACGGAGAGGATTTGATAGGAGACCCGCGCCTCCTGATTCGCAACGATATTAATTTATGGTATCGGACTGCCCGGAATAATAAAGGGGATGGTGCTAAGGAAATGGTTTCTCCTGAGCTCAACTTATAAGTGCAACTCTGCTTGTTTAATCCTTAAACGATAAAAAACCCGTTTAATTAACATTTAGGTTATTTTTCTCAACCTGAAAAATAAAAACAGCCTAACATTTCTTTTAGTAATTGCTACCTCAGGCTGATTCTAATCGGCAATGAACCACCAGTAATCTCCTGTATATCCAATTTCAGGGAAAAGTTTTTTCCATTCTTCAACATGCATGTATGTCTCAGCTGTAAGAACCCATTTTAGCAGATTCTGATGCTCCTCCTCATTCCGCCAGGCATCTACCGTTATATAGCTGTTTCCTCTGGAGACACGCTCGATTTCCTGGAGAGACTTTTTGCAGCGATCAAGAGGAAGGTTGTGGATTGAGTTTATAGAAATAACTAAATCAAAACTATTATCAGGGAAATCCAGCTTGTCGGCGCTTCCCACTTTCAGGAAGGGCTTAACGGAAGGCATAGCCTGACCGATAGCATATTCGCTTATATCAATTCCCGATACGGTGCAATTGGGCATATCCTCTTTAAAATCATGCAGCATAAATCCCTTCCCGCACCCAATATCCAGAATGGCAGCATCTTCCGGTAAATGGTAATAACTTTTCATCCGTTCGACAACGGCTTTCCATCTACCATCATATTTGTAACCGCCATATCCGCATTTCCGGTCTCCATCAAAAAAATCTTTTCCAAATTGCTTGGCTAGACGAACAATTTCAGGTGTCTTTTCTTCAGCTCGTTTTTCATAATTGCGTTTGGTGTGGGGGTGTGTGTTTAAAAGATTAATTTCAGGCACGTGAATCTCTCTCTTTGTAATAGGTTGATAGGGTCATCTGAAGTGATAAATTTGTTTATGGCTGGTTATGATTAAAAGGGGAAGTAAAGTCAAGTGTCTATATGCGATTTCAAAACGCTCATACGGACGAAATATGACTTTTGTCAGGATTTGCCCCAAGGTCTGAATTGTTGGTAGAAAAATAAACCTCTGTTTCACGAATTAAATGTGCATATTGAGCTCGCATCAAGATTCTTCCAAGGCCATCAAATGAATCCCCATACTGTTTTAAATAAGAATTGATGGAATTTATTTTAGCTTGATCATGTTTGAAAAAATATGTTGCAGGTTGATCCAGTTTGTATAGTCCAGGTTCTACTATGAAATTCTTTTGCATAATGGCTTTAAAATCAAAATTAAAGGAGATTTCATAGCTGGCCACTGTATCCATCAGGTTTGTTTTTCTGGCTTTGCTGAAAGCTTTCGTTTCTTTTAGGTAAAGAGCCATTACTTCATCCAGAAGCCCATGTTTTTGTAGTTCTTTTTCCATGGCATCGAACAGCAGGTCATGCACATCCTCAAAAATTTTAAAGATTGCAGTTGCTTTTCCGTTGGCCATTTCATTGGTGCCTTCGTCCTTTGAAAGGTATTCGTCTATTTGCTTTTTTACCGAAGTTTCTAATTCATCTCTGGTTTCCCAGATCCCAGTAACCGAATCGGATCTGAAATCATCATAAAGTTTCGTAAGGCCTGTTGATGTCGTCCTCCGGCGATTATGAAACCTAAGAATAATGTTGAACCAGGATAAGTTGAGTTTCTTGCATAGGCCGCTCAGCTCATGGAACAATCTTCCATTGTTTAATATCTCTACGGTTAGGTCCATTTCCCGACAATCAAGATATTCTTCAAAACTCATCGTGTTATTGCCCACGCAAATTTCCTCAAACTCCACAGCGGTAAATTTTTCGTCTAGAAATTCATATTTTCCAAAAGAGCGTGGCATAAGACGAAATTTAGTTTTCAAACCATATTTATCCCGAGACTCTTTCGTGTTCATCTCAGTTTGACGGAGCATGATTAACTGGTACATTCTTACCCGGTTAACGCCAATTTCAACCATATCTCTCAAGCTTTTTGAATGGGCTTGTGCGCTATCACCGGGTAATGCCAGAATTAACTCGGTATAGCTATCAACATCATCAGTGCTCTGGTCTTCATCTTTTGCAGAACCTAACTCCTCAAGAGAAATATTGGAACGTTTAATATTCTTCAGAATATTGGGGTCTGTGCTTTGCATGGCCCCGCCGGCGAACATGGCACCATTCAGTAAAGAAGCAACTTTCATGACACGTTCTTTTTGATTTTTCCCACTACTAACGACTAGCTTCTTCGGCCAACCATAGTTACTCTGGATTTCAGCAAGAGCAGTCGCCTTATCTATATCCTCTTTAAACATTCCCCAGTTTGCATCGGTCAGGCATAGGTCGGTCATAGAGCCAACCCGATCAGCGATATATGCCAACTCATCCGACAAATTATGTCTCTTAGAAACCTTGCTATAGTAACTATGCCCCTCTGAGCAAAAGGTGCATTTGAATGGGCATCCCCTTGTCGTAGAGATCATTGGAATCAGAATGCCATCAAAAAACTTATCCATCAAACCCCCAATATATGGGGAAGGGAGGTTGTTTAAGTCCCCAATGCGCGGAAGAGGTTCTTCCTGAACGATAGTATTTTCAAACTTGTAATGGCAATTGGGTAATTGGGTAGTACCCCTTTTGAGTTCGTCCACATTGTAGTTGACTGACTGAAGACCTCTTACAAGTTCAACCATTGCGATCTCGCCTTCAAAGACGATATAAAAATCTATCAGGGGATACTTGCTCCAAAAACCTTCAATTTCATCCTGGGTAAGGCCGTAGTTTGGCCCACCCATCACGATGACTGTTTCGGGAAATCGGCGCTTAATTTGCTTAACGTATTCATAAGACAGGTTGATATTCCATGAATAGTTAGAAAATCCCATAACACGAGGAACCTGTCGGGACAATGCCGAGCTGAGATCGTTAGGATACTTAAACAGCTCTATCTCGAATTGTCCGGGAATTTCTGCATTTAAATTCGCGGCAACATAGCCAATAGCCAAAGGGAAAAAATTAGCAGAAACAATGGTTCCAGTATGGGAAAGGTCGGCGAAATAAATATTTGTTTTGGTGGGCATTCAAGATCTCAATAGAAGAAACAGGCTCTTGGCCAGCCTATATAAAAGTATCATTTTAAATGGGTTATGAGCTGAGATCAATCAGAATCCGAAGTCAAGGTTGCAAGCCCATTGCGAATAAAAACACATACAATAAAACTATAAGAGAATTTAAATGCCAGGCCGAGAATTACCAGTGCTTATAAGCTACTTTTCGGTGGGAGAAACCAATTACTTAAGATGTCAGCGCCCCGCATTATAAACCTTGTCAGCATGCCTATTTTAAGCGGATTGCTGAGCGCATTTTTCTAGAATACCCCGGAATTGCGCAAAACCAGATTCGATACTTTACAGTTTTTTGGAGAGTTGATGGCCAACCATATCCAGTGGGCGATATCATCAGGGGAGATCATGCTTTCTGCATCCACCCGCCCTATTGTTCCCGGGACAAGGTCTGTCAGCGTTGGACCGGGAATAATATTGATTATTTTGATATCTTTATTGGTAAGGTATTTTTCTTCGAGAGAGCGAATCAATCCAGCGACTCCCAACTTGGTAGCCGCATAGAGCGGAACTGCCTGAGAGGCCTTTAATATGGTTGTGGAGGATATATTTATCAATGCCCCCGTATTTCTTTTTTCAAACAACCTCATGGCATGATAGATAGACCAAATAGAGCCAGAAAAATTGGTTTCGATCAAGTCCTGCACTTGCTTGCCATCTAAATGCGTAAAAGGTTTTGAGTAAGCAATGCCAGCGTTGTTAACAAAAATATCTAGCGGGCCAAACTCAAGCTCGCATGTATTGAAAAATCTTTCAACAGAATCTTTGTCCCTGACATCCCCCTGAAAGGGGAAAACTTTGACGTGGGGATTTAATGCTTTTATTTCTTCGGCTAAATTTTCGAGTTTATCTATTCTGCGAGCGAAAATGGCAACAGAAACATTTTCTCGGGCCATTTTCAGTGCAACAGAACGTCCGATTCCACTGCTGGCACCAGAGATAGCGGCAAATTTATAGGTCATATTTTTTGACCGGGAAAAAACTTAGAGTACATTATTTATCAAATTGAAAAGTCTTTTTTAAACCTACTAACAAGGCTTCCTGGCTCGTTCAAAGTTATTCCCCCATCTATGACGATATCCTGCCCGGTAATTAATCTTGCCATTTTGGAGGCTAGAAAAAGAATAGCGTTGCTTAAGTCCTCTGACTGGCCAGGTTGTCCTAGAGGGATACACCAGTTCCATTGCGAACTCCAATCGGAGTCTGCTTCATATTTGGAAATATCGTGATCTCTTACCAGATATGCCGGGGAAATGCTGTTGACACGTACTCCCTTTGGGCCTCCCCAGACAGCCAGATATCTGGTGAGTTGTGTGACCCCGCTTTTGGCTACATGATATCCTATGGGTTGATCAAAGCAGACATGGTTGGAAAGAACAGAGGAGATATTTATAATGTTTCCGCCCCCGGATTTTTCCATTATAGGAATTATTTCTCGAGCACAATAAAAGTATCCTGATAGGCCAACGTCTAAAGCAAGATCCCAGTCCTCTATAGAAAGTTCCTTATTGTCAGAATTGAACCTTGGTCTGGCATGATTGATGAGGATATGCGGAGTGATATTCTTTGCGATTATTTCCATGAACATATCATGAACAGAATCCGGTGAGCGAAGGTCCACAAAGAAAAAATCTGCTTTCCCTCCGCCACTCCTAATAGCTTCAACAGCTTCGTTGCCTTTTTCCTTGTCAATGTCGGCAAGGACAATATGTAATCCTTCCTGGCCTAAGTTTATTGCAACTTGGAGCCCATGTCCCTGTGCTCCTCCAGAAACCAAAGCTGTTTTTCCGGCCAATCCAAATTTATTGTGATCAGGCATCTTATATCCGTGTTTTGTTTGTCAATCGGGATTAAGGCCCTCACTCGTTATCAAGAATGGGCCCTGAAACAAAAAAATAAAATTAATTTGAAGAAAATATATTATTCCATCGCCTCTTATACCAGGAAAATTTCCCCTTTCGGATGAGCCAGAAAATGCGGCAGATAATTTTTTGAAACTTGATGGGGAATTGTGCGGCCTTGAAAAAAATCTTGTCCAGAAAAATTTGACTGGGCAAAGTTTTTTCTATTTGCTGCAAACATTCAACCTGTGATTGTTCAAGCTTGGTCAAGATTCCCACTCCGTATAAATAACGATTCTTCCTCTTGAAGAACTCAACGAAGGCCGGAGGGAACCAGTTTGAGTAGGTTGTCTCCATTAGTACCTCAGCTTTTTTAAGGAGATGTTCGAGCGCTTGTGGGTCTTCCCTGTATTTGGAAGAGAAGCTAGTGGCTTTTATATTATAGATAGCCAGGGGTTCGGGGATGAAGCAGACCCCATAATTCAAACTAATCATTAAAAGAGTAAATTCATCGAGGATATTTTCTAGTTCCATTGGAAACCCCCGTGTTTCTATTGCGGGTTCCCTTCTCCAAATAGCAGTATTCCCCACAATCTCCTCATTCGTTTTTATGTAAGCGTCAAGGACTTTTTCCGGAGAGAGATAAGAAGGTGTGTCTGCAATGTAGGGACGCAAAGGGTTCTCGTGTTGTTTTTCTCCGTTATCCAAGATGCTGATTCCTGAGCATAGTCCAGCTTTTGGATATTGTTCAAGTAAGGCCATACTCTTTTCAAAAAAACCTGGTAAAATCTTGTCATCAGCGCTGGCCAAATAAAAATAATCCCCTTCAATGTTTTCCCATCCTCTCCGAAATGAGTAAATGGGGCCCTTATTTACTTCGTTTCTAATAAGTTTTATTGCCGAGTATTTTTTCGCAAAGTCTTCAATTACTTCGATACTGTTATCTGTGGAAGCATCATCCACAATAATCACTTCCATAGGCGGATACGATTGTCCTAATATGGCCTCAAGAGCAATGGGAAGAACGTGAGCATCGTTGTAATTTGGTATTACTACAGAGATTGTTTTAGAGATGATTTTTCCCCCACATTGACCTTATGGTAGAAGGGTGTAAATTTTAGCAGGCAATTAATTATGCAAAACTCAAGAAGCTACATAAACATTTTTTAGCTAGCAAATTGAGGAAGTTCAATTTTCTTTGCGGGAGATATCGACCGGTTCGATTATCATGTTGTCAAAAAAATCATCTCTGGACAAGAGGGGTTCAGCATCTTCAAGAGGTCTCCCAAATTTTACCTGGGGTACGACCCTGCAGTCAGGTTTCAATTCAACATTGCAAAATGCGGGGCTTTCGTCGCTCAATACGTCCCTGATTTTTTCAGTAATTCCGGTGTTTTGATCCAAAGTGCTGGTGCTAAATCCGTATGCGTTGGCCACTTTGACAAAATCAGGGAAAGCCAGCCCCTTTTCAACATTTGCGGCTTCATATTTAGAGTCTAACCATTGGTCCTGAGTTTGCATGATCATGCTGTACCCATGGTTATTTATGAGAAATATCTTGATAGGTAGCTGGTGCCTTATGACCGTAGCAAGTTCCTGTATGTTCATTTGCAACCCGCCATCACCGGTAATGCAAATGACTCTTTTTTTGCCAGCGGCAAAGCAGGCGCCGATGCTTGCTGGCAGAGCGTAGCCCATTGGGGTTGTGTTGAAAGCATGGAAAAATCTCTGCCCTTTTTTGAATTCGAATGCTTGGGTCATCCAAACCAGACCACAACCAGTGTCTGAGACGATGATATCACCTTCCCGCAGTTCTTCGGATAGTTTTTTCACAAAAACGTATGGATTGAGGTCTTCTTCTTCGAAAAAATCCGGATCGCAGATGGGGAACTTTTTTTTCCAATCTTCAATTTTTTTCTGCCACGCCGAAGTATCCAAGGGAGTGATTTCTCCAGACCGTTTGTTTATTGCCGTCAAAAAGTCTCGGCAGTCGGCTTGCACAGTTACATCCGGATTAATCCCCAAATTTTTAAATTTACCCAGCTCGTAACCATCGATATCGACGATTATTTTTTTTGCTGCCCTGGCAAAATGCTCTGGTGGTGAGCCAGATTTTCTTACATCCAGCCTTGAGCCCAGGGCAATAACCAAGTCGGAGTTTTGTACTGTGAAATTCCCATAACGCGTGCCATGAGAACCAAATGGTCCCACTATCTGGGGATGGACGGCGGGAAAGAAATCTCGCATTGCAAATGATACCAGAACCGGAAACCCGCAGGCCTCTACAAATCTCAAGGTTTCCTCTTCCGCCTTTGCCAGACGAATTCCCCAGCCCAATACAATGACAGGTCTTTTGGCAAGGTTGATAAGGTCTATGCACTGTTTGATTTTCCCATCCAAGGAGGAGGGGGCGTCGACTTTTGTTTCGGGGATAAATGGCCTGAGTTCGTCTGGATTAATATCTTCACGTTGCAAGTTATCTGGAATATCAACTACCACAGGTCCAGGGCGGTCTGACTTGGCAATATGCACAGCTTTCTCCAATTCATAGCGAATATCGCTGACATCTTTGACCAAGACAGCATACTTTGTGACAGGTTTGAATATATCCACCGTGTCAGTCTCTTGGAACCCAAGTTGCCTGATTCCTAACGTCTCCTTCATACGAAAAGTCGAGACTTGTCCTGTGATATAGATTGCGGGTACTGAATCATAGAAGGAACAACATACCCCGGTAATCATGTTTGTGGCTCCTGGTCCGCTAGTAGAGATTGCTGCGCCAAGATTTCCAGTTACTCTAGAGTATGCATCTGCCATCATCGCGCCGGCCTGTTCATGTTGAGGGCAAATGTAATCAATTCCCGGGGTTTTGGATGCTGAATCAATCAAATGTACTGAAGCACCTCCCGTTATCGCAAATACATGCTTGATGCCCTGTTTGGCCAAGAACTGGATTACATAGTCTGAAAGTTTCATCTTAATTTATTATGAAGGGCGTGGAAGGTTGGGCGATCGCCAAGTAAAAAAAACCTGAATTCACGCGAGGATGCTCGATTTAGCACAAGTTAAGTTCTATCAGGTGGGGTGGACTGCCAAGCTGAAGGACTTTCCTGATCTTGGCCGAATTTAATTAATATTTTTTTCTGTTCTTTACAGGTAATTTGCTTGATGGCGGTTGGTGCCAATACGTAACGCAAAACATCTTCCATGGGAGACAGAAATTCGATTTCCAAAGTAAAACAATTCTTCAATTATTTCAAGTATATTAATCAGGAATAAATGGTGTGTTTTTTATATCTAGCAAATGTGTGGGTGGAGCCTCAGAGGGCTCATGAGCTGGAATAATGCAAAAAACTTCTCATCGTTACCTAGAATACGACCGATTACTTAAGTAAGAGTTGAATTCGTTTGGGTGGCGACTAATTCGTATGTCACTGCCCCCAGCAACGGAATAACACTTGGATTAATATCAGCACCTGTCATAAAGTGCTTGGGTGTCCAGAAGTGGAGCAAATGTTGTTTTTTCAAAAAGCAGGCAAAGGTCAAGCCATAGTTTCGAACGCTGCTTTTGGCCCTGACCTTGCAACTTGCTATTTTATTTGATTTTATGTGCATAAAATAGTAGCTTTGAGTTCTAATCTGGGGAGTTAAAAATCTCCCCTTAGGCTGTCAGGATTCATAATGCGGTCCCACTTTTTTTGTCCAACTTAAAAAAATAAAATGAGAGAACAAGTTTTTGGACCCTCAGGATACTTTGCGGATTTGTCCCTTCCCGCAGAAAATATCAGCCGCTTAAGAAGCATGATAAGTGACCATTGGCGATCCCATCTTAAGTCTGTTGCTCCAAAGCACGCATGCCATTTCGAGCAGCTTGAGATGGACCGGTACCACGAAAAGTCTGATTTGTTGGATCACCATGCCATCTGGCCAAAGGAAGCTCGGATTCTCTCGCTGGAAAATGTTAAAGAGATTCGTCAAATGAGTTTCTTTGAAGAACTGGAATCAGATTTTGGAACTTTTGAGATTTCCGATGAAAACGATGTGGGGCGAGAAGAGATTTATTGGAGAATAGTCCGCCCCAATGAGGGTCAGGATATGGGCCCCTTGCACGCTGATGCGTGGTTTTGGGAATTGGGGCATGGCTACACACCTGATAATGTCAAACGCGTTAAAATTTGGATCGGGATTTATGTTGAACCCGGAGCCAGTGGGTTTAGGTACTCTCCGGGAACTCATTTGAAGGAGTGGCCTTATCACGGCATTAAAAAAGATGGTATTATGAAGCCAGTTATTGAGACTCCTGATGAAGAGTTGAACCCGATTACTTTCATGGGGGAATCTGGAGATGCCATTCTGTTTCATGATCGGCTGATCCATGGGGGGGCGCCGAGCGTAGGGGGAAAAACCAGGGTGAGTATGGAATTCACAATGTTTGTTAAGCCCTAATATGTTTCCGGCGGGTGTTTTTGGCCTCTCAAGATATGCGACAAGTTGGTGATGCCTACCAAAAAGATTTATCTGAGTTTCGGCACGAATAATCAGTAGGAAGTGCCTGGCCACTTTATTTATCAATTGAACTCTGCCTTGTAACTACACTCTCAGGACAAGCTATGAATTATAATCGAGATGTTGAAAAGTTTGAGATAGAAGGTTATTTGCTCCATTCCCTGGAGGACAAGGAAGATGTCTTTGCGGTGAGAGATATTTTTAAGGGCGAACTTAAAAAGATTCTGGGAAAAGAGATTGAACTGGAGGATTATCATAACCACGTGAAAGATGATGACCAGCATCAGAAGATACACTACAAGTTGTATAAATATCTTTTGACGAATCAAAACCATATAGCATTTTTCACGAAGAATCAGAAATTTTTTGAATCAATAATGGGTTTGGATGTGGATATTCAAATCGAACCCAAATTTAGAATATCAAGGCCGGGAAAACCCCAGGATAATATAGGCTATCATTATGATCTGGACTATGGGAATTCCCCCTATGAAGTATCCTGCATGATTAACCTGACAGACGTAGATGAGGGAGGAGCAGTCAGGTTTTTATCCAGGTCTCATGCTCAGCCAAAACTCAAAACTCATCCTGTCGAAAGTGTAGGGGTGGAAAAGGGTTCCATTAAACATCAGTTGGGGGTTCCTTATTTGCTCCAGCGTGTGGTGGATGAAAGCTACAAATCCGAAATGTTTCCTATTCCCTTCAATGTTGGAGAAGTGCTTTGTTTCGACTTGGGCATTCTGCACGGGCTGGAAGTCAGTAATTCCGAGACCACTCGGTTTTCCATTGACTGCCGCCTAAAAAGCCCGCTCGCAAATTCAGGTGTCCGCCAAGGTTACTACAAGAGTCTTTTTCGAAGCCCTTTAGCTAAAGCGGCGGCAAGATTTTATGAGGCCAACCCGGATGCTCTGGAGGAGGATAGGTCTGTAGGATAACCGAGAGCATCCTTTGCACCCAGGTTCAGGTTTGACTATTATAATGGCCGACTCCATTCCGCTCTTTGCTGATCTCCCTGTATTTTAAAAGGCTCTTTTGCCAATTTTGGTTTAATTTTTTGGTTGGTTTGATTTTTGTTGCAGAAATTCTGGATTTTGCGCGAAAATAAAAGCAGTTATGATTTTCCTTTTTCCTTAAGCTGAACTTTCTATATGACTTTATCGACCAGGTTGCAGGGTTTGGATGCCGAAAAGTTTCTCGAGGAAGATTTGGGAAGCCCCATGGAGGATTTATTGGCTTTCCCAAAATATATTGATATAGAGACTGTAAACACTTGTAACGCACGTTGCGTGATGTGCGAGATCGATTTTTCGAAGCCGAAAGCATTCATGTCCGATGCTCTTTTTGATAAAATTTTGGCAGAGTTGGCAGAAGACAAAGATCGCGTTGAGAAAGTGCATCTTTATAAAGACAACGAACCTCTTATCGACAATAGACTTTCCGGGCACATCCGAAGATTAAAAGAAATCGGGATCAAATGTGTGAACATTTCCACCAACGGGTCCCTGTTAGATAAAAAAGGGCAGGAGTTGTTGGAATCGGGTCTGGATGAGATTTATATCAATGTTGATTCTTTGAAAAAAGAGGTCTATGAAAATATTAGGGTAGGGTTGAACTTTGAGCAGGTCTATAACAGTACCGTTGACTTTATCCGTTTGCGAGATCAGATAAACCCTGGTTTGCTTATTCGCTTACAGATGATAGTTCAAGAGGAAAACCACACGGAAGTCACCGATTGGATCAAGCACTGGGAGGAGAAACTCAGCCCAAACGATCAGGTTGTAGCGGCCAAGGCGCATAATTGGGGGTCGCAGATTGATGTGATGGATTTCAACGATGATTATGACCCTAACGATTTTCCTTGCATGTCGCTTTGGGGCACGTTAACCATCCATCAAAGCGGCAGGGTGAGTCTTTGTGGAGTGGATACGCACTTGAAAATACCTATCGGCGATATTCAAACACATTCCATGGTGGATATCTGGCAGAACAGCAAAGCCCTTAACAGAGTCCGGGAAATGCACCTCAAGGGCCAGAGAGAAAAGATCAATATTTGCAACGGTTGTTCAGTTTGGAGAAAAACTGAAAACGAGAGTGTTAAGCATGTGGCAAAAAAAACAATTGGGAGCTAAGAAGAAGCGGACTCTATCTGAAAAGAGGCGAGGCTAAGCTTGCTCCGCTTTGCTCAGTCCGGGTTTAACTCAATTGACTGATTGTAATCATTTAGTTCCATCATAGGTTCATCAAAGATAGCTTGGAATGCTTCTTGATGTTTTCTAAGTGATTGGCCGGGTTGCCATTTAAGTGTGTAGAAGTGTTTGTGTAGAGCTACGAATAGAAAGCTATAAAGCTTGGTGTTTTTTAGTGGTTCATAACTAATCGTGAGCTCCTGCCGGGCCTCTAGAAGAATATGGACTGCTAAATCGGGTGCATTGTTGTTCATGCAAAAGGCGGCATATTTTAATATGGGAACTTGCTGCATTCCATCTTCCGAGTCGTTTGAATCAAACACATCTTTCAGGCGCCTAACCCATACTGCGTCACAATCCTGTATTATCCCATACCTGCCATTAGCATCAGCAAATTCGTTGCATAAAAAACCTCTCCCATTGTAATCCAGGTTTAATAGAAAGAAATTTTTGTTCAACATGAAGTCATGTATTTCGGCAAACGTTGGCATGCCTTCAAATATTCGGTCGAAATTGACCTCGCAACGAACTCCCAATAAATTATTCAGTTGGAAGGATGAACCTTGCAGAATTTTATATTCATTTCCTTCTACATCGAGTTTTAAAAAATCTGCTTTCAGTTGATTGTCATGGCAATAAGAATCTATGGTGATGGTGTCAACTTCCAGCTTCTCTACAACCTCAACCTGTTCTTTTCGCTCCCCAGAAAAAAACTCCAACTTTGGGTCGCGTGCATAGGATGTGCTCATGGCACGATTTTTCAATATGTTTATTGTTATTCCAGCATCTGAGTCAGAAAGAGCACGCTGGTCAACAATAATCTCATCAGAGCGGTCGGCATATTTCGTCTTTAATCTTTCTGCTTCCTGAAGGTCAGGTTCAAACAAAAAGTATTTTAATTCCCCTGAAAAGGGTTTCCAGCTAGGGTGTAGACCATATCGGCCGCCAGCGTCAATTACAATCGTATGGATGTTGGTCATAAGTATGGCAATTGCTTTATTGGAAAGGTTACCAGGAAATTAACTCGCCCTCATAGGTGCGGAATAAGCCGTTATCCTTAGGTGTGGATTCTGAGATGAGCTTCCTCATTCCTGCAATGCTAATTGAGGCATCCAGCTCGGCATCATCTTCAGACATGCCGGTTCGGACAAAGCCAGGATGAAGCACTATAACACAAATCTTTTGAGGCTCTAAATCAAAGGCTAGGCTCTGGGTTGCGGCATTGAGGGCGGCCTTGCTCGAGCGGTAAATATAGCTTCCCCCATGTTGGTGATGAGGCAGTTTCCCTCGTTCCGAAATACTGCCGGCGCGTGATGAAATAAATGCGATCTTTTTCTGTGCGCTTCTCTTTACATTTTCAAGAAAAGCCTCTGCGACCTTTAGCGGTGATATAGAATTGCTTAGAAAAACTTTTAGCCATTCATTCGCGTCAATATCTCCAAACGAAGCGCTGTTGTCATAGGGCCCGTGTTCGGCTGCATTATTGATTAAAACATCGATAGCGTGGTTACGATATTCAAGAGAAACCTTCTTGATTTGCTTTTGGTCTGTTATATCCATCTGACAAACCTTGACGTTCCCTTGGAGAGATTTCAATTCCTGGGCTGCCTCTGGGTTTCGGCAGGAGGCTATTACTTCCCAACCGTCGTTTGCATATTGGCGACTGAACTCCAGTCCCAATCCTCTATTAGCGCCTGTAATAAAAACGGTTGGCATTATTTTCCTGTCCTTTCAGCGTGCCTTCCCATAAATGCTTAGCAAAGATATTGGTCTGCAGGGACAAATAGTTACTTCTTTACGATTTTTGTGTCGGGAAGCGGAACAATGAACGCTCCACCCCGATCCAGATATTCCCGGTTCCTCTCGATAATAGCATCCTGGTATTGCCATGCGAGGATAACGACATATTCTGGCATGTCCTCATATAGTTTTCCGGAAGCATAAACCGGGAGATGATATCCTGGAGAATAGAGACCCTGCTTGATGGGATTGTCATCAACAATATATTCAAGATGACCTCCTATTTCGAATTGATGCGCCAGGGTTGTGGTGCTGATCGACGCCCCATATCCGACAATTCTCTTGTTCTCGGACTTCAAGGGATTCAGCAATTCTAACAGGGCAATTTTACGGTCGTTTATATCTTCTGCAAAACGGAAGTAGGTTTCACACTTGTGCATTCCGGCGGCCTCTTCATTCTGGATGAAAGCGTCTACGCTTTGGTCGATTTTGCGCTGTCCACCGGCATGCTGGGCAATAGCTCTGACAGACCCTCCCTTCATGGGGTTGGTTTCCACATGAAGTAGCTCGAAACCACAGTCCTGTAGTAATCGACTTAAAACTTTTACGGTAAAATAAGCGATATGTTCGTGGTAAATATAATCGAACATAAATATCTTCATTTGCTCGGGGTGGTAACCGGTTTGAATTACAAATATTCCATCTTCATCCAATAGCTCTTTAGCGTCCCTTGTAAATTGTTTGACGTCATCGATATTGGCATACATGTAGTTTGCGGTTACTATTGCGGCCTTGCCCTGGTTCTTTACAATGTTTTTTGCGAGCTCTTCATTAAAATAGTCCCGAATCGTTGGTACGATATCATTGGCTTTTAAAGCAATCACGCTGGGTTCTATTCCCAGCACCGTCATGCCTAGATTTTGAAACACCTCAAGCAATGAACCATCGTTACTGCCTAAATCAACTACCATGCTTCCTTTGGCGGTCTTGGAAATTGAGAGTACCTTTTCTGCGTATTCTTTAAAATGTTGTCTAAGGCCAAGAGTGACCTTCGATTCGTAAAGATAGTCAGAATAAATTAATTTAGGGTCCAGAACATGGGGCAGGTGAAGGTAACCGCATGCTTCGCATAGAGCCAAAATAAGAGGGTGTTTTTCTTTAGAACTATCAAGTTGTGACTCTGGTACAAAACGGTCACCGGGAGGTGTTGGTTTTAGTTCCCAGACATCCTTAGTTTTTTGAGATCCGCAAATTCTGCAACTCTTGTCCAATCGGATAGGTTCATCAGAGCTCATATAATTTTTCCTTTTGCATGACAAATGCGCTAGATTTAGTAGCCCATATTCTTCTAAAAGCTCGGCAAAAAATCATGGTCAGTTGTGAGCTGTTAAAAGATATCAGGTTTTATAATTTTTTATTTATAGTTCTACACAAACACTTTTCACACTTATAATGGAAATCCGGTCAATCACTTAAAAGATATCAAGAGGTATTTCAAGCTATCTTTGATGAGCCTATGCTGGAGCCGAATGATTACAGCCAGCCGATTGAGTTAAACCCGTGCTCCCCGAAAACTGATCCAAACTGTATATTAGGAATTGGGTCAAAAACCTGATGATTAAAGAATGTAATAAGTTTGGACCACATTGTTCACTGCGATAGACCGCCAGCACAAGAGGCTATACAGCCCGTGAAGGTGGGAATTCTAATTTAGAAAGTGGTAGCTACCAGGGACAGGATATTCCCATCGGGGTTTTGACTGAGATTTCCCCCTTAAGAACCCGTCATCGAATGAATGCTTGTGGTCGCCCCTAAGCTAACAAGCCAGGGTTGTTTCTCCAGAACCATCAAATTTATAGGCTCGGGCACTCCGCTGCCATAATTTTATATCGTTACGGATAAGGATGCGCGCATCTCCTATCAAGTCCTTCCCATACTGCTTGATATACCCGTTGATCAACTCACGCTGTGAATCCGAATGAAAAACTTCCAGCTCAACACCTTCGGGTCGGTGGGTCTTCATTGGATCAGGAAGAAAGTTTTCTTTTAACAACATCGCAAAATCAAAATGAAATTCACGCCTTACTAACTGGCTGGTGTTGATCAGATCCATTTTGCGTAAAAGGCTGAATTCCTGCAATTCGGTTAAATACGTATCTAAAACCGGGTTTTCGGAAATCTGTTTATTAAGAAGCAACCGGGCCACCTTGAACGCAAAATGGTGAAGCTCCTGGGTCTGGGTAAAAATTGCCAGAGCACGATACTTATAGAGTTCGTTCGTCCCATATTCACCATCGATAAAACGCTCGATCACACCTGATTTCTGGGTAAATTCCTCGACTTCTTCACAAGAGTCCCAAGTAGTCTTTTTTACTACTTCCATAAATTCCCGGTAAAGATCGGCGAGAGACCCCGAATCCAACTTTATTTTCTCGTCAACTTCCTTGATAAATTCAGAGCGTTTAATTCCATAGGTGTTTAGACACCGAATCAACTCAATAAAAAAGGAATCGTTATTAAAAATCTCCACCGTCAAGCCAAGATGCCGGCAATCCTGGTAATCCGTATAGCTCATGGTATTGTTCCCAACAACGATCTCTTCAATTTCCGCAGAACGAAAGGGTTCACCTCGAAATTCATAAATACCGAAGCACCGGGGCAAAACCCGGTATCGTGTCTGGAAGCCGAATTTTTCGCGGGTCTCCTTGCTTGCCGACTCGGTACCAGGAAGCATCCTGAACTGATGAATCAGTATATAGCTTATCCCGGCATCCAGCGTATCGAAGACGGATTTGAAATGGACGGATTTGTTGTCCCCCTCCAGGCAGAGAATTATCTCAGCTTTACTCTGGAGACCCATTTCATTGGCGGCAATACCCAGTTTGATCATTTGGTCCAGGGGTGGGTTTTTGCGCTTGATGTGTTTGAGAACTTCTTCGTCTGTGGTTTGGATGGAGAAGGATGGGGCCATGGTGTTGCTGCCTAAAACGTTAACAATCTCTATTATCCTTTTCTTATTGTTCTTAGCCGTAGCGGCAATTACGCATTTTGGCCAATTATATTTTTCCTTCAACTCAGCGAGCATATGAGTGGTCTCAAGGTCTTCCTTAAACATACCGAAGTTAGCGTCAACAATCATCAGGTCGTTAACTTTAACTCGCTCGACGATGTACTTCAGTTCTGCTTCAATCCGCTCCCGGCTAAATCTTTTAACCTTTTGGAAATAAGACCCACCTTCCGTGCAAAATGTGCAAGCATAAGGGCAACCTCTGGCCGTTTGCATCATGGGAACGAGGACCCCATCATAAAACTTATCAGAAATTCCGCTCAAATGTGGCGAAGGTAAACTGTCAAGGTCCGTCACTTGTGGCATCAGTTCAGCGACAACTAAATCCCCGTCAGTCAGGTAACGGATGCTCGGCACGGTCTGTCGCTCTATCTTGAACCGGTTCCAATCAAAATCGATCTTCTGCAATGCTTTGAACATCTCAATAAATGCCATTTCGCCTTCAAATTCGAAGAAACAGTCGATAGATGGATATTTTTCGAGAAATGTTTTTTGCTCTTCGTATCCTGCAGGGAAATTGGGCCCTCCAAAAATAGTAATTGTCTTTGGGAAAGCCTTTTTGATTTGCCGGGCGTACTCATGGCCCAATCCGATGTTCCAGGAAAAAGCGGAAAAACAGGCAAGGGTGGGAATATTTGTTTCCAGGTAACTGCTAAAATCCTCAGGATACCTGAAAACTTCAAAATCGATCTCATCGCCTAATATTTTTTGAGCATTGGCGGCAACCATACTAATGCCCAGAGGAAACGTGTCGGTCGCGATTGTATTCCCGGTATGGGTTAACTCTGCGAAGCTAACTTTTACAGTCATAGCCTATCCTTTAACAGGTATCTACTTTTTTTAGTCAGACTTGATAACGTATTCTGAAAAAACGACTTCACGACACAGTTTACCCGAAACTTCCCATATGGGCACCAAAATTCATAGGAAATCATGGAACTACCCCGTTTGGCTGGGGCCTTTCTCCTACTGTATACTGTCGGCACAGTTTCATCTTAAATGAGAAATATGAGTTTATATTAGTATTTGTTTCATTTCGGATGGCACATCATGAGTCATTTCATTTCCCCCTTCGTATGTGCGGCAGAGCTGATATCCAACGACATGTTCCTGAAAAACCTGGTTTTTTTTAAGCCTTCCCGGAAAGGAACTTCAATCTTTTTATATGAAATGCTTGCCGCCATAATAACGATCAACAAATAAATAAAAACTTGCGCGGGAGGTGTTAGTAGCAAATTATTTGAAAGATATGTATTAAGATTAGAGCCAAAGAAGACTTTTGTGGATTTTTGAGCTAGCATAATTATCGGATAATGTAACATGTAAACAGAATACGATATATTCCCCAAATGATTAAGAGGTTCGGTGTTAAGGATGTTTGACGACACCCTATCGTTAGCGGCTCCTGCAATGACTAGCAAGGCAAAACAGGGAATTACCAGTGAATAATTAAAGTTTAAATGTATGCATGCTACGGAAAGCGACAAGCAAAGTAAAAAGAACCCGTCTTTGTGAAATAGATTTTTCCAAACGTTTTCTGCGTACAGCCTGTAAGCCAGAATTCCGATAAAAAATTCCGCAATATTTTTTACGCTCCTCAGATGATAATACCCTGAGCTTCCTGGAGGTGCTATTACTGTTTGCGCCCATATCACTAAAATCAAGAAAAATGCTTTGCAGGCCAAGCTTAACAAGTTCCCTTTATATAACCTCATGAGGGCAAAAGGAAAAATAATATAAAGAAAGAATTCCATGCTAATGGACCATGACACGGGGTTCCATGCGGCCAGGTCCTGAAAAAACCAGTTTTGCAGCAAAAAAATACTTGAGAACAAGGGCCAAATACCGCGCTCTCCGGAAAATGGCTCCTCCGTAATATTAATCCCTCCATAGCTTACAATGCCCATCTTTATAAATTCCAGAATCACCAAACCAAATATAATGAAAATGTGTAGGGGATATATTCTGGCGATTCGTGAAAAAATAAAAATTTTATAGTTTTTCCAGTTTGTCCCAGAAATGAAATTTTGCAAATACACATGGGCAATGACAAACCCGCTAAGAATAAAGAAGAAATCGATCCAAAGGAAGCCATTATAAAAAAACCATGTTTTTTGGGTTAATTCGAAGTCGGATATTCGAAACTGGAAGTGATGAATTGCAACTATGATTGCCGCTATACCTCTAAGAGGGGTGATAGAGGGAATTTGAGTTTTCATGGTGTAGGTAAAAACCCCGGTTTTATTGGGAAAGAATGAAAATGCTAAGGGGTTGAAATTGAATTAATGCAGGGCCACTTGTTTGAGTTTTTGAATTCAGATCTCATCGAAGCTCGTTTTTTTTGGTCACTTTTCCTGATTTATCAAATTTTGAAAATACTGGGCTGCTTTGATAAATTTCTCTATGTCTCCAACTGGCATTTCCTTCGTTTTAAACTTTTTTCTTGAAGGATGAAAATACTGTGTCACTCTGGTCCAGGTCAAGCGGCCCAGCCGGAGGAACAGGTACAATTTGAAAAATGATTTTTGGATATTTGACAGAATTGGATAAAGCCGGTGAAATATACGGTTGATAAAATTATATTTGGGTAATGCATTTTCCAGATATTTCGAACAGTTTTTCTGCGTCTCAGACCAGTTATCCAAATGCATCAATCCTTCCCGGTAACGAGTTATTTTCTTGTGATATTCGACAAAAGCAGGAGGGAACTTGTCCGCATAGCTGGTTTCCATGAACTCTTCTTGTTTTCTTCGGAATTTAAAATATTGATCGAGGTTATGGTTGGATGAAAAGGTGTTTGCTCTTACACTGTAGACGGCAAGAGGCTCCGGGATGAAACAGATTCCATAATTAAGCGCAAGCATCAAAAATGTAAATTCATCCAAGTAAGGGTTTAGCTCCATGGGTAGCCCTCTCACCTCTTTGACTGCCTCTCGTCTCCATACAGAAGTGTGTGCCATGATAAACCAATCCTTATTTGTCATCGCTTGCAGTACTTTTTCTGGTGGTATATAGCTGGGTTCATTGGCCAGGAAAGGGGGGAGGGCGTCCAGTCTCATAGTACCCGCTTCCTCAATAAGGCAAAAGCCAATAGACATTCCTGCTTGCGGATGTTTTTTCAGGATCTCCATATGCTTTTTAAAAAAATCCGGCAAATAAATATCGTCCACTCCCAACCCAATAATGAAGTCCCCGGTGGCCATTTCTAAACCAATCTTGTAATAACAAATAACGGGCTTCTGGTTGGTCTTGTTACGGACAAATTTGACAATGGAGTGTTTCCGGGCAAATTCTTCTAAGATTTCGACACTATTATCCGTGGAAGCATCATCTATGATAATTATCTCTTTGGGTTGAACCGATTGGTCCACTACAGACTGCAGAAATTGAGGTAGAAGCTCTGCATCATTATAATTGGATATAATTACAGATAAAGATGGGGGGCGCATTGTGAAAAATTCCTCTTTGGAAACGCCTATGATTGCGTTTTCACGGTGTAATATTCTTTAGGTATGAAGTTTTTTAGTTGCTCAAAAATACTTTCAGCAATTATTCTGTTGGCATCTTCCGAGACATGGCAAAAATCTATAAAGTGGGCCTTCTCGTCTAGTTTGTTTAAAGATTCGCTAAGGTCAAAAAAATTATATTCATGAAATTCTTTGCTTTTCTTTATAGCAGTATAAATCTCTTCAAGTAGTTTTCTGAGATTTAAGATGGGATTTTCGCTGTGTTTAATGATGAGAGCTTCTCCCTGGGTCATTTGTTTTTTTGTTGTCGTGAAAATCAGAGGTTGCAGAATAAAAACCGGAACAATCCCCTTGGAAAGAGCCAGAGCAGTGATATCCTTGATATTGGATAAATAAATATTTTTGGCACTTTCTGCCGCCAGTTTATATTCGTTGTCAGACTTCAAATAGGCTTCTGTGCTTTGAATTTCTGAGAATTTTGAGTTAACAATCTTGAGAAACTTGCGAGCTAACTGATAAGAATAGGGGATATAACCTTCATTCTTTCTTTTTAGCGCGACATCAGTTCCTGATATGGAAGAAAACATATAATCGGTGTTGCCTATCCCCAAACGTGTGATGCGAAGAAAGGGGAAGCCCATCACCTCATATAAAGGGTTGTTAAGATTATTCTCTCTGGTCTCTAGAATTTTGTTTGTCAAAAGGACGCCTTCATTTGCGCCGGAATAAAACACTGCATATTTTATCTTTTTTTCATGCCGGCTCACTTCCATGAACGTCATCAATTCTGCTGTAGACTCGTAAGCTCCCACGCCGAAGTTCAAAGTTTCCACTATATCATTGTTCGTCATCCGGTTGATAAAAGCTGGAATTGTGCCCTCTTGTCGGGTAGAGGTTGACCACATCGTTGAACCGCCGAAAAAAGCAATTTTTTCAGTATCTTTTTTAATTTTCGTTCTATCATTTCTGAAACCGTATTGGTCTGTTATCGCATAGTGTCCCTTATAGTTGGCCTTTGCCATATACCATCGATAGGGATGATAGGTCGGTCCACTTCCTGAATGCACGGCATTTACATCTTCCAAGAGAAGTTTTGAGTCTACCGAATACCTTGAACTGATAATTTTCTTCAGCTCTGTATTGGGTTGGGGGCCGACATAAGGAAAAAAAACATGCTTGATCCACAGGGTGGAATAAGAAAATATTTCCAATACAAGAAATGCTACCAATAGATAGGCAAGAGGTCTGTCTCTAGGTGTTAATTTGATCATGATTTCAATTATTCAACTAAACCAAAATCTACCAGGGCATTTTATCTTTACAGCTTATGAATAATGTGCCTTCCCGATAACTTGTTGGCATGTCATCAAGAGTGCGTGCCTGCGTCCAGTTGATTTTCTGCGGAAAAAGATTGACCTTCATTTTGTTGAAATGTTCATAAACAGCCTTGGCATTGTTTTCGTCCTGAATCTCAACCATGGCATCCGTGTTTTCCCAGTCTGCCTCCTCTGTAGCGAGAAGAATATCTTTTTCGTGTCCTTCTACATCCATCTTGATCAATTGGGCTTCAGCCATAAGGGGCCTGATATTGACGACCTGCACCTTGAATCGTTCGAGTTCTCCGTAGGGATTAGCCTTGGCCCCGGAAAGATGGCTTCCTGTTGTATTTCCCAGGACACGGGTAAACTCCATTTCTCCAGACTTGATGGATGCCGCACAATTAAAAGGCTTCACAGCCGTGCAGTTGTTTCTTGCAAGGTTTTCAGTCAATATTTTGAAATGGGTTGGGTCAGGCTCATAGCACTGAACCTCAAATCCGCATTTTGCCATCATGATTGAATGCAGCCCTAAATTGGCACCTACATCCAGGGTACGTTTGTAACTATTCCTGTTTTTCCAATAAAAACTGAAGATAATCAATTCATCGAGATCAAACAGGTTGAGAGAATCAATCGCTCCCATTTTATGGTAAGGGAAAATGAGTTCGCCGAAGGGCTTGAAATCGACTGCCTGTTGATCATCGCTCGTGGGGAAAAGTGAAATGATTTCCTTGCGGGCCTCCTGTTTCATCGATATATGCAGCTCGGATTCAGGAGAGTGCTGATCTGCCTTGGCTGGCAGGGTCAGAAGCAGGTTTTCAAGAATGGGTGATTGTTTCATGTTAATGTTTTTTCCTCTTTCGGTTACGGGAGGTTTCCCGATCGTCTTAATTTGAATTTATTGTTGTCCTGGAGCAGTTGCTCGGCAAGCTTTTGGTCTGTGTCCCTCCAGAGGTCATGCACAACGGAAAAATTGCGGCCTCCAACAACTTTTCTACCTCCGGCAATGCACCAATTCAGGCAATCGTAAATATCCTTGTGGGAGGTACCTGGTTCATCCGAATTCAAAAATGACTGAACCTTGAAGTAGCTTTCTCCTGCTCCCTCAGGGTTGTTTAAAACTTCCTGATGCATTTTAGTCCTTACCCAGCCCGGTCCCAGAATAAAGACATTCAAATCTTCATTCTCATCGTCCAAAAGCTCACACATCTTAATCAGCATGATCTTGGAAACACAATATGCGGAGAAATTGGTGAACGGGTTATTTGTTCCTCCTCCCGCAAAAAATGCTACATGAGAAACCTTGTCTTTTCTTCGATAAGGATAAAGAGCATGTAAAACCTCTAGCTGAGCAGTAGAGTTAACGCGAACCGAGTCTTCCCATGATTCGAAATCAGTAGAAAAAAAGCTTCCCGCTGGTTCCATTGTCCCAACTGCTGAGATAAAGATATCCCAGGAAAATGAGAAGGATGAGAATGTGTCGAGCAGTTTTGGGATGCTGCTACGGTCTCCAACATCAAAGGGTATGACGGGTATTTTAGTTTCAGCCTCTAATTTTTTACCAGCATCAACGTTTCTGCCGGTTCCCACAACACGGCAACCCTCATTTTTATACAGCCTCGCCAAGGCTTCACCGATATCGCTGGTAATGCCCAGAATGAATACATTTGTTGTTTCTTTGTGGGCCAATGCAACCTCTACAAAAGATATGAATCTTTACTGCGCATGAAGTACGTTTCACAGGTTATTCTCAGAAGGGGCCTGTAAATGACTTGTCGGGAACATCCATAGGATCATTCCGATTAATCCCTAAATCCTCATCATTAAATCTGGTAAGCCCAAACATTTCTCCTGCAGTATTTATAATGTCCAGTGAAAGAGGATAATAATGATTTGATAAGGCCCAACTGGTTGGAGTCGGGAAATCCGGGTAACCAATACGTGCAGGCGGTGCCTTTAATTCTTTAAATGCCTTTTCAGAGACTACGGAAACAATTTCTGCAGAAAAGTTCATGAACTTATTTGCCCCCTCAGCCACAATTAACCGACCTGTTTTCTGAACAGACTTTAGTATTGTTTCTTCGTCCAAAGGTCTTATGGTCCGGAGATCAATCACCTCGGCTTCAACCCCCTTTTTGCTTAGAAATTCCGCTGCTTTTAATGATTCAAGAACCATATGGGAAGAAGCGACTATTGTTACATCTTTACCCTCACGGCTGACTCGGGCCTTTCCTATGGGCACGGTATAAGTTTCTTCAGGAACTTCTCCGAATAAATTATGGAGCCAACGATGTTCGATAAATATCACGGGATTGTTGTCTTCAATTGAAGATATCAACAGGCCCTTTGCATCGTGAGGGGTGAATGGCATGACCACTTTCAGGCCCGGGATGTGGGCAAACAAGGCTTGAAGGCTCTGCGAGTGTTGCGGCCCCTGGCCCCAACCACGCCCTATGATCAAGCGAATCACCAGAGGGACCGATGCCTGACCTCCAAACATATAATGCCATTTCGCTGCATTATTGATAATCTGATCCATCGATAAAAGCATAAAATCGATGCGCTGATGGGTCAAGATTGGCCTGAGACCTTGGATGGCGGATCCGATGGCCACCCCTGTCATGGCATTTTCAGAAACGGGCATATCAAGAACACGTTTTGGCCCGTATTTGTCTCCCAGCCCTAAGGTGGTTCCAAAAATTCCTTTAGGGTCAGGCACACCCAAGCCCATGATATAGACGGAGTCATCCTTCTCCATACATTGGTCAGTAGCTTCCAATATTGCTTTTGCAAAGGTGAGCTCACGTGTCATAGGTTGATTTTTCTCAGGCATAGATGTTTGAGAAAGCTTGGCTTGCGTTGGGGAAGGGGCTTGATTTGGCAAACTCAAAAGCACTTTCAACTTCTTCTTGTATATCGCAACGCATCTGGTTTATCTGCGTTTTTTCTATAAGGCTGGCATCCAACATTTTTTTCTCAAAGTTTTCAACCGGGCAACGTTGATGCCACTCTTCAAACTCGTCAGGGTTTCTGTAGCCCAGGTCATTGTCATAGCCGGGGCCACAATGTTCTCTCCATCTGTATGTCTCAAACTCAAGAAAATAAGGTCCATCCCCGCGTTTGATATGTTCAACCCCTTTACGGGTGAGATCATATACAGTTTCTATGTTATTTCCGTCTCCTCTGGTACCTGCTATGCCAAAGGACTTTGCCAAAGATAAATTGTCTCTTTCTTTAGGCTGGCGATCTGCCAGGGGTGAGTACACAGAAAAAAGATTATCTTCGGATACAAATAATATTGGAAGCTTCTTCAAGGCGGCGAAGTTTAAACTTTCAAAGAATACTCCTTCTTCCGTAGCGGCGCGTCCAAGAAAAATGACAGTCACTTTTTTTTCATTTTTCATCCAGGCGGAAAAAGCCGCACCAACCGCGATAGGAATTATGCTTCCAACAATAGGAGTGGTTCCCAAAACATTTACCGAAAGATCAATCAAGTGCATGGAACCCCCCATGCCTTTGCAACAACCAGTTGCTTTGCCGTAAATTTCAGCCAGCATGGCTTGGAGGTTTCCCCCTTTGGCAAGATAATGACCGTGGGAGCGATGGTTGCCCAGGACGCTATCTTCTTTTTGTAAATTAGCGGACACTCCAACGGGAATGGCTTCCTGTCCGATACATAAATGTACAGGGCATCGCATCTCCTGCTCGGAGTACAAATCGGCAATCTTTTCTTCGACCAAACGAATGCGCAACATGCCATACAATAAAGATTGCGCCAGTTTTTTGTCTGTCATAGATCTAACTCGGGTTTACTTGATTTGACTTTTTTCTTGAATGATAAGATCGCAAATACAGTGGCAGATCGAGAGATGGATTATTTCAACCGGTCCATAATCTGGAGAAGAAACATGGAAATTATAATCGCCTGATTTCACCAGTGGATTGTCAGGACTAAAACCGGAAAAAGTGATAACACCGCATTTTTTGGACCGCGCGGCTTTGACGCCATTGATAATGTTTTCGGACTTCCCGGAACTACTAATGGCCATCAAAATGTCCCCTGGATCGGCAAACATTTCGATGGGTTTTTCAAAAACGTAAGGATAACCATAATCATTGCTGATACAAGTCAGTAATGAGCTGTCATTAAAAGCTATTGCCCTCATGCCGCCATTTTTCCAGTAATCTGTTGACATATGGCTGGAAATTGCGGCACTGGCTCCATTGCCAATAAACATCAATTTGTTGCCGCCATCAGTGCGGCGAATGATTTCTTTGGAGACCACTTCGATCCCTTCAAAAAAATCAATGGTTCGCCTTTCTGAATCGGTAACCTTAATATCCTTGGCCTTCGAAGCCAGATCATCGAAATATTTCTTAGCGTTATTACGCACAGGCACTCATATCATTTAAGGGGTTATTGCAAACTCAAAGGAATCCAATACAAGGAGGTTGTGCAAGAACATCGGTTTTTGAAATTTTCTGACTAAATTCAGAGAATCTCTGCAAGAGTCAGAAATATAAAACATTATACTTATATCCGGGGCCAATTATACCTTCATGCCCGGGCAAAGTCAAAGTTCAGATGATGTCAGCAATCATTGAGCGGGCAACTGTTTTTCACACGCTTTGCATTTTTTATCTTCGCCCAGTTTGTGTCCGCATTCACACATCCAGCCTTGAAGGGTGGCAGGGTTTCCATATGCCAACCCATGGTCGGGAATATCCCCTGTCACCACTGATCCCGCTCCAATAAAAGCGTGTTTACCAATTGTGATCCCGCAAAGAATGGTGGAATTAGCCCCTATGGTAGCCCCCTTACATATCAATGTGGGCTTGATTTCAGTTTTACGGGGGATATTGGAACGTGGATTAATGACATTTGTAAATACGCAGGATGGGCCACAAAATACATCGTCCTCCAGAGTAACGCCCTCATAGACAGACACGTTATTCTGAATTTTTACATTATTTCCAACAATCCCATTAGGGCCTATCATTACATTTTGGCCTATATTTACACACTCTCCAATCTTTGATCCCTTTAAAATGTGGGAATAGTGCCAGATCCTGGTTTCTTTGCCAATTGAACAGCCCTCGTCCACTATACTTGTTTCGTGGGTAAAATAATTTTTTGTATTGGGTAGCTCAGCCTGTTTATCCATACACTCTTGCGCCCCTTGCAATACACGCAATACCTTTAACCCTTCCTCTCCGTCGGTAATACAGGGGGATCCAGACAAGGCGTTTATAAAAGCCTGGCATTCACCAAAAAGCGGTTCTTCCCAATCCTGAGAAAGGTCTATATGGACGCCATCTTTTTTTTCAGGTACTGGCAGGCCATTTTTCCAGATAATGCTATGCGGGTACAAGGTCAGCTTTGATTCAGGAGGGGCAGAGTCATCGAACACCACCATTTTCCCGTCCCCGATGACTACCAGTTTCTGCTCTTTGAACGGATGAAGCCATGAAACGTATATATGAGCGGATATGCCGCTGGGAAAACGTAGATGAGTCATTGTGGTATCGGCAATGCTGGGGTGAAGAATATTAGTGCCGAAGGCTTTAATCTCTACGGGTTCTTCTCCCACCAAGGATAAAATCACAGAAATATCGTGTGGCGCAAAAGACCAGAGAATATTTTCTTCCCGTCTGATTTTCCCAAGGTTTAGACGGTTTGAGTAAATGTACTGCAACCTGCCAAGATCGCCCTCACCTAGCATTTTTTTTATTTGTGCAATTGCCGGATGATAGTGAAGAATGTGGCCGATGAATATAATTTTTTTATTTTTTTTTGCTAGCGATATCAGTTCCTCTGCTTCGTGAAGATTGGTGGTCATGGGTTTTTCTATAAAAACATGTTTGTTTGCCAACAAGGCTTCTTTGGCCAGCAAGAAATGCTTTTCCACAGGTGTGGCAATGACCACAGCATCTATGTCCGGTGATTTGATAGCCTGCGAAAATGAAAGCGCTGTAATAACTTCGGGGTACTTCTTTTTCATTTCTAGCAGAACATCTTCAGATGGGTCGCAAACAAGTTTTAAGGCATTCAACTTGTGAAAGTTCCTTGCCAGGTTTTTCCCCCAATAGCCAGCGCCAACAAGGGCAAGATTTAAACAGTTGCTCAAACCGAACCTCTAAGAAAATATTTCCAAGTGCAAAAATAATAAGGGTTTCAAACAATAAACACTTTAAATGAAACTTTATATAAATAATCGACCATTCACAATAAAAAAGAAGTATTTTGGCTCTGCGCGAAACTCAAATTTAAAAGTTATGTGGCTTTGAGGCCAGTTGGTTGATCATGGTTATGCAATTGTTACTTCAAAGTATCTGCTTTATTCTTAAGTGATATAATGTGTTCAGGGGGAATGGCAATGCTCTCTTTAAAGACATATCTGAGGATGATTTCATCTTTTAAATGGGAAAAAGCAGCTTTATTTTTTTTGCATTAATCGTAGGGGTTGGCAGTCACAGTCCCTATATCCCGTTAAATCGCTATGAATTTATAATACTTTTAAGTTTTTCATCCCTCATTTTTTTGTTCCTGAATCAGGTCTGCTGGAGAAACCTCGACAGGAATTTAATACGTTTTACTCCGCTAACGACCAGCCTCCTGCTTTTTTATTCCTGGTGTGCTCTGGGATACTTTTTTACGGTCCGCCTTGAACTGAGTTTTGATTTTGTGGTTAAGTATATCGGTGTCATTCTTCTGGTTTTTGGGATGGTGCGATATCTAAAGGAAGAGAAGCAGGTTTATGAAACACTTTGGGTGCTTCTGGTCTTCTCGGGTGTTATTTCATTGTTTGGTGTTGCCCGACAATTCTACCCATCACTCTTGTTTGCCACAGAAAGCCCTCAACCCTCGGTTTCAAGTTCAATATTTCCGTATCTTCATTCTTACTCGTGTTACATTTTGACTCACCTTCCTTTGAGCTGTTTTTTTTATCTCAATACCCCCAATAAAAATCGCAAAATTATTTCGGCAATTATTTTTGTTTTGCTCTTTGTCAGTTTGGGATTTACTGGGTCCCGGGGAGGGCAACTAGTAACCGGAATTATGCTGATGATTATGTTTAGCTACTTGTTGTTTAAAAAGGATTATTCAGGCATGAAGGCGATGTTGGCCGGTCTGTTGATCTCTCTAACAGTCTATTTGATGTTGGTGTCCGTTTTGAGATCAGTTGATCCACTGGAAGCCCAGAAACCATTCGAACAATCTATTATCAAGCGCGAATGGAAGACGGACACCGTTGGCCAGCGTTACGATTTCTGGCGAGGGGCAGGTAAGATTCTTAAAGATAATTGGCTGACGGGGACAGGCCCTTGGACATTTCTAGCGGTGTACCCACATTACAGTTCCGGTATGACCCCTCCCCATGCACACAGCTTGTATTTTCAGACTGCTTCAGATTCCGGGCTGGTTGGGATAGGGTTATTATGCGCCTGTATTTTTTTCTTTTATCGGCAAGTATTGCGCATCTGGTTTAAAGAGAAATCGATTACGCAGGACCTTGTGTTTTACCTGGGCGTTGTTGTGGCAGGATTTCTTATCCATAGTGTGATTGAATACCATTGGACCACATCTTTATTTCTCTATTTGTTCTCAATATGGGCTTTATTGATTGATGTTGTCTATAGAAAGCGGTTTCCCAAAAAAAACGTTTTGCAGGGAGTTTCATTGCGGAGGTTTTCTATTTTATCTGTTGGCTCCATTTTGATTGGGATTTTTGTGATCATTAACTTTTATTTATATGAGCGGACAATTTATCGCCAGATATTTCCAGGCCAGGCGATGGAAGATATTCAAAAATTTTCAGACAGCGCAAAAGTTTTTTGTGAGAGGTGCGATATGCCTTATTTGGTGAGGGCTGGGTCTCTTGTCAGGGAATACGAGCGAACCGGCAACACATATTTATTAAAAGAGGCTGAAAATGAACTTCAAAGGGGCGGGCATATAAGCGATTATATTACTGAGTCCGCTAGCTTACTTGCCAGGATTCAGGCTTTTCAGGGCAACCCGGAGGCGGCACGTGAAACCTATTTGGAGGGCCTTAAATATAAATCGTTTAAGGTTACAGCGGCAATCGGACTGAATGTTGTTGACGACTTTTTGGAGAAGATGTTTCCTGGGTTTAGAAAAAGCCCGGTCCTTTTAAACAGAGAGCCAGGGTAGCTTGATCCTGATCAGGGTATAAGAGGAATGATAAGCCAAAGTTAAATTTATGCTTTTATACGATAATTCCGATAAAATGTCTTATAGGGCTATTACTCTTTGAGTTGCCGGAAAATATTATTGTCTATAGTTTTGAGTTGCTAGGATTTATTTACTTACTAGGGTGAGAATTGATGGCCGAATTTGCAGGTAAAACTATTCTTGTTACGGGGGGCACCGGTTCTTTTGGAGGGTATTTTGTCAATTACCTTCTCGATAAGAACTTTGAGGAAAT
>ENA-OREN01000452-OREN01000452.1-marine-metagenome-genome-assembly--contig:-NODE-452-length-61300-cov-4.697222_pt1 | contig 61300 bp, 66 predicted proteins | sample MGYA00248624_ERZ508555 | MGnify/ENA primary metagenome ERZ508555 (study PRJEB26222, sample SAMN06267773) | marine metagenome | isolation source: Saanich Inlet, British Columbia, Canada | place...
CACAGCTGGAACCGAGCCGTTACCTTGCGCATTGGGGATGAGCCGCTGCGAAATAATGGCTCTCAGATTCATAGAAAGATCCATATACAAGTGGTCTCGCGCATCATCTGGATACAAATTAATGATTCGCTGAAGAGCTTGATAGGTGTTATTTGCGTGGAGCGTCGCCAGACATAAGTGACCTGTTTCTGCGAACACTAGCGCACTTTTCATCGTCTCTGGCGTCCTGACTTCACCGATCTGAATAACATCAGGTGCCTGGCGCATCGCGTTTTCCAAAGCGGATCGATAAGACATCGTATCGACCCCCACCTCTCTCTGGGAGACGATACTTTTATTGTGCTGATGCACAAATTCGATTGGGTCTTCAATCGTAATAATGTGTCCACGAGTATGTCGATTTCGGTATCCGATTACAGCTGCTTGAGTCGAACTTTTACCAGTTCCGGTTCCGCCAACGAAAAAAACAAGGCCTCGGCGCATCATTGCGATGTTCTCAAACATTGCTTCAGGAAGATTAAGCTCTTTGAAATCAGGAATAGCCGAACTGATGCGTCGGATCACCATCCCCACATGGCCCTGCTGCTGAAATACATTAACCCGAAACCGTCCCAAATTTTCAGGATTAACTGCGAAATTAAGATCCTTGTCGACCTTGAACACATTTCGTTGATCTTGCGTCATCAACGAATAAGCTAAATCTTGTGACGCTTGCGCCCCGAGCACATCCGTCTTGATGGGCAGCACCTGACCATCTACTTTTAAGCTTGGCGGCGCGTCCACCGTCACAAAAAGGTCTGACGCTCGTTTATCGACCATCAGTCGTAGAAGATTAATTATGTCCATCAGTTATTCAAACTTGGAGGAATCCACAGCCAACGGGCGAGCAACCTCTCGTTCAACTACTCCTCGACTAACAAGCTCTTCAAGAGACTGGTCCATCGTGGCCATACCTACTTCTTTACCGGTTTGGATCATCCCGTAAATTTGCGGGACTTTTGCCTCTCTTATTAAATTTCGAATCGCTGGTGTTCCAATCATAATTTCATAAGCTGCTACACGACCCCCGCCTGTCTTTTTCAACAGCCTTTGCGCAATGACACCCTGTAATGACTCAGACAACATGGCGCGAACCATTTCTTTTTCCCCCCCGGGAAAAACATCAATAATTCGATCAATCGTTTTAGCCGCTGAAGACGTATGCAGCGTACCAAACACGAGATGGCCCGTTTCAGCCGCAGTCAATGCCAAGCTTATGGTTTCCATATCCCGCATCTCGCCCACAAGCACAACGTCGGGATCTTCCCGCAGAGCCGATCGGAGCGCGTCACTAAAACTCTTCGTATCACGACCGACTTCCCGCTGATTGATGAGGCAGTTCCGGCTTTGATGAACAAACTCAATTGGGTCTTCAATCGTCAGAATATGGCCTTTGTGATTACGATTAACGTAATCGATCATCGCCGCCAGTGTTGTTGACTTACCTGAACCGGTCGGGCCTGTCACCAATACCAAGCCACGGTGCTTATCCGAAAGTGTTCTAAATATGGGCGGTGCATTTATGGTGTCTAGCGACAGCACCTCTGTTGGAATAGCCCTAAAAGCAGCAGCCGGGCCGCGAGCCTGATTAAAGGCATTCACCCTAAATCGCGCGATATTCGGCAATTCAAAAGCGAAGTCAGTCTCCCATCGCTCTTCGAATTCTTTCCGCTGGCTATCAAGCATGATGTCATAAATCATGTCATGCACGAGACTCGACGATAATGAGTCCACTTTTATCCGCCGAATATCGCCGTCAATTCGGATCAGTGGCGGAAGATCTGCACTAATGTGAATGTCTGAGGCGCCATTTTTTACGGCAAACGCGAGTAACTCAGATAGGTCCATGTCAGTTTTATTATGAGATGTCGGGTGGCGGTAAGGCTTCAGTATAATCGCTCATTATGACTGCTTCAGCAATCAATCACTCAACACACCTTCTTTTTAAAAGTTATGCCAGACTCCGCAGATAATGCACTAATAGATCGCTATCAAAACTTAATTGTGCGCATCAACACCGCTGAAACGCAGTATAAGCGCCCATCAGGAAGCGTATCGCTTGTTGCCGTCAGTAAAACATACCCTGCCGAAGATATCCGCACAGTCGCCGAAATGGGGCAACGTCATTTTGGTGAAAATCAGATTCAAGATGCCATGGGGAAGATTCCTTTACTCACGGATCTTGATTGCATTTGGCATTTTATTGGATCAATACAAAGCAATAAGTGCCGCGACATTGCATTACACTTCGATTGGGTGCATAGCGTTGATCGACTCAAGATTGCGCAGCGACTCTCATCTTTGAGATCTGAAGATAATCCGCCATTGAACATCACCCTTCAAATTAATCTTCAAAATGAGGTCAGCAAGGCCGGCGTCACTCCTGAGAACGTTATGGAATTAGCGCAAGAAATTAGTCAATTACCGAATATTACGCTTCGAGGACTAATGGCGATTCCTGCGCCTGAGACAAATTTCGCCGAACAACGCAGCGTGTTTAGACAACTTCGAAATATCATGGAAAACATCAATCAGTGCTTAGGTCTCGAATTAGACTGTCTTTCAATGGGTATGACTAATGACTTGGAGGCCGCTATTGCCGAGGGTGCTACTCACGTTCGAATCGGCACCGCAATCTTTGGGCCACGTCGTAAAAAGTAGGCGGACGAGAAATGATCGAGAGAAAAATAGGTTTCATCGGTGGCGGTAATATGGCCCAAAGCCTTATTGGGGGACTTATTAACTCAGGAATATCTCCAGAAAATATATCGGTCGCTGAACCACTGCCCTCATTGCGAGCCAAACTAAAATCGAAGTTCGATGTAAAAGTGACGGCCAAAAATTCTGACGTTGCTGAGTCGGTAACATTACTCGTGCTGGCGGTGAAACCGCAAATAATGCAAGAAGCGATTACCTCAATAAAAAATGCGGTTGCGCTGAAGCCTGTCCTCGTGATCTCCGTGGCGGCGGGCATCAATATCCAAAGTATCGAAACATGGTTTGGCGGGCGCCCGGCTGTCGTTCGAGTCATGCCCAACACGCCAGCGTTAATAGGTGCAGGGATATCCGGACTATTCGCTAATTCTCAGGTTACTCTTGACGGTCGTGAGAATGCAGCACAAGTCATGAAAGCGGTTGGCAACATCGTTTGGCTTCAGAATGAAGGCGAGCTTGACCTAGTGACCGCTGTATCAGGAAGCGGTCCCGCCTATTTCTTCTACCTGATGGAAGCCATTGAGCGCGTCGCCGTTAGCGAAGGATTAGATCCAACGACTGCGCGCACCCTTACCGTCGAAACCGCCATTGGCGCAGGCCGACTCGCGCTGGCATCATCAGATTCATTGGCCGTTTTGAGAGAGCAGGTCACTTCTCCTGGTGGCACAACTGAAGCCGCAATAAACTCGCTCGATGAAAGTCAAGTTTCAAAGTCGGTAGGTAGAGCCGTCAATGCGGCCAAAGACCGCTCGGAAGCACTTTCTCAACTTTTAGGAACCGAGGATCGCGACAAAACATGAGCCCTTATATCTCAGATGCAGGACTTTTTCTTTTCGATACCATTCTTGGCTTTTATGTCTTGATTGTCATGCTGCGTTTTTTACTTCAACTGACAAAAGCAGACTTTTACAATTCGATTTCTCAATTCATCGTCAAAGTATCAAATCCGCCGCTTGCTCCCATGCGCCGAATCATTCCTAACGTTCTCGGAATTGACCTCGCAGTGATTATCCTGCTTATCGCACTAGAGGGATTAAGACTCGGTCTAATAACAACTGTCCTTGGTCACACACCACACTTTATCGGACTTTTTCTTCTCAGCGTCGGGGAATTACTAAAGCTTGCCGTTTACATCGTCATATTCAGTATTTTTATCCGAGCGATCCTGAGCTGGTTCGGATCCGGCAATAACCAACCGTTCAGCATTCTACTGAAATCTTTTACCGATCCGATTCTGAGGCCAGCACAAAAAATCATTCCTGCAACGACAGGCTTAGATCTCTCACCGATGATCATTTTTATCGGGCTCATGTTGATATTAAAACTATTTGTTCAACCTTTGCTGGATACCGGGCGCGCACTTCTCTAACGCTATATTCTGTCAATCACCGTTCCTTGGCGTTGTCAGGCCAGTCTAATCCTTATCAATAAAGCGGCGCGGTCACTGGCCTTCTCAACAATAAACAACAATCCTGACTCCTCTACGTTATCGCCAACTTGCGGAATTCGACGTAGTCTGGCCGTCACAAGACCGCCAACGGTATGTGCCTCGCGATCGGATAGATGCACACCCAAAACCTCGCTCGCCTCTGAAATTGGCACTCTCGCATCCATTAGAAACACGCCTGACTCGATTTCTTCAAACTGGTGACGCTTTTTGGGCGTGTATTCATCAAAGTCGTAACCCACATCAATTTCACCTACAACTTCTTCAATAATATCCTCCATGGTAATCATGCCAACGGCTGATCCAAACTCATCGACAACGATTGCCATATGGTCATCGCGTTTTCGAAGGAGCGGAAGAAGTTGATCAATGGTTTGTCGTGGAGACACATAAAGAGCGGGATTAATCAGCGCCTCAAGCGGCTTCTCCAGAATTCCGACATCCATCATTTCCCAAGTTGTTATCGTCACGATGCCGACGATATTGCTACTATTACGGTGATATACCGGAAGACGGTTAAATCCTCGATTTCTAACCATTGCGAGAGCGCGACGGGCGGACTTGTTCTGGTTAATTGCGGTGACTTCTGCAATTGGAATCATGGCTTCCCCAACGGTGGTCTCACCAAATCTAATCACGCGTCTGATTCGACCGTGATCAAAGGCGTCAACGCTGGATGTGCGTTCAGCCATATCAACCACTGAACGAATAAGCTCTCTTGTCATATAAACATTCTGCTCAATCCGCCCTCCACCAAATGCCCGTGCGACCCATCGTGATATTCGCGAAAAAACCATGACGACGGGGTAAAATACAAAACGAAAAGCACGGAGCAGATATATTGCTTTTGGTGCAATTTCTGTTGAGCGGTGCTGATAGACCGTTTTGGGAACGATCTCTCCGAAAATTAGAAAAAGCGGAGTAAAAATTAGAAAAGCTGCCCACTCACCGTTATCGCCAAACAAACGAATCATCAAAAGAGTGCCGATTGTCGTTAGCGCAATGGTCGCGATATTCGTCCCGACTAAGGTCGTTCCCAGCAGTGTTTCGGGGCTCCTAAACTCATCAAGCACCATCCTGGAACCTTTATGCCCTTTGCCTGCCATCGCGTTCAGCTTCACTTTATCTGCGTTGACCATCGCAATCTCGGAACCGGAAAAAAACCCTTTTAATACCAACAACCCGATCATCAGCAGCAATGTGAGTAAAATATCCATGCGTTAGTCTCTTCCCTTTGGACTACCCGACAGACCTAAATCATCGCTTTTTGTCGCGTCGCTTTCTCCGAAATCTGCATCTAGATCCAAACCGGTTATCGGCACGGTTTCTTGGGATAAGTCTGGGTCCCTCTCAGCATCTGAATCTCGAGTTAACTGCTGCTGTTCTTCATCAGTTAGCTCCTCAAAATCTTCTTCAGCTGCCACTTTTGCAATCCGGACCCGCGATATTCTGTGCGCCTCCATCTCAAGCACTGTCAGCGCGACATCATCCACCTCAACTCGATCGCCGATTTGCGGGAGTCGGTCTAAATATCGAAAGGCTACACCACCAATCGTTGTCATTCTTGGATCTTCTAATCCAAAGTGGGTCAGATTATTGACGTCAGTAAGCTTCATCTCACCTGGCAACTCGTAAATATTGAGATCTCTTTCTTGATACATTGATCGCCCGCGTGACTCACCGCTGATATCACCAAAAATAAAAGTCAGTACGTCATAAATGGTAATGAACCCTTCAACACCACCAAACTCATTTAGACAAGCCGCTGCCCGAACCCCGTTATCCCGAAAAAAATCAAACATTTCGTCAACTTTTTTAGTCAGTGGAACAACGACCGGCGGATACATAATCGCCTCTGTTTCGAGAGCGCCAAGATCCGCACCATCACTTAACAACTGAAGGATATGTTCCGCATGAATAAATCCCACAAGATTATCTCGATGACCTCTAAAAACGGGCACACGGGTATGTCGCAAATGCCGAAAACGTCTGATCATTTCAGCCGCGGGCAAATCAGCATTTAAAAAATCGGTACGAGTCCGAGGCGTCATAATTTCGACAATTTCGGTCTCATTTGATTCGAGCAATTGATTGATTAGTGCGCGTTCTGTCGCGTCGAGTTCTCCTTTTTCTGCGACCTGCTCAACCAATGTCAAAAACTCATCGATATTAAGAAGACTTTCGGCAGCTTTTTCTTCTCCAACAATCCGGGTCGTAAGACGATCGGAAACGAAACGGATCACATCTCGCAGCGGGGTAATCAGACGAACCCAAACGCTCATCGGCGCTGCCACGATAGCAGTGCTAAACCGGACGGGGTTTGAAACTGCGATCGTCTTTGGCGTTATCTCCCCAAACAGCAGAACAAGCGGCACCATAAAAATAATACTTAACCACCCCGCTCGCTGTTCCCCATACAGACCAACAAGAATTCCAGCAGCATTAATCGTGGCTGCTATGTTGATCAGCTCATTGCCAGTCAGAATTGAAATAATCAATCGACGGGGTTGATCGAGCAGCGCGTGAAGCGTTTCAGATTGAGGATTGTGGTGTCGCCTTAACTGCTGCAAATCAAGTCGCGAAAGCGAGAACAGGGCGGTCTCTGATCCAGAGAAAAATGCAGAACAAAATAAGAGTCCAAACAACAACAATAGCCGAAGCACCATCGACGGCTCGGCTAATAAACTGGTATCGAAGGCAAAAAAGTTGCCAAGCGCGTCCCAATACTCTGTGATGGTTTGGAGTAAAAGCTGCATCAGTTCATCCGGCAATGCCAGTGCAGCAAAAAAGGGGGCTCGCGGCGTTAGCCACACCGCACAGATCGCCCGACGATCAGTCGATTAACGTTCCATTAAAGACGTCTAGATCATCGCTAAATTGCTACACCTGAGTTCAAGCAAATTGTTATCACTCATTTGTAACTTATTTTGCCACAACGGATAAATGAAAGCGACGGTTATAAGGAACGCTTTGTCGATGCACCGTCACTGATGATTATAGTCAGCGACAGCAAGCGGACTCCGGCCCGACTCCCAGCCTTTAATCACCTGCGATCGTTAAACCTTCAACCAGAATTGATCCGCATCGCGTACTTCGCCGGGGATCCACATCATTCCCAATTGCGGCGATATTCTGAAAAATGTCTTTAAGGTTTCCGGCCACAGTGACTTCCTCAACAGGATAAGCGATCTCCCCATTTTCGATCCATAACCCTGCAGCCCCTCTTGAGTAATCTCCCGTTACGTTATTGATCCCAAAGCCTATTAATTCAGTAACCAAAAATCCCTCATCAATGCCGCTAATCATCTGCTCAAGATTCTGATCCCCGGTATCGATTGTCAAATTGTGCACACCGCCCGCATTACCGGTTGTTTGCAACTCCAAACGTCGAGCGCTGTACGACCCGAGCACATAGCCCCGAAGAATGCCGTCCGAAACAATATCTCTAGCCGAAGTCGCCACACCTTCACCATCGAACGCGGCACTGCCCATACCTCCCATTATCAGCGGTTGCTCGTGAATTCTTACAAACTCAGGGAAGATTTTTTTATCCAGATGATCGAGCAGAAAAGAAGCTTTACGGTATAACGCACCCCCGCTAATCGCGCTAATAAAATGCCCCAAAAGACTTGAAGCCACCGGCGCCTCATAAATGACCGGCACCCGACAGGTCGGTACCCGCCGTGCGCCGAGTCGACGAAGCGTTCGGCGAGCGGCTTGATCACCCACGTGCTCTGGAGTGTCAAGATCACGGAGCCGTCGAGCCGAACTGTACCAATAATCCCGCTGCATCGAATCACCCGAACCTGCAATTACAGAGCAACTAATTCCCTGGCGGCTTTTTTGCGTGTGTCCTATAAAGCCCAGGCTATTTCCGTATACCTCAACACCTTGATGCGCATCGACAGATGCCCCTTCAGAATTTTCGATTCGCGCATCGGCGCCAAGCGCAGATGCCTCACATTCAAGAGCGAGCGAAGAAGCCTCTTCAACCGAAGGCGTCCACGGGTGGTACAAATCCAAATCCATCACATCCTTCGCTAACCGTTCTGGATCTGCCAGCCCTATACATTGATCCTCCTCAGTCCACTTTGCGATGTTGCAGGCGGCAAGCACCGTCTCTCTAACAGCAGCCGGGGAGTAGTCAGAAGTGCTTGCGCTTCCGGTTCGCTTCCCAAAATAAACCGAGACGACAAGGTTTCGATCACGGGTATGTTCTACCGTCTCAATCTCGCTTTTTCTTACATTAACGGAGAGTCCCTGGCTAAGACTGGCTGCCGCCTCGGACGATGATGCCCCACGACCGCCTGCCTCTTCTAAAGCAAGCTGAACGGCATCACTCAAACCCGCATCTACGTCAGTCGTGTTTTCTTCCGAATCATTCATACCTCAACTCCCCCGACCGTCAAGCCATCAATTCGCATCGTGGGTTGGCCAACGCCGACCGGAACACTCTGCCCATCTTTACCGCAAGTGCCAATGCCGGAATCGAGCGCGAGATCATTACCCACCATGCTTACTCGGGTTAAGACGTCGGGGCCATTTCCGATTAGTGTTGCGCCCTTAACTGGCGCACCCAATTTTCCCTTCTCTATTCGATAAGCTTCGCTGGCCGAGAACACAAATTTTCCAGAGGTAATGTCCACCTGACCACCCGAGAAATTCACAGCATAAAGACCTGAATCGACGGAGGACAAAATCTCCGCTGGATCATCTTGTCCAGCCAACATATAGGTATTCGTCATTCGCGGCATTGGCAAATGCGCGTAGGATTCGCGCCGTCCATTGCCCGTACTATGGGTTCCCGTCAGACGAGCGTTTAAAGAATCCTGCATATAACCTTTCAGTATTCCGTTCTCGATCAGAACCGTATTTTGGGAGGCCTCACCCTCATCATCGACACTTAATGAGCCACGCCGGTCAGGAATCGTCCCATCGTCGACGATGGTACAAACAGATGATGCGACCCTTTCGCCCACTCGACCCGAGAAAGCAGACGTTCCTTTTCTATTGAAGTCACCCTCAAGTCCGTGTCCGATCGCTTCGTGCAATAGGATCCCCGGCCAGCCCGGACCTAAAACGACCGTCATTGTTCCTGCCGGTGAATCAATGGCGTCGAGATTAACTAACGCTTGTCGAACTGCTTCCCGCGCGAAAGATTTAGCACGGTCCTCTTCAAGCAGCCATTGATATCCATATCGCCCACCACCACCATAACTTCCCTGTTCGCGTCGACCCGCCTGTTCAGCAATCACTGTGATATTGAGCCGGATTAAAGGGCGGACATCCGCGACCATCTCCCCGTCACTGCGCGCCACCAAGACAACATCGTGAACCGACGCAAGACTTGCCATCACCTGGCTTACCCTCGGATCCGCAGCCCGCGCTTCTGCCTCGACAAGCTGTAACAGCTTGATTTTATCTTCGCCCGGGAGGCTCGTGAGTGGATCGGCCGTCGAATACAGCGCCGGAGTGGTTCGCGCGTTAAACGGTATTGGGCTGGTCCCGCCGCCATGCTTTGAGATTGATCGCGCCGCTTCGGCCGCCTTCTCCAGCGCCGAAAAATTAAGCGCGTCTGAATAGGCAAAGCCTGTTTTTTCACCGCTCACCGCGCGAAGGCCCACACCCTGATCAGTGCTTCGACTACCCGATTTTACTTTCCCATCCTCGAGTGACCAGCCTTCTTGGCAGGAGTGCTGAAAATAGATATCCGCGTAATCAATCTTACTACCCACCAATCGACCCATTAATTCGTCTACATCGGTTAATTGCAGGCCACTAGGCGAAAGCAGAATGTCGTTCGCGATATTCAGGGGATCAGTCATTATTTATCCTAATCTGGGAGTCAAAATATATATTTTCAGTTTGTTTGATATTTTATTATGTATGGAAACTAGCACGCCGAATGTTAATCAAAAGTTAATACTGTGCGCAGACACGAATTAAGCGCCTGAAATCGTATGGTTGGCCTGAGGCAAGTTTTTACAAACAAAGCGATGTCATTAAATCAGTTTTTACTTATTGATAATTTAATAACGATAAGTTAGGTAAAACATAAATTGAATTTATTGCCCAAGAGAAAGCATTGGCTTGTGCTCAGGGCCCCGTTCCCTCAGATTCATCCCATCCCTCGAAGACTACCAAGGAAATATAACTTATGCTGACCCACAACCCCTTTGCGGATCTATTCCCAGCCGCGCTGATGCAGGGCTACGTCATCCTGATGGTCCTGCTTGTTCTCGGAAGCACGATCTTCGATACCATCCACAAAAAGAGCGCCAAATATTTTTTCCAGGCGGCTGAGAAATCTAAGAAAAGCCAAACCCGGAGCATCTCTGGCGGGGAAAAGACCTCGATCGCGGTAAAGACTGCCGTTAATGAAGTCATGCTCTCGAGCGAATTTTGTAATGCTCGACGTCGGATCGCCCATTTGCTCGGCATGTATGGCTTTGTGATGTTTTTGATCACCACAATCATTTTAATATTTTCATACCCCACGTCAGCGACACCTGCCCCAGCGCTCGTAACAGGGCTTTGGCATATTGGTGCGTTAATGGTCGCTGTGGGAGGCTACTGGTTCTGGTTCTTTATCCGTGTTGACGTCGCCGCAGAGGGAAATGTCTGGTACAAAATCATGCGAGCCGACCTTTTCATCCTGACCCTTTTAGCGACCACAACGTTTGCCCTTATCTGGTCTTATCTTCAGATGAACGCTGGCGGACTCTGGACACAAATCATCCTAGCGCTTTTCATTGTTTCAAGCACAACCTTGTTCGGCACCGTGTTGTGGTCCAAGTTTGCCCATATGTTTTTCAAACCCGCAGCTGCATTTCAGAAGCGGGTCCAGGAAGCGGATGGGTCACGAGCAAACCTTCCGGCGCCAGCCGATAAACCAGCGCAATTTGGCCTCGGAATCAAACGCGAGCCTGCGCGCCATTACTAACTAGCAAGAATCACACTGAGGACATTCTTGGCGACCTTGTTAGCAAGGGAGTCCGGAAGACTCTAATTAAGGAGAAATAGATGCCTACTTTTGTTTACATGACTAAATGCGACGGATGCGGCCACTGCGTTGATATCTGTCCGTCTGACATCATGCATATCGATAAAACCTATCGTCGGGCTATGAATATCGAGCCCAATATGTGCTGGGAGTGCTATTCCTGTGTCAAGGCATGCCCGCAGAACGCCATTGATAATAGAGGTTACGCTGATTTCGCACCGATGGGCCATAGCGTTCGCGTGTTGCGAGAGGAAGAAAAAGGCACCATTTCCTGGAAAGTTAAATTCCGGAATGGTGAGGTCAAGGATTTTGTGTCGCCGATCACAACGCAGCCTTGGGGTGAAAAAATTCCAAAGCTTGCTGAACTGGCGGAACCCACGCAAGAAGAAGTCGATTCACAACTTCTCTGGTCTGAGCCGGATGCGCTTAATATTGAGCGTGGCCTCCCAGAGATCGATAAAAGCAAATTCAAACAGGGAGTGTATTACTAATGGGTTTTAAAACCGTATTTGAAGATTGCGACATCCTCGTCGTTGGTGGCGGGATGGGCGGAACAGGCGCGGCTTACGAGGCACGCCATTGGGGGCGCGACATGAAAATCGTCGTTGCCGAAAAAGCGAATATCGACCGGAGTGGTGCCGTCGCGCAGGGACTCTACGCAATCAACTGCTACATGGGCATGCAGTGGGACGAGAACCAGCCTGAAGATCATGTCCGCTATGCCCGAAATGATCTTATGGGAATGGTCCGCGAAGACCTTGCCTATGATATGGCTCGGCACGTCGATTCCACAGTTCATAAGTTTGAAGAATGGGGCCTTCCCTTAATGCGCGATCCTGAAACGGGTCGGTATCAGCGAGAAGGCAAATGGCAGATCATGATCCACGGCGAAAGCTATAAACCAATCGTCGCAGAGGCCGCCAAAAAGTCCGCAGACAAGATCTATAACCGAATCATGGTCACCCACCTCCTAATGGACGAAAGCAAAGAAAACCGCGTAGGCGGTGCGATTGGCTTCAACGTGAGAACGGGCGATTTACATGTCTTTAAAGCAAAGGCCACTATTGTGGGCGCGGGCGGCGCGTCACACATCTACAAACCGCGTTCTGTTGGCGAGGGCATGGGGCGCACCTGGTATGCCCCATGGAGTAGTGCGTCTGCCTACGCGCTACCAATCATGGCGGGCGCCAAAATGACGCAGATGGAAAATCGTATTGTGCTTTGTCGTTTCAAAGACGGATACGGACCTGTGGGCGCCTACTTCCTCCACTTAAAAACCTACACCCAAAACGCATACGGGGATGAGTACGAATCAAAGTGGTACGACAACACTAAAGAGCTCGTCGGCGATTACATTGACCATCACCCGACACCAACCTGTCTTCGAAACCATGCATTCCTGAAGGAAGTTGCAGCGGGCCGTGGCCCCATCCATATGGTGACAAAAGAAGCGTTCCAGGATCCCCACAAAGAAACCGTGGGTTGGGAAAACTTCCTCGGCATGACCGTCTCCCAAGCTGTTGTCTGGGCCTCTCAAGATATCGACCCTAGGTATACCAACCCTGAGCTGACGACATCAGAGCCTTACGTCATGGGCTCCCACGCAACGTGCTCTGGCGCGTGGGCCAGTGGTCCAGAAGACGTATCTCCGAGCGAGTATTTCTGGGGCTATAACCGGATGATGACCGTTGAAGGCCTGTTTGGTGCGGGAGATGCACTGGGCGGAACCGCGCACGCATTCTCCTCTGGGTCGTTCACAGAGGGTCGTCTTGCCGCAAAAGCGGCGGTGAAAGATGTCCGCGAGCGGGCGAACGAGAAGATTGTTATCTCCGATAAGCAAATCGAGGAGCGTCGCGAAGAGATCTATCGACCGCTCGAGACCTACGAAGTGGGCCGTAATGAAATCGTGGGTGGGACCGTATCTCCAAGCTACATCCTTCCGATTCAAGGGCTTCAGCGCCTCGAGAAACTGATGGATGAATATGCCGGGGGTCTTACGGTCAACTACATGACCAATGAACCCCTTCTGCTTAGAGGTCTCGAACTCCTGAAAACAATGCATGAGGATTTTGAATTCCTGGGTGCTGAAGATTTGCATCAGCTACAGCGCGCGTGGGAACTCAAACATCGAGCAATCGCTTCCGAGTGTGTTGTGCAGCACACTCTGTTTCGAAAAGAAACGCGGTGGCCGGGTTACTACTATCGCGGTGATGCCATGCAGCTTGATGATGAAAACTGGCATGTCCTTACCGTGTCTCATCGGAATCCTGAATCCGGAGAGTACACAATGGAAAAGGCGCCCGTGTATCACATCGTCGATTAACCAGTCGGTGTTCTCTAAAACGGGCCCACAGGGGCCCGTTTTTTTTGCGCCAATTCTGCTATCACGAACACCTTATTCACTAGAAATAACAACGATCACGTATAGTAAAATCTAGAACTCTCAATTTTTCGCGTCAAACATGTCAATAGATTCAAATTTCAGAAACGAACAGCTCGCCGGTGAAACTAACCTTGGCGCTTCTTCTCAAGAAATTGATGCGCTGTTAACTCCGATTCTGGATCAGGGCGCAACGCGAGACCAAATCCCCGAACTGCTTCGCCGTTCGTGGGCTCATCTTCAGGACCTTCGGGAAATTCTCACAACGATCAATGCACTCGGCCAAGCTGTTCCGTCATCGAATCTCGATCAGGCAATATGCCTTAAAGAAGCTGACGCCCTTGATATTCCGGGTATTGGGTCTGCCGTTAAATCATGTCTGGCAGAACCATCAATCCAGCAACTCGACGAATCCATCCAAGCCAAACTGTTCTACGCCCTTTCATTAGTGGCCTTGATTTCCCAATCTTATCGAGATGGCGCACAACATCTCGAAAAGGCATCTGAGCTGTGCAAAAGCCATCCACAAGACCGTTGGCAGTTTGAAAGCGCACGCGCTCAGGCGCTGACAGATCTGGGCCGAGAGTTTCTTGATAACCAAGCGCTGACAGAGGCCGTGGCGTTATTTGAATCATCAGTCCTTCCTCTTGTTGATCAAGAAAAAGATCCCCATCAGTGGGCTATCTCAAAAACGCGCCATGGTGTCGCGCTAGGCATTTTAGGACAGCGACAGAAGGGCACAAAAATGCTTGAGTCCGCAATTCGCTCATTTAATGAAGTTATCGACGCTTGCGATCGTGATTCGGAACCACTGGAGTGGGCAACAGCGCAAAACAGCTTAGGAAACGCACTGGGTATCTTGGCCCATCGTCAAAATGATCTCGAAATGCTTCAGTCCGCTGCAAATGCTTTTGAAAGTGCATTATCAATTCGCTCACAAGAAAGCTGTCCGTGGGATTGGGCCGCTTCCCAGAATAATATGGGTGCTGTTCTTCAAAGCCTTGGCCAGCGGAAAAATGATGCGCAACTTCTAAAGCGATCGGTTGATTGTTACAAGCTGGTGTTACTTGCCTGGACGCGCGACCGTGCACCCCTGCATTGGGCAACCACATTCAATAATCTCGGCACTGCACTTCGGGCACTTGGCGAGAAACGAAAAGGTCCTCGAACACTCGAGCAAGCCGTCGCGGCCTATCGAAATGCACTCGCGGAGCGCACTCGTGAGCGCGTGCCTCAGCAGTGGGCAATGACCCAAAATGATCTTGGCACGGCGTTGCAGAAACTAGGCGAGCGCACTGAAGATATCAAATTCTTCAATGAAGCGATCAACGCTTATCAGAGTGCTCTTCTTGAATGGACGCAAGAAAAAAGTCCCATGACTTGGGCGATGACGGCCGCTAATTTGGCAATTGCTCAAAAAAGTCTAGCAGAACGTTTAGGGGATGCGGGCACCGCAGGCCTCGCTTTATCAAGCTTTGAGGCGGTAGCCGAAGTTTTTCGAGGCGCGAGCCACGCGAGGTATTATCAGTTCGCCACAGAGCAAATAGCAAAGACCCGAACCTTGCTTGATAGCCTAGCGGCCTCCTGAATCGACATGATGCTCTGCATCTTCGCAGAGACCCGTTGCGGTTAACCTAAACAATACGAACGTGAGATCGTCAGGTTTAGAGGGCAGGCCTTCTTGCGCATTGGTCATACGGCTGATCGCCGTTTCGGCTAGGACCTGAGCGGACTCTTCTAGTTCTCCTGACTGAATAATCTCGATGATCTCGGAGACGTAAAGATTATCCCAAAGCCCATCGGACGCAATCAGAACCGTATCTCGAGCAGCAAGCTTGGCCTCATGCTTTTCAAGCCAAAAAGCCGGATCGCCCAACATATTATTTAGATAATGGCGCTTCGGATGATGTAACGCCTCTCTTTCATCGATAAGGCCAAGCGTTTCGCTGACACCAACCGGTGAGTGACTATCCACACGGAGCTTCACTCGCCCTCTTTGACCCACCACCAACATGAGTGAGTCTCCCGCATGACTGCTCAACACTGAACCCTCTGGCTTTACTAGCGTTATTGAAAGCGTCGTAGCTGCCCTCGGAATTTCTTTCAGTAATTCTTTATTTACATCTTTTATTAGATCTTCCAGACAAGACCTATTCTTACGTTGGATCCACCCGCCAATCTTTTGGATAACAAATTCAGAGGCTTCACGCCCTTTCGGTAGTCCACCCACGCCATCTGCGACCGCAAGGCACACCTCGCCGGTATCCATCTCAAAGATTCCCATTGCATCCTCATTGACACCGGATTGCCCAGGGCAAGGTTGGGTAAAGACAACCGCTTGTCCAGAATCCAGAACAACAACATGCGGCGCATCCAGACGTTCGCCGCTCAAGCACACTGGGGTCTGCAAAATCTTAGATTCGGCCATTCGTTGCGCGACCTATTGCCACTCCATAAACTCTAAGTGCTGGCAGAGCTGGCCCGCACTTTTGAATTCTTTTGCGATAAGTGACCGCTTCAAGCCCTTACAGATATCCTTAACTTCCTGTGGATGACGGCGATACCGACGGGCTCCTCCAACCGCATCATAAAAAATCCGGATAAGATCAAACACGTCGTGCTGAATATGTTCAGCATTCGGTGCTCCCCAACTAAACATATCCAACAGTTTAAGATCGAATCCAAGCCCGTGACGAAGCACAATGACATTATCACTGTGTAGATCGCCATGGTACTCCCCAACATTATGGATCGCCTCTATACCCAGTGCGACCGCATGCAAGAGATGAAGACCCTGAAATGCACCGAGACATCGGCCGGGCTGTCGTTTCAAGAAATCCGATAGCAACTCGCCCTCCACATATTCAGACACTAAAAAAGAAACCGTGGTGTCGTTAAACTGAAAACTGTCGCGGGTGTGATACTGAATAACAACCGGGCAATGCCGAAGCTTATGAAGTTTTCGGGCATAAAACCGTAAGGCACGATTACCCGGGTTACGATGAGGGAAAAAGATTTTTACGGTGCGCTCGATTCGAGTCCCTTTTTCTCTGACCAGATAAACTTCGCCTTCCCACCCCGCGCCCAGACGAGAGACCACTTCATACTTTCCCGCTAACTGGCTGCCAGAATGAAGATCAAAACTAGTGATGCGAGGAGAGAGTTTTTTCATGCGGTCAAATCAATCATGAGCCAGAAATAATTCCATCATTTGATGATCGATGCCGGCATCCAGAAACACATCGCCATAAACCGAAAAACCGGCGCGTTCATAAAACGGAATAGCAGGTAACTGCGCTCCCAAATAAACTCGAGCCATATTATGTTTACGACCCTCTTGAACAAGTTCGTCCAGCAACGCTCTTCCGATCCCTTTCTGTCGATAAGCCCTTAACACCGCCATGCGCCCAATTTTTCCACAAGTAAGCATTCGGCCCGTACCCACCACTTGAGCATGATCGATAAAGGCAGCCGCGTGAATGGCAGTCTCATCTTCACCATCAACCTCTAACTCAGGGGGAACCCCCTGCTCACTGACAAACACCTCGTAGCGAATTTGGCAGAGGTCCTGCTCATCAGTGCTCCAGTCAGCCAATCGAGTTGAAAACATCAAGAAGGGAATATGGAAACGGCGGCGGAGCTAAGACCGCGATGAGGGATCGTCGTCATCAAGACGATCGAATTCGGCGATACCTTTCTCCATCTCGCGATCAAGCGCTTCGTCTTCACCGCTTGCCGCATCAGCCTGGGCTCGAGTTTGAGGCTTAATTGATTTAGAGACATAAAGTCCAAGTTCAAAAAGAACCCAAACTGGAATCGCCAGCATCAGTTGAGAAAAAATATCAGGCGGTGTCATCAACATGCCAACGACAAAGGCTCCGACAATAATGTAGGGACGCTTCGCGGCAAGGCTCTCAGGCGTTGTCATCCCCATGCGAACGAGTAATACCGTCGCAACAGGCACCTCGAACGCTAAACCGAATGCAAAAAAGAGCTTAAGAACAAAGCTCAAATATGAACTGATATCAGTCATCACCAGAACACCCTCAGGTGCGGTGCTGGTGAAAAAAGCAAAAATGACTGGGAACACAACGAAATATGCGAACAAGATCCCAAGATAAAAAAGAACACTGCTTGAGATTAATAAAGGAACCGTCAAGCGTTTTTCATGATCGTAAAGACCTGGCGCGACAAATGCCCATAATTGATAAAGAAGATAGGGCATTGCCACAGCGGTTGCAAAGGCAAATGCAAACTTAAATGGCACAAAGAAGGGGCCATGGGGCTCGGTAGAAATCATCGAGTTCCCCGCTGGCAGAGCCGCCATCAGGGGTTGCGCGAGATATTCGTAAAGGGTGTTCGCAAATGGTGCTGCGGCGATAAACAAGACCAATACTGCCCCGCCGCCGCGCATAAGGCGATCCCGAAGCTCCAAAAGATGCGACATGAATGTCGCGCCCGGCGCATCTGGACGATTCGTAGTTTCGTTCACCAACTGCTACTTTAGTTCGTGCCGGCTTTATCGGCGATATCTTGATTCATCGCGTTGGCAGACTCTTTAATGGAGTCGACCACATCACCCATCGCATCATCTTTCGCTATCGACTCCGCCGTCTTTGTAAGATCACTCTTGATGCTGGTTACTTCCTCACCGAGTTTACGCATGTCGGCTAATTCGCTTTCTCTTATTTCTCGATCGATATCAGTCTTGACCGCCGACACCATGCTGCGCGCACGGCCCACCCACATGCCCGCGGTTCTTGCGGCGCGCGGCAGACGCTCGGGACCCAGCACAATGAGTGCTATCGCCGCAATAATAACGATCTCAAGAAAGCCGATATCGAACATGACGCTTTTTCAGAATCGATTAGACTTTCGCGTCGTTTTTTTCCGAATCTGACTCTTCGGACGACTCAGCAAGACTCTCTGTTGATGAGGCTGCATCGGTCTCAGAGGGTTCATCGCTGGTGGTGCCATCCTTCATCGTACTGCGAAATCCTTTGACCGCACCTCCGAGGTCAGACCCAAGATTTCTTAATTTCTTGGTTCCAAACAATAGAAGGACGATCACCAACACAATCAGCAACTGCCAAATACTTATACCACCTAATCCCATTACTTTCTCCTATCTGCCGACGAGGTGATGAATGATTCTTTCACCTGAAGGACGAATTTCATTTCCAGATCGGCAACGCCGATACCCTCTCATAATAACCGCTTTTAAAAAGCCTGGGAATACTCTGATTTTCAAAAGAAAACTGAGCGGTTAACCTAGGATGCGGGTGAAAATTTACGCTCCGCGCCAATATCCCTTCTCAGCGATACATTTCTTTTGGATCTTTAAGCACTGGATCGACAGCTTCCCATTGATCGTCTTTGAGCCGCTGATAAAAACAACTGTGCCGGCCGGTGTGGCACGCGATTCCGCCTTCCTGATCAATTTGCATCAGAATCACATCGCGGTCACAGTCCAGTCGGATTTCGCTGATTTTTTGCACATTGCCAGACTCCTCTCCCTTTCGCCATAGTTTTGCCCTGGAGCGAGACCAATAAACTCCCCGACCCGTTCGAGCCGTTTCTAGCAAGGCCTCTCGATTCATCCATGCGACCATCAAAACACGACCGCTCTTTGCTTCTTGGGCGATGGCCGGCACGAGTCCATCGTCTGTCCATCTAATTTGATCTAGCCAGTCCATGTCAATTCCTTACTTAACATTAAAGATTCACTTCAATCCCACGCTTACTCATATGGGTCTTTGCTTCTCGAATTGTATACTCGCCAAAATGAAAAATGCTCGCTGCAAGTACCGCATCCGCACCCCCCGTGAGCACCCCCTGAGAAAGATGCTCAAGCGTACCCACACCGCCTGAGGCAATTACGGGAATCGGCACTGCATCACTGATCGTCCGAGTCAGTTCGAGATCAAATCCATCCTTGGTCCCATCGCGATCCATGCTGGTCAGAAGGATCTCCCCCGCCCCACGGCGAGCCATCTCCACCGACCATTCACGCGCGTCAATGCCGGTTGTTTTTCGGCCACCATGGGTAAACACTTCCCAATGATTACCACAGCGCTTCGCATCGATGGCAACGACAATACATTGCGCACCAAAATACTGGCTTGCCTCGGTGACCAAGTCAGGGCGATCAATCGCAGCTGTGTTTATAGACACTTTATCAGCGCCCGCGAGCAACAGCCGATGAATATCATCAATCTCCCGAATGCCGCCACCGACGGTCAATGGAATAAACACTTCAGCTGCGACTTCCCGAACAACATCGATCATGGTGTCTCGGGCGGATGAACTTGCCGTAATGTCCAAAAACGTAATTTCATCCGCCATTTGTTGGTCATATCGTTTTGCAACAGCAACCGGGTCTCCCGCATCCCTGATATCCACAAACTTGACACCTTTAACCACACGACCCTCATCAACATCAAGGCACGGAATAATTCGAGTTGCCAAGCCCATCATCAAATCCTATCTATGCTTTGGCCCATGGCGGCCGCTTGTCCCTCGCGGAAATCCAGGGTGCCTTCATAAATTGCTCTTCCGGTAATCACGCCTTCGATGCCCGAATTTTCAACCAAGACCAGTCTTCTTATATCCTCAAGATCAGAAATACCGCCGGATGCAATCACAGGAATTTGAATGGCCTTTGCCAACGCTGCCGTTGCTTCTACATTTACCCCGCTGAGCATTCCATCACGATCAATATCGGTATACACGATCGCGACCACACCATCGGCTTCAAAATGTTTCGCCATATCGATCACCTTATGGTCAGATGTTTTTACCCAGCCGTCTGTTGCGACCGCGCCATTCTTAGCGTCAAGCCCAACAATAATATGGCCAGGAAACTGCTGACAGAGATCACTGACAAACGCGGGGTCGTTTACCGCCTGCGTTCCAATGATCACGTATCGAACGCCCGCCTCGAGATAAGCCTTTACCGTTTCTGTATTTCGAATACCGCCGCCAACCTGCAGCGGCACGTCTGGATAGGTGTTCGCAATCTTCTGGATAATAGACGCGTTCACCGGTCGACCCGTTACAGCACCATCAAGATCCACAAGATGAAGACGCTTTGCGCCTTGGGAGACCCATCGAGCCGCTGCCTGCATTGGATCACTATCGTAAAGCGTCTCATCTGACAAGTCGCCTCGTCGCAATCGTACACAGCGACCCTCTTTAATATCTATAGCTGGAATGAGAAGCATAAAAATAAAGCCTTTGAAGTTTTTAATGTAGGGATTAAAACGGCACGATCATAATGACCACCCTGAACTGACTTTTACCTAGGTAGCCTTCAGGAATCGCCGTCCCAACAAACAAAATTTTCGAGCAATCTCAAACCTTGCTCATGACTCTTCTCCGGGTGAAACTGGACTGCAAAAATATTCGCTCGAGCAATCGCACTCACGAATTCACCTCCGTAATCACTTGTTGCTGCAACAAACGATGACTCCGTTGCGAGCGCGTAATAGCTATGAACAAAATAAAATCGGGAATCCTGCGAAATGCCTCTCCAGACCGGATGATCACTGCTTTGCCGAACATTGTTCCAGCCCATATGAGGCACCTTTAACCGCTGCTTGTGACCACCGGATCCGCAAAAACGGCGTACCTCACCGTCAAAAAGACCAAATCCTTCACATCCACCGTCTTCTTCACTACGATTAAATAAAGCCTGCATCCCGACACAAATACCCAACACAGGCTTTGACGAGAGAGCGCTCAACACGGGATTACGAAGCTGACGTTCATCGAGCGCCTTGAACCAGGAGCCGATTGCGCCTTGCCCTGGAAGGACAACCCGATCCGCTTTCTCGAGACGCAATAAATCTGAGGTCACCTCGACGTGAGCAGACGGCGCTACTTTTTCAAACGCTTTGGCAACCGAATGCAAATTACCGGTGCCCAGATCAACAACCACAATGCGGTGCATCTACCCCTGCAAAGACCCTTTTGTGGAGGGTACTGATCCACCCAGTCTTGAATCTAAAGTTAACGCCATTCTCAAAGCCCGCCCAAATGCTTTGAATATCGTTTCAGCCACATGGTGCGTGTTTTGACCTCTCAGGGAATCAATATGAAGGGTGACGTGCGCATGATTACAAAAACCTTGAAAAAACTCGTGGAACAAATCGACATCAAAATCTCCGACTCTTGCGCGCGGCCAGCTCACGGCAAATTCAAGACCCGGGCGCCCCGAGAAATCAGTCACAACCCGACTCAATGCCTCGTCCAGTGGCACATAAGCGTGCCCATAGCGACTGATGCCGCGTGGCTCGCCAACGGCTTGTGTAATTGCCTGGCCTAATGAGATGCCGACATCTTCAACGGTGTGATGCGCATCGACAGCAAGATCACCTTTTGCTTTGATTTCTAAGTCAATCAGGCTATGGCGAGCGATCTGCTCGAGCATATGATCAAAAAAAGGTAAGCCGGTATCAAGCTTCGCCGACCCGCTGCCGTCGACATCAAGAGCGACATAGATATCAGTCTCGCGGGTCGTGCGCGTTATTTCTGATGTACGACTCGACATAAGATACCTTCCAAAAGAATGAAGTTAAATTTTAACCCAGAGATTGGCCGCGAATTGTAACAAACAAGCGGCTCTAGATTGAATCAGGCCTTTATTTCATGGCGATTGCGGGAGAATTACCCTAACAAGTCATTCAGCGCATCCACAAAAGCGGCATTCTCAAGAGAAGTGCTTACGGTAACGCGCAGGCTATCCGTCAGTAATGGGTGAGCGCCGTTCAGGTTTTTAACTAAAACACCCTGACGCTGAAGATCATCGTGCACCGAATCACCGGTGCCCGCTGGGACTCGAAACAAAATGAAGTTTGCTGCGCTTGGGTACGCTGTTATCCCAGATACTTTTTTCAGAGATTCAAAAAGCCTGGCTCTTGCTTCGCAAATCAATCTCGATTTTTCATCAAACCAGTCAATATGCCGAAGCGCAAATTCGACGCTCATCTGCGTCAATGAATTGATATTGTAAGGTAATCGAACTTTATTTAACGTTTCAAGGACATCAGGGTGGCCCGACAAAAATCCTAAACGCAGGCCCGCAAGTCCCAATTTAGAGAGTGTTCGCATGACCACCACATTGTCATAAGCAGGCGCTTGATCCAAGACACTTTGGCCACTAAACGCATGATAGGCCTCATCAACAACTACAATTCCGGAGCACCTTTTTGCAATCTGATCGATAGCCTCATGCGTGCAGACGTTTCCGGTTGGGTTGTTTGGATTAGCAAGAAAAACGCAGCAAGGATCATGTTTTTCAATCGCATCAAGCAGGGCGTCCGTGTCAATCGAAAAATCATGCCGTCGAGGTGTCGCGACATAGTCTGAACCGGTAATCGCCGCAATCACCCGATACATTGAAAAACTAGGCTCAGGCGCTAACATGGTCCGCCCCGGACCCCCGACTGTCATCGACACCATCTGAATCAGTTCATCCGACCCATTGCCGAGTAATATATCGAGTTGCCTCGGCACCTCAAAAACCTGACGGAGAGTCTTTGCCAGCCCCAGTGCACGCCCGTCGGGGTAGCGATTCAACGAAACATGGCGTAACTCTTCAAGCCAAGCATCTTTGAGTTCACGATCCCAAACATATGGATTCTCCATTGCATCAAGCTTGATCAATCCTTCTGCTGGCGCAACCGCGTAGGCAGTTAAATTCTGAATCTGTGGGTGCGCCCAACGCTTGATCACCGAGCCGCTAGTCATCTGGATCTACCTTCTGTCGATACCCGCGAAACTCCGCTGATCGCGCATGTGCCGTTAAACCTTCAGCTCGCGCAATCAAACTGGCGATACCAGAGAGCGTCGCGGCGCCGGCTTGCGAGCAATCAACGACACTCGATCGCTTTTGAAAATCATAAACACCCAAAGGAGAGCTAAAACGCGCAGTTCCCGAAGTTGGAAGCACGTGATTGGGACCCGCACAGTAATCCCCAAGGGACTCTGCGCTGTAGTAGCCACAAAAAATCGCGCCCGCATGCCGTATTTTTGGAATCCAATCTCGAGGCGCGTTTATCATCAATTCCAAATGTTCTGGCGCAATTTTATTCGCTACTGAAATTGCTTCATCGATAGAGTCGACCTCGATCAGCGCGCCATAATCAGATAATGCCTGCTCGATGATTGACCTGCGTTCCATTGTCGGCAGTAAACGATTGATGGCCTGGCTCACCTTGGCCCTGATTTCACGCCCGACACAAATCGCGATGGATTGCGCCTGCTCATCGTGTTCGGCTTGAGCGAAAAGATCCATCGCTACCCAGTCTGGATCTGCCCCGGCATCACAAATCACAAGCACCTCTGAAGGGCCCGCGATCATATCAATCCCCACCAACCCAAAGACCTGTTTTTTTGCAGTGGCGACGTATTGATTACCCGGACCCACAATCTTATCAACCTTGGGCACCGTTTCCGTTCCGTGGGTAAGCGCTGCGACAGCCTGCGCACCGCCAATTCGAAAAATACGGTCGACTCCCACGATATCGGCACTCGCAAGGACCGTTTCATTAATCCGACCATTTGGGGTGGGAACCACCATGACGACCTCTTCCACCCCGGCAACTTTCGCAGGGATCACATTCATCAACACTGATGACGGATAAGAAGCCTTCCCTCCGGGGACATAGACCCCTACCCGATCCAAAGCATTTACCTGTTGACCATACCGGCTACCATCCGATCGCTCGCGTTGCCATGAGCTTTCTTTTTGCTCTTCATGAAACTCCCGAATTCGATCCGCAGCTTCTAGAAGGGCCGTTTCGAGATCAGGATCGATACTTTGACGTGCCACCGCCCAGCGAGATTTTGGGATCTCAAGATCTTCACCCATTGACACTGAAAATTGATCCAACCGGCGTGTGAACTCGAGTAACGCTTGATCCCCTCCAAGACGCACTTGATCAATAATCCCACGGACTGTTTCGTCAACCTCTGAGCTTGTTTCAGTCTGACGATCGAGAAGATTCGATAGAGCGCTATCAAAATTTTTATCCCTGACCGTAAGTTGCTTTATTTCAGTTGGCATTGAATTAATGAGTTATCCCTTAACTGGGGAGTTTAAAAAACGAATAAAGTCAGTCACTCAACAGTTGTCGCCCGCAATAGACTTGAATCCGAAATCCGTCTGATATCTGCGCCACACTGGAGCAGTTTTTCTTCGATACAATCGTAGCCGCGGTCGATATGGTAAATACGATCTATTATGGTTTCACCTCTCGCAACAAGACCGGCAAGGACCAGACACGCAGACGCTCTCAAATCGGTCGCCATAACCTGCGCGCCACCCAACTTCTTAACACCCCTAATCACCGAAGTGTTGCCATGCAATTCGATCTCCGCGCCCATTCGCTGCAACTCATGAACATGCATAAATCGATTTTCAAAAATATGCTCGGTCACTGACGCTGAACCTTCTGCAACACAATTAAGGAGCATAAATTGTGCCTGCATATCGGTTGGGAAGCCCGGATAAGGTGCCGTGCTTACCGTCACCGCTCGGGGTCTCGCGTTCATTGCCAGCGTTACTGAATTCTCAAAGATTTCAATCTGAGCGCCAGCCTCACGCAGTTTTGAAGTAACTGCATCAAGATGACGAGGGTTTATGTCCTGAATGGCGAGATTACCTTGAGTTGCCGCGGCAGCCACCATAAACGTTCCGGCCTCAATCCGATCGGGAATCACACGATGGACGCCCCCGCCAAGGATCGAAACGCCTTCGATTTCAATTGTATCTGTTCCAGCGCCAGAAATTTTTGCCCCCATTTTGATCAAGCAGTCTGCAAGATCCACAATCTCTGGCTCTCGAGCCGCATTTTCCAACCGCGTATTCCCTTTTGCCAGCGTCGCGGCCATCATTAAATTCTCGGTCCCCGTCACCGTTACCGTGTCAAAGACAATATTCGCGCCACTCAAAAAGCCACGAGGTACTGATGCTTTAATGTATCCAAGCTCAACTGACACCTTCGCACCCATTTGCTGAAGCGCTTTAACATGCAAATCGACGGGACGAGAGCCTATTGCACACCCTCCTGGCAAGGAGACCTCCGCCTCTCCATACCGCGCAAGCAAGGGGCCCAAGACCAAAATCGAGGCGCGCATTGTCTTCACCAGATCGTAAGGGGCGCATCGAGAATGCAAATTACTTGCCCTTATTCGGACGACTGATTTCTCATCAATTTCAATGTTCGCGCCAAGTCTGCCTAAAAGTTCGAGCGTCGTCGTGATGTCACGCAGATGGGGAACATTCGAGATCAAGAGATCTTGATCGGTCAATAGCGAACTAATTAAAACCGGGAGAGCCGCATTTTTTGCGCCACCAACGCGCACACTGCCATTCAGCGCACGACCCCCTTTGATCAACAGACTTTCCAATACCCGGAATCCATAAGTAAAAACGGTTCGCCCAACCAATCACGGGGGCAAGCGCTTAAGTTTACCCGACTAAAAGAAAAAGGCGCCCAAAAGGCGCCTTTTTCTTTTTCTTTAAAGCGTCATCAGGACCCGGTTTTCGTATCCAATTTGGTCTTGAGTTCTCCATTTTGATACATCTCCATCATGATATCGCTACCGCCCACAAATTCCCCGTCAATATACAGCTGCGGAACGGTAGGCCAATTGGAATAGTCTTTGACCCCTTGACGAATTTCATCGTCAGTCAGCACATCGGCTGTCTCGAATTCAGTGCCCAGTGCCTGAAGGATTTGAATTGCCCGCCCTGAAAATCCACACTGTGGAAAGTCTCGATTACCTTTCATAAAAAGCATCACGCGATTCGCTTCTACTTTGTCTTTGATTCGCTGGTTAGTATCCATATTATTGGCCTCGTCGTTATCTCTTGTTTTAATAAATCTACGAAAACACCCTATTGCGCGTTTTTCTCTTTGGACGTTAACGTGCGCATCGACAACGCATGAATCTGCGCTTTCATCCGATCGCCTAAGGCGCCGTACACCATTTGATGCTGCTGGATTCGATTTTTCCCTTCGAATCCATCACAAATTATCTCTGCTTCAAAATGGTGTCCATCACCCGTGATTTCAACCCTCGAGCCTTCCAGGTTTTCCTCAATCCAGCCCTTTATGTCTTCTGGTGTCACCATAGCGTCATCCCTTTTTCACGTCTGGCTTTAAAACCCGATACTCAGTTAATTTCCGCAGTTTTCTTTTCCAGCGACTCTATCAGTGCATCCAATCCATTATTCGCAATAAATTCACCGTATTGGTTTCGGTAGCTAATAATTAAACTGATACCATCGATCTGGATATCGTAGATCTGCCAACCCGCATCTGCATCTCTCAAGCAATAATAATCAACCTGAACTGATTGTTGTCCAGAAAGTACTAATTCCGAAGGCACTACCGAGATCCTCCCACCGCCACGCACACTGACCTCTCCAAAGCGCATGTCCTGCTCGCCAGTATACTCAAACATCGCGCTCGCATAACTCCGCATAATAAGGTCTTTAAAGCTTTCAGAAAAACGCTGGCGCTGTGTCTCACTGGCGCTCTTGGCATAATCGCCCAAAATCAGTCGCGAAACTCTGTCGAGCGCGACTCGCGGCACAACAATTCTGTCAACGAGTTCATAAAGCGCGAGACGGTCTGCCTCTAACTCTGCCCGACGGCTTTCGAGTTCGGCTACAACCTCATTAACGGTACCGCGAATCATCTCATCGGCACTTTTCTCGGCCCACACGAGATTTGTCCACCCCATCAAAAGCCCGATGGCCAACATCATTTTGGTGGCCCTGTAACGGCGATGCAAGGTTTTGGAATGCGACATGTAATTGGGGCTTTTCGAAATATCCAGAGCTGTATTCTCCAGAATTAACCCGCTAATCACAAATGGTGATTTTCTGTCTTTACGCCAAAAGGACGAATCAGCAAGATAAGCTGGGGCAATAAGGTAAGAGAGGCAAAAAGTGCAATGGCCATTCCGAGCGCAGTTAAAAGGCCAAAAAAGATGGTCGGTAGGAAATTCGAGAGCACCAAAATTGAAAACCCTACAATTATAGTGGTAGCTGTGTAAAAAATGGCCCGGCCGATGTTGGCGTGGCAATAATGGAGCGTCGCCACGTAGTCACCGAGGCGGGGCAGTTCGGTTCTGAATCGATACAGATAATGAATACTGTTATCCACTGCGATTCCAAGCGTAATTGACGCGATCGTAATCGTCATCATATCCATCGGGATCTTTAACCACCCCATCAATCCCAGAATGATTAATGCCGCCAATATGTTGGGGACCACGCCAATCAAGGCTAATTTGATTGATCGAAACAACACGAGCAACATGACCGCGATTCCCAGCATCACCACGCCCAAACTTTTGATTTGAGACTCAAAAAGGCTCTGAAGCATATTGTTGTATAGAACAACAAGTCCTGAGATCTGAAAATTCTGAGGCTTAAGATCAAGCTCTTGTTCTAACCCAACCTGGATTTCTTTCAGTAGATCATTGCGTCTCAGGTTTGGCAATGAATCTTTCACTCGGGCCGATAGTCTGACTTCATTTCTCTCGATTGACACATAAGGCGTTAGCAAGGCCGCTTTTAGATCAGCAGGCATCCGTTTGTACAGAACAGCCAGCTCAAACGCATCAAAAGTCTGCTGGCTAATTGATTCACCCACTCGGATCAACGATGCCAATGAGAGTACCTGCCCTACCCCATATTGACGCTGGAGAAAATCGTGAACTGCCGACACCGTTTCTATTTTCTGCGGCGTAAACCAATAATCGACCGGATCTCCCTGCGACACGCTCCCCAGCAGCAAGTCCAGCTCGTCATCTTGATCATCCTGTGCTTCATTAATAGAGGGCTCAGAGTCAAACCGAATCAAGACCTCGAGTGGAGTGGTTCCACCTAACTCGCGATCGATGAGTTTGAGGCCCTGATAGATCTCCGTACCCTTGCCAAAATAATTTATAAAACTATTCTCAACCTGTAATTTCGAAATGCCAACTGCGCCGAATATTCCAAGCAACACAGAGACAGAAATCACCCACCGGCCATGTTTCGCTGAGAGGTGGGAAAGCCATCCGGTGACCCATGTACCAGGCGACTGGCGGGCGGTCGTGATAGCAGGCTTTTGCAATACGGCAGCTGCCGTAGGAAAAAATAGAAACGAAACAAGAAATGTCACTAATAATCCAATCGACATCATCCAGCCAAAATCAATCACGGGCTTAATGCTGCTCAACACTAGCGAGCCGAACGCTAAAACAGTGGTTAATGCTGTGTAGAAACAAGGCCAAACCATCTTTCGCATCGTGACCCACAATGTCTCCTGATATGACCAGGCTGAATTTTCAGCTGCGAGCTGTCGATAACGAACGACGAGATGGACATTCATCGACATCGTGAGAATCAACATCAGAGAAATAAAATTCGAGGAGATAACAGTAACTTGCCAGCCTGCCATACCAAGCAGACCGATCATGATCATTCCTGCGTACGCGCAGCTTGCTAGCGGCAAGACAACCCACCTTGTCGATCGAAAAATTACGGCAAGCATCACAATCAAAAAGATCATGACACCGGCACCAAATTTAATCAGGTCATTCCGAATAAAAGAAATCATGTCATCGGCGATCATTGAAACACCGCCCAACATGAGATGGCCCATCGGTCGATATTTGTCGATTACCTGACGGATTGATGCGATCGTTTCATGATTCAGCTGATTTACGTCATCTTTAAGACGCTGATACTCCACAGATACTTCATCCAAGCGTAGCTTCTGTTCGTCACTAATGCGGCCTTGACTCATTTTGAGAGAAAGCCTGCGCTTTAAATTTTTGACCTGCTCAAAATCGGAATGGTCGACCAAATTAAGTTGAAGTGCGGTCGTCATTCCGTCAACGCTCACGACAAGCTCAGAAAATACCGGACTATTAATAAGTTCTATCCGGGCACGATCAAAATCGACGTCAGGATCACGCAATGTCCTGAAGTTGCCAGCGAGTTCCGTCAAAGATCCCCCACTCTGCGACAGCAGAGGGACATCCAAAATCGAATTAACCGATTCAACACCTGGAATTTCAGTTAGCTCTGATGCGAGCGACTCCATCTGATCTAAAGTGGAACGATTAAATAAAGGCGCATCGGGCACAATTGCGACCACCAAAAAGTTTTTTGATCCATATCGATCAGAAAGTTCTCGATAGGCCTTGAGGTCCTGATCATCATCCAGCAGAAGCGAATCAGCTGACGCGTCCAATCTAAAATCTTGGGCGTGCCACGCAAAGCAACCCAAAATCACGAGCAAGAAAATAAGCAGCGGCCACGGATTTAAGAGCACCCACTTTTTATATTGTTCAATAAAAATATTCATACGCCACCCATAAGATCGGCCAGGATTCGAGCTTGAGACGCGTGATGATAAGCGGAATCTTGATGATTGAAAATCAACGCGCACTTCTCGAAGTTAAGACGTTTCATATTTTCAAGATTCTCACGGATCAGAAGCAACTGTCCTCGGGAAGAGTACACGATCGCAAAGGGATTTGGCTTCATTTCTGGTAGTTGATCATCAATACCACTTCGACCGTATTTTTTAGACCCATGATCACGCCCGGATGTATCGACGCAGACAATCGCGCGGGAGAGACCGTTTTGAACATTTTCATACTCGTCATGTTTTATCAGTTTAGCTCTCGTGCTCTTACAAATCACAGCATCTAACTGTCCTTCAAAGTGATTCTCAAACATCCGAAACTTGCAGCTCAGTTCGTTTGATCGATTTTGGAGAAAAAATTTAGGGTCAATTTCCAAAATGAATCGAAAATCAGGATCGGTATCTTCAACCCACTGATCGATCGTATCCACGCTGAGTTTGAGCACCTCTTCGGACGGCACCACTACGGTTCGAAAATGATTGGAGTACCAGGAAAGTTTCCATTCTTCGGGAAGATCCGGATCGTAAAAGCTCCCATTCCATCTCGGATTCAGCCAACCATAAGTTCCTATTTGAATCGTCATTGGCAACGGGTATGAAAAACGGGAATTAACCTTTATGTTAGGGCGCTTTCCTTTAGAATAACCGGAAACCGTTTACATTTTGTAAGCGTTTAATTGCGTTATCTCAATACTGAAAAATGACAGAGAGTTCTTTCATTTCTGATGCCCGGCGCGTAATCGAATGTGAACGCGAGGCCCTTGACACAATAAGCCGCCGCCTCGATTCGGATTTCTCACGGGCCTGTGACGCTATTATCTCCTGCACAGGTCGAATCGTCGTCACCGGCACAGGAAAATCGGGTCAAATCGGAAGCAAAATCGCTTCAACGCTTGCGAGCACAGGCACGCCCTCCTTTTTTGTACATTCAGGAGAAGCCAGTCACGGTGATCTTGGCATGATCACGCCAGATGATATCGTCATCGCGATTTCGAACTCGGGCGAGACATCAGAGATTCAAACGATCGTACCCATCATTAAGCGAATGGAAGTGACGCTAATCGCAATGACTGGAAGTTTAAACTCAACGCTCGCACGCGCATCTACGTTTACCTTGAACATTGGTGTCGATCGTGAAGCCTGTCCTCATAATCTAGCGCCCACGGCAAGCACGACGGCCACATTGGCACTGGGCGACGCACTCGCTGTTTCGGTTTTGAAAGCACGAAACTTTAAGAAAGAAGATTTTGCGCGCTCACACCCGGGTGGAACATTGGGCAAACGTCTTCTGATCTATGTCGAAGATATCATGCACACAGATGACGACCTCCCAACTGTCTCACTAGAGGCGACCCTCGTTGACGCTATCGCAGAGATGTCCCTAAAGCGGCTCGGAATGGTTGGCGTCATTGATGCGGAAGGGTTGCTCGTTGGAATGTTCACCGATGGCGATCTCAGGCGCACGCTATCTCAAAACATAAACGTACATGAAAGCTATATCAAAGCCGTCATGACTTCTTCTCCTCACAACATATCAGGGAACATTCTCGCCGTCGAGGCACTCGAGATGATGCAACTTCACTCGATTAATGGTCTTTTCGTGGTAGATAGTAATGGACGGCCCATTGGCGCTTTAAATGCTCTCGATCTGATTCGAGCACGCATCCTCTGAGACTAAAATGAAGCAGTACCTCGATCGGGCGATTCTAGTTGCCGTACTCTGCGTCATGGCAGCACTGGGAATCTGGATGCAGATTAGTCTTTTGGAGCCCGTAACGACAGAAACCGTATCTGGGCCGGGACGCGAACCTGACTATTACATCCAAAATTTCACCGCAACCGGGCGGGACGAAGTGGGTGTTATTTATGTCCTCAAAGCAGAGAGACTGGTGCACTTTCCCGACGACAATACATCGCTGCTTGATAAACCTAAACTGATTCAATATGAAAAAGGTCGGCCCTCCCGGCGTACAACGAGTGAATCGGGCTGGATGTCAGGAGACGGTAATGAGATCTTGCTAACGGGCGATGTAGAAGTCGAGCAATTCCGCAGCAACGACGACCCTGGCAACATAACACGCACTCAACGACTTTTAGTTCATTTGGATCGAGACAGTTAGCACATCAACCCAGGTTGATTTTTGTTAAAATTTAGACATGGCCTACGCACCCTTTCTAAGTTTTGTAATTTTGCTGCTCTCAACCCTGAGCGCATACGCGCTTGAGTCTGACCGGAATCAAAGTGTTTTGGTAGAGGCTGACGAAGTAGAGATTGACTTTACCAACGGTAAGCGCATCTATACTGGCAACGTTTCAGTCCGCCAAGGCACCATTCGGATCATTGCAGATCAAATCGAACTTTTTTACGATGGAGAACAGCTCGATCACGGCGTCGCGACTGGAAATCCTGCAGTGTTCCGCCAACGGCCGGATGGAAAAGAACATGATGTCGTGGGTACAGGCCAAACGATCGAGCTGGATGAAGTCAATAACATAGTCACCTTCATTACGAGAGCTCAGCTTCGACAAGATCGAGATGCAATTGAAGGCGAGAAAATCGTCTACGACATGGGACGAGACCGAATGATCGTCAGAGGTGGAGACGAGGCGCCGACCCGCACAACCCGCGCGGGAGAGGATGCCACGACCGTCCTTAAAGCAAAAGATAATGAACGCCCGCGAATGGTTCTTCAGCCTGAATCATCCCAGTCCCAGAATAGTGCGACCCGTACTGACTCGCCCGATGTTGCCACCCGCAACGATACCCAGATCGCTTTCATTGGAAATAACGGCGCCCCGGTTTTTTCCAAACGCAGTGTGACGAGTACATCGCTTGGCACTCTCCCAAAAGGGACTGCGGCCCGCGTATTGAGATCAACTGACGGCTGGGCAGAAATTAATTCGTCCAGAGCGGTTCAGGTATGGGTTTATGGCAAATTTGTCTCAACGATCTCAGGCATTGGCGTTGCTACTGGATCCAACGTCAGAATTCGATCCACGCCTTCAACGGGTGAGGAATCGGTCATTCTTGGAGAGTTGAACACGGGGCAGCAGGTACGGGTGCTGGCAACTAAAGGAAGTTGGAAAAAAATCGAAGCGCCCGAGTCGATTAAAGTTTGGACTCCCTCCAGCCGACTTGAATTATCAAATGATATGGAGCGCTGGAACAAAGATTGGCAAGCGCAAACTCAATCGTCTTCTAACTAATCGTGCAGATAATGCACTTACTTCTTCTATAAAACGGTCATGAGCTCACTTGCCACAAGAGGCCTTGTTAAGCGCTTTGGGCGAACCACAGTCGTGGATAATGTGGATGTCACCGTCAGCGGTGGTGAAATCGTGGGTCTGCTGGGACCCAACGGTGCGGGCAAGACAACTTGCTTTTACATGATTTGCGGTCTGATACGACGGGATAATGGGCGCATTGTTCTTGATGGTAATGACATCAGCGATCTGCCCATGCATGAGCGAGCACGCAGAGGCATCGGTTATCTGCCACAAGAAGCTTCCATCTTCAAACGCCTCACGGTAAAAGAAAATATCTTAGCCGTCCTCGAGGCTTTGCCAGGGCTTGATCAAAATGGCCGGCAGGCCCGAGCCATGGAAATGATGGAGACTTTCGGCATTTCTCATAAATCAAAAGATTATGGATATAGTCTTTCTGGGGGCGAGCGGCGCCGGGTTGAGATTGCGCGAGCGGTTTCCCTGAAACCTTCCTTTATGTTGCTTGATGAACCCTTTGCTGGTATCGATCCAATTTCAATCATTGATATCCAGAGGTTGATAAACGACTTAAAAAAAATGGGTATTGGTGTGCTTATCACTGATCACAATGTGAGGGAGACTTTGGGTATCTGTGACAGAGCCTATATTCTGACGCAAGGTCGAGTACTCACTGAGGGTACATCAGACCATATTCTTGCCCACGAAGAGGTCCGGTCGGTATACCTTGGATCAGAGTTTCGACTGTAACGATCTAAAATTGGCTCACTCATGAAGCATTCTTTGCAAATTCGGCAAAGTCGCCGCCTTCAACTTAATGCTCAACTTACCCAGTCACTTCGGCTCTTACAACTGGGGCGAGTTGACTTGGATCTTGAGATTCAAAATAAACTTGAGACAAACCCATTGCTGGAAGGTGTTGATAGCCTCAATTATTCAGATGACCTAACGCCTTCCCAAGACGAAATTGAACCCCTGACTCAGACTGAGCCAGAACCCAATCAGGAGTCGCCAATCAACGAATCAGAAATGATTCCGACCGACTATGACAGCCTGCATTGGGATGATCGACCTTATAGACCTCACTCGGAGTCTCGCAATAAGTTTCGTGCGGAAACCAATCAACCGATGTGGCATGACTCCGGCCAAGATTTAAGAACCCGACTTCTCGAAGAACTTGCACTGCATAGACTGAGTAGACCCGACGAACTCATTGCCCATGCGCTCATTGGCTCACTCGATGATCGAGGCTATCTCCCCATTAACTACGATGAATTGCGCAGTATTCTCGATGCGAAGGATAGCCCTTCTGATAAAGAAATAGACTCAGTATTGCATCTTGTTCAAAGCCTATATTTACCCGGCATCGCGGCACGAGACCTAAGAGAATGCCTCATGCTGCAACTTCACGGTCTAGATGAAAAAACCGCCTACGTCGAAAACGCAAAAAAACTCGTTAGCAATCATCTTGATCGCCTTGGAAAACATCAGTACACCGCGCTCGGGCAAGAACTTGAAATCGACCAGAGTAGCCTTGCCAAAGTGATCGCCCTGATTCAGTCATTGAACCCAAAGCCCGGGGAGGAGCTAACCCCGTTTGTTGATCAGGCGATCTCTCCCGACGTGGTCGTCAAGAAAGTTGACCAAGAATGGGTGGTGCGCCTTGTTCGACCAGATGGATCTGTCATTCGAATCAGTCAAGACTATCGAAATTACCAAAATAGTTCTGATAAAAAAACCAGTGAATACATCAAGAATCACCTTCAGGATGCACAGTGGTTTATTCGAAGTCTTGAGCAGCGTGATCAGACGATTCTCAAGGTCACCCAAACTATTGTGTCGATGCAGCGCAACTTTATGGAGTCAGGCGATATGGGTGTGGTCCCCATGACACTGCGCGATATTGCGAATGAACTTGATATTCATGAATCTACTGTCTCGCGGGCAATTGACCAAAAGAATATCCTGACGCCACACGGTTTATTTGCGCTCAAGCATTTTTTCTCGGCAAGTCTAGGCGGATCGGACGGCTCCCAAACCTCTGCGAGAGCGGCGCAAGCCAAAATCCGTAAAGTGATAGAATCCGAATCCGCACAACAGCCTCTGAGTGATAACCAACTCGTTGCAATGCTAAACCAAGATGGCATCACAATCGCTCGGCGGACCGTCGCTAAATATCGTGAACAAATGAAAATTCTCCCAGCCGCTCAGCGTCGGAGTATCACCTAGACTACCCTTTCGAGGTCTCGATGAATCCTTGCATTGCTGCGTGTTGCGCAGAACATCCGCTAACTAAAGTCATCGTCAAAAGCCGCGTCGCAAATTTTTTAAATTACTCAATAAATCGAAACTCAATCAAAAATCACCGAGGTTCGTTATGAACGAGACCATCCAATCCGGGCCAGCCGTCGATTCCGGCCCATTAAGAACACTTCTGAGCAGAGATCGTGTTGCCGTCAACGTAAAGATCTCGAGCAAAAAGCGTATGCTTGAGGAAATGGCAGAACTATTGTCTCGACAACTGCCAGGCATGGATCAACAAACCGTTTTTTCAGTACTTAATGAGCGCGAACGTCTGGGCAGTACCGGCATCGGAGACGGTATCGCGCTGCCGCACGGCAGACTTAATGGCATCTCAAATCCAATTGCAGCGGCAATGAAACTCCATCAACCGCTCGATTTCGATGCAATTGATGACAGACCGATCACAATTGTAATTGGCCTTCTCGTTCCTGCAGAAGCAACAGACCAGCATTTGAAGGTTCTCAGCGAGCTTGCAGGTGCATTTTCCAACACGGATTTTCGCAAAACTGTTTTCGAAGCATCCAATCCTGATGCGCTTTTCAATCTGTTAATCTAACAACCTCGGGTACTCTTTCCTACAAGTTGAGCGACCCCCGTTCTGAAACGCAAAAGCACCACTTTTCGGAAGACTTAGGATAGATTTAGTGTTGTCGGTTTAACGAACCTGTTTTCATCTATTGCGCTCGTCAACGTAAACAAATATTGCCATCGCTTTTTTAGCTTAAACCGCTCAATCTCGATCGATACTTTTATCCTGCTTAAAAAATGCGTCATCAACTCGAAATTGAAATTATCAATCGACTGGGTCTTCACGCGCGAGCTTGCGCCAAACTTGTGAAAACAGCGGGACTGTATTCCAGTGAAATCTGGATTATCAAGGAGGGCACTCGTGCTGATGCTAAAAGCATTATGAGCCTAATGATGCTCGCAGCATCTCAAGGCGCCCGGTTAACGCTAATCGCAGAAGGTGTCGATGCAGAGCAGGCGATCGCGGGTGTTCACGAGCTTATCTGCGATCGCTTTGGAGAGGAAGAGTAATGTTTACACTGACGGGTACCGGCATCGGTCGGGGGATTGCAATCGGCCGCGCCCTCATATGGGATCGATCCCGTAGTGCAATTCCTAACTACCGCCTTCAGAAAAACGAGATAAACCAGGAGATCAGCCGTTTCAGTCACGCGATTGCACTCGTACGCAGTGAACTCAAACATGTCCAGGATAACTTACCTGATTCAGCGCCTCCGGAAACAGCAGCGTTTATTGATGTGCATCTTATGATGTTAGATGATCCAGTACTGTCCGAGCAACCCCTTGCCTCCATTGCAGAACACCAAATTAATGCAGAATGGTCGCTACAGAATCATTCAAATACCCTAATATCTTTCTTCGACAATATTTCGGACCCCTATCTTCGAACCAAAAGAGAGGATGTCGCCCAAGTCGTTGATCGCATCATGGACATTCTGATCCGCTCCGATTCTGATACCCACAAGCTAACCGATGACATTGATCAGGTGCTTAATGATCAGATCATTGTTGCTCGAGATATCAGTCCTGCAGATGCCATCAGGTTAAGACAGCGTCATCTATCAGCATTCGTTACAAGTTTAGGCGGACCGATCTCACATACCGCTATTCTTGCCCGAAGTCTCGCAATACCGGCTATCGTCGGACTGCATGATGTGACCCGCTCAATTCGTAACAACGATTATCTCATCGTAGACGCGGCATCTGGCGCACTGATTGTCGCGCCTGATGATGAGACACTCGAATTTTTCAAGTCAGCTCGGGAAAGTCAGCGACTGAGACAAAATGAACTGTCTAAGCTCCGAAAAGTCCACCCCGTTACTGCGGATGGCCAACCGATTAAATTGCTTGCCAATATTGAATTGCCCGAGGATCTGGACACTTTTAAAGATAGCGGCGCATCGGGAGTTGGTCTATACCGAACAGAATTTCTTTTCATGAATCGTGAAAATCTCCCAAGCGAGGAGGAACAATACAATGCGTATTGCCATGTCCTTCAGTCTGTTGATGATCCTGTCACGATCCGCACATTGGATCTTGGCGCGGATAAGCAAGTCGATGGCGGGCGTAAAGAACCTAAAGTGAGTATGACGCCAGCATTAGGACTACGGGCAATCCGACTGTGCCTTAGTGAGCCCTCGCTGTTTAAGCCCCAACTGAGAGCTATTTTTCGAGCGGCTCAGTTTGGACAGGCGCGTATCATGATTCCAATGTTGTCGAGCCTCCAGGAGCTCGAACAAACACTTGCGATCATTCGCGAAGTCTGCGGCGAGCTTGATCGCGACGGCTTATCCTTCAATGCCAATTTGCCTATCGGGGGCATGATTGAAGTGCCTGCTGCCGCCATTTCAGCTGATCTGTTTGCAAGCAAGCTGGATTTCCTGTCCATCGGTACAAATGATCTGATTCAATATACCTTAGCCATTGATCGCGTCGATGACACCGTGAATTATCTGTATGATCCGTTGCATCCCTCAGTCCTTCGCCTCATTCAGAATATAATTCGCGCGGGTGAGGATGCCCAAATTCCGGTCGCCATGTGTGGCGAAATGGCTGGCGATCCAAACTTCACCCGACTACTGCTGGGACTAGGTCTTCGAGAATTCAGCATGGAGCCTTCTCAACTCCTCGAGATTCGACAGCAGGTGCTGACCAGCTGCACGGCTGATCTTATTGAATTAGCCGGTCAGATTCTGAACTCTTCTGATAGTCATACGTCGCATCGACTCTTAGATACCCTTAACGCAGGTTCAGGAGTATGAGCGGCTGCGCTTCTGCAGAACCTTTCGCCCTTCAAGTGCTTGGCGAAAGTATGGCGCCAGAATTCATGGAAGGATGTGTCGTTATCGTCGATCCAGGTGCCGCCATTCGTCACGGCGCCTTTGTTGTTGCCGAACATGGGAATGGCGTAATCTTAAGACAACTGGTTATTGAAAATAATGAGTGGTCGCTCCAAGCGCTGCAAGAAGGTTTCCCCCGTATACGAATTGGAAGCGCGAACTTAATTCGTGGTGTCGTCACCCAGCGTTCGGGTCGAAAACGAAGCGAGCGAAAATCTTATCTTTAAGTCCTGGGGAAATTTAGATTTAAGTCTGTTCACGCACCTCTCGCTTGCAAACGCCCTTCTCAACTGCCATGACAGCGGCCTCCACCCTCGAATGCACGCTTAGTTTTCTAAGGATTGCCTTAACATGAAGTTTGACCGTTCCATCTGAGATATTAAGATTTCGGGCAATAACCTTATTGCTTTGTCCCTCGGAAAGGTGGCAAAGGATTTCATGCTCTCTTGGTGTCAAACTGCTAAACGGGGCAAATTCATCTTTGCGTTCTCGGCGCTCGCCATATCGCACGAGGTCAGCGAGCACACTGGTTAGGGCGGGGGCAACAACAATCTTCCCGCCGACTATTTCCTGGAGCGCCACTATTAATTCATCCGGCTCCATATCTTTCAAAAGGTAACCTCGAGCACCATTTCGAAGTGCCTCTGCAAGATCACCCTCATCAGCACTTGTCGTCAGCATCACAACCGGTATCTCGAGACCCTCATCAAGCATCTGGCGCAACACCCCAAGCCCGCTTAAGTCCGGCATCCGTAGGTCAAGCAGCACCACGTCGGGCTCATGCGCATAGGCAAGCTTTAGGCCCTCCTGTCCATCTGCAGCGGAACCCACAACCGTTATGCCTCTACGCTCTAACAATCCTTGCAATCCCGAACGAAATAATGCGTGATCATCAACAATAAGAATTCGCAACCGTGTTCTCCTAGAGTGAGCTATCGCTAGCGTTCTTTAACTCAAGTTCGAATAGTACTCGTGTACCTTCACCAGCTTCACTTTCGATTGTAAGATTAGCGCCAATCGAATTTGCCCGCTCTTTCATAATCGATAATCCAAAGTGATTATCATCTGTCGGATCATGATTAAGCATCCCCTCTCCATCATCCTCAATGATAATGCGGAATTGATTCTTAGCGGGCTCATTGAGCAACAATCGAACCATATTGGCGCGACTGTGCTTGCGAACATTAGTAAGAGACTCCTGAACAATGCGCAAAATCTGGGTCTCCTCCTCGGACGAGAACTTTGGCTCCTTTGACTGAGTTTGAAGCACAATCTCCATACCCGTTTCTTTTCGAAATCGCGACATTAAACGCCTGATACCCGGCACAAGTCCGCGGCCACTCAGTGGTGCTCGAAAATGTGTAATCAGTTCTCGTAACTCAACATTTGCCTCATCAATACTAACCTGGATTCGCTCCATCTCTTGCCATATCGCTTGCTCACTATCCTGTCTCAGCGTGTCATCTAACACCCGAACCTGAAATTTTAAACTCGCAAGCGTCTGCGCCAATGAGTCATGGAGTTCATTTGCAAAATCTGCACGCTGCGCGACTCGCTCTTGCTGTGATCTCAGCTCGAGGTCCCGCTCTTGCGCAAGCGAATCAAGCCACTCAGACAATCGATTCACATCGCCAACCAGATTTTCTAGCTGATGACCTTCTGGGCTCAGTAATCGCGCTGAAAAATCGCCCTGTCGAATTTGGGAGGCCCAACGCTGAATCTCGACCAAGGGCGCCAACGACCATTTGGTTATTTTCAGAGCCAGTCCAAACACACTAGCGACGAGAACGAACAACGCGACTGTTAGCATTTCCGGGATAAAAGCATCGTTCGCAGAGTCAAACATCAGGAGCGCGCTCAAGACGAGCGAAACGACGGCAAGGACCCCAATTAAGACAAACCACCAAAACAACCCGTCCTGCAGTCCATATTCAAGACCGAGGTTTTTGCGAATTGGACACCCGCTTGCACGATATCGTTTTGAAATCATCGTAAAATGCTCAAATATTTCTCTACCATCGCTACTTTTTAGACATCATGTGAGACTCAAGTGATAGCCTGCGATGAGTTTTTTAACATAAAAAGAGTTTAGGTTTCACCAGCGCTTTAAACAAACTCGATCCAGGGTCTAGGAATCGGCCGTTTCAGGTGGAGAAAAATGAGGGTCATTTGGATTTAAAAAAATAAACTGTGATGCTTGCTCTCCTTCTGGTGTGTCAAAATCGAGAATCGCTCCATTTAAAAGATCCAAGCTTGTCGGCGCGATTGCGACTTGAATCCCATGTTGATTCGAAACGGTGTCATTGTCACTTGCATCATCAAAACCCATCGCATATTCAATAGAGCCATCGGGCCCTCTCTTCGCAGCGATTCGAAGTGCTGTCGTCACTTGGGCATCTAGCGAGTCGATCGAAATTTTTATCTGCTCTGCAGCTTGTTCTGTTATGCGCAGCAACATATAGCTTCTCCTAAAATCCGCGCTCATGGCGCTAATAGTTAATTACTTACGATGTTCGTGAACAAAATCCACGAAAGCGTCAACCCAGGGATTGGCTTGCACGTGGCGCTGATGCGCATAACCCGCCAATAAATTATAGATATGAATGCCATCGCGTGAGCCATCAAGTCCGTGACCCCGTTCAACGGTAAAAGCCGTAGGCCAATCGCCATCAACCGGCTCTAGTAATGAATGATGAAATTCATGGGCAGGAATCAGGGATCTTGCATTTTCGCGGGAAGCAGTCCAAGGATGATCGGATCGTATCCGAAGTTGCATATATCCTCGACCGACGGGACGGTTAAGCATCTTTGTATGAGCCGGAATAACCCCAACCATAGGCCCGCTCTGATCACGCCAACTAATCGAGCAACTCAAGTACATAAGCCCACCACACTCAGCGTATGCAGGACCCCCAGACTCAATAAACATCTTTATCTCGGAGCGCATTGTCTTATTTACAGCTAAGGCCTCGATAAAACACTCGGGAAATCCACCGCCAATAAAAAGCCCGTCAACGTCCGGCAAGCACTGATCAGAGAGTGTATCGAACGGGACGAGCTCTGCCCCCGCACTTTCAAACGCAGCGAGGTCATCAGGGTAGTAAAAACCAAATGCCCGATCGCGTGCGATCCCAATTTTGAGGGGACGAGCAATGAACCGTCCTACGGTCAGATCGTCACTCTTGCCTTTCGAGACAGGATTAACATCTTGGCCGATCTCAGTTGATGTCAATTCAAGCAACTGATCAAGATCGACCGACTTCTCGATCACATCACTGATTTGATCTATTTTAACGGTTGCCTCAGATTCCTCATTTTCGGGAACCAGACCAAGATGTCGCTCATCAATACTGAGAACCGGATCACGACCGATTGCGCCAATCACCGGCAGGCTTGTGTATCTCTTAATTGCAGCCCTGAGCTTGCTTTCCTGGCGAGGGCTGGCAACACGATTCAAAATTACGCCCACAATCTTCACATCCGGATCAAAACTAACATAGCCCTTTAACAGAGGCGCGATCCCTCGCGTGATACCCACCACATCAATCACCAAAACCACCGGTACATTTAATTTTGAAACTAACGCGGCATTGCTATCTGAACCTTCAACATCCAGGCCGTCATAAAGACCTTTATTTCCTTCAATAATCGTGACGTCGGTATTACGGCGATGCAAATCAAAACACGTCTTTATTTCTTCATGGCCCATTGTAAAAAAATCAAGATTCCAACACTCGCGGTCACTCGCGTGATGCAGCCATTTAGGATCAATATAATCGGGCCCTTTTTTGAAAGTGGCAACCCGCATGCCGCGCCGCCTTAATGCCCGGGAAATCCCGATGCTCACAACCGTCTTTCCCGAAGACTTGTGAGCAGCTGAGATATAAAATTGTTTCACTGTAAAAAGCGCGACGAACCAATATTGAGGCTCAACGATTAAACGGATCGCTTAGGAGGACGGGCCGCTATCAAAACCAGTGGTCGGCAAAAAGGCCAGGACCCGCGTTCCAATCAGATACGTCAGTAACGCTAACCCCACGCCACCCATACCTAACCCAAACTCGGCCAAAGACGGCTGATATTCGGCAATAACGCCATCAAAAAAACCACTTGTTTCTGAAAATCCGGGCACGATATCAATTGGAAATGCCTGTCCGCCAATGATCAAAACATATAACTGGCAAAAAGCGCCCACGAGTACCAACGAAGCCGCCACAAGGGTAGGTGCCAACGTGTTGCATCGGCGCTGCAGGAGCATTACGACTGGCAATATGGTGCCTAGAAGAATTTGACCTATCCAGAACAACATTGGATAGATCCCTCCTTCGAGAAGGATAAAGCGCTCCATGGAATGATGTTCCGCCCCGTAGAGACGGGTCAGATGATCAACCATCACAAAAAAAGCAACGGCGACAACAAAATATCCAAGTAATCGGCGCAGATTTAACATCAATGCGGTCGGAAGACCATCTCCTCTAATGCTAAAAATCAGGGCGCTAAAAATTAAGGTCAGGGCCGTTCCAAACGATAGAGACATTGCGATAAACATGGGCGCAAGGACTGCACTATCGAACGCTTCACGCGCCGCTAAAAAAGCAAAAATAGAACCTGTACCTGTTGTGAGAATCAAACGCCAGGCAAATGCGGTAGTCCCTACCCTACCAACAAAACGATTCATCCGGGGCTCAAACATCATCCAGAGATACACAACCACCAAGGCGATAAATCCGGTATAGAGAAAAATATTCCAGGCAAAAATAGACCTGAAGTTGTAATGCGTCATCGCCACAATCAACCGATCAGGCCGACCCAGGTCGAGCACCAGCACTGTGAGGCCGCCTGCCAATAAGGTAATGGCCATCAAAGCAGACAAGCGTGATAAAGGTTTATAGGTTTCCCTGCCGAAGACGGACGCAATTGACGCCGCGTTTAACGCCCCAGATGCCGACACAATTAAAAAAACCGCGAAAACATGAGGGACTCCCCACACCACGCGATTATTCATCCCGGTCACCCAGTGGCCGGCGCTCTCCATATGATGAGCAGACACAAGACCCACCACTACAAACGCAGTAGCGATCGCCGCGACCCACCAAAACGGGGTCGAGGATGGCATATGTTGAAAGGTAGGCGCCCTCATGAAGTTACAGTCAAAAGCTCGTGTAACGCACGCCCGTATTCAGTTTTAGATCAGGACGCAACTCCCGAGTCGCTGTTTTACGACTCAACGAAGCCAGAGGCCCCGCCGCATCTTCGAGATCACCAAATACCAAGGCGTCATGACCCGCCTCACGACAAGCCTCAACGCAAGCCGGCTCTTGATCCTCGTCAATCCGGTGCACACACAGCGTACAACTCTCGACTATGCCTTTACCGCGCGGTGAATGCGTTTTTTGGCCCGTCAAATCTTCATGGATAAATGATCGAGCCTGAAAAGGACACGCCATCATGCAGTAGCGGCAACCAATACAGATATGCTTATCAACCAAGACAATCCCGTCTGCGCGACGAAAGGATGCGCCCGTTGGGCAGACATCCACACAAGGTGGATCCTCACAGTGTTGGCAAAGAATGGGGATAGACAATTCGTGACCCGTCTGCTCATCTTTTAGATCAACTTTTCGGATCCACTGTGCATCAGTCTCGGGACGACCATGACCAGAAAGACCATGCTCACTATTGCAAGCGGATACACACTCATCACATCCACTTTCACATTTAGCCGTGTCGACCAAAAGACCCCAACGCTTATCATTGCTCGGAAGACTATCCTCACTGTTCGCCATTGCGAGTTCGACGAGACGCACGCCCGGGGCAAGCGCCATCAACGAAACCCCAGCCGCGGCCTGGGTAAAAAAAGTTCGACGGTGTTGAGCGAGTGGGACGCTTTCGTCTTTTTTCATCGGTTTACACGACATGATGGCAATTGTCCTACTTTCTAATCTGGGACCGTAGCATGACAGGTAAAGCAATCAATTTTCACCGCGGCATAGGTATGACAGGTTTGACAGAACTGTCCCTCAGCATTAATTGGTAAGAATTCTCCTTCTGTGCCTTTTGACGCATGGCAGTCAATACAACCCGCCAAACTATGCTTAGACCCACGAATCCCATGATAAACGGTTTGGTCGCGCTGATGCTTGATAAATTCAAAATGGTCCCGACGCATAATCTCTATCGGTTCAACGCACTGCGCACCACGCCCCATCGGCACTTCCGGCGTGACAACATCTGCAACGGCGTCGCCGGTACTCAATAAAAGAGTCAAACAGAGCGCGATTAAACCCGCAATTGAATTACGCTCAAGATTAATCACTTTCGGGCGCATCAATCGCTCTAGACCTATTCACCCATACCCATGTCAATATAACCCGACGGGCAAACATCGGCACAAATATGACATCCGATACATTTAGAGTAGTCGGTATCAACATATCGACCGGTCGTATACTGATCTTTTGAGACCTTGAAAACGGCATCCTGAGGGCAAAAAATAATACAATTGTCGCACTCAAAGCAAAGGCCGCAACTCATACATCGCTCAGCCTCGGATTTAGCTGCATCATCATTTAAGCCGTGATGTCGCTCCTCAAAGTGACCCAGCACTTCTTCTGAGCTCGGTACAGTCGTTGCCCGCATATTACGCGGCGTCTCTTCAAAATGCCCGAGGAATAAACCGTCAGACGGGATAATCTCATGAGCAGACCGGTCTTCGTAGTTATGGACTGCAAAATCCGCCTCTGCGGTACCCCAAGTTTCGCTATGATCATACTCTACGGGCGCAAGCGACTGCTCATTAAGTTTGGCCAGCAAATCAAAATGATGGACATCTACTTTCGGTCGTCGACCCGGCTCTTCATCTTTTAAATAGTGATCCACACTCTTCGCTGCAATCGCTGCCTGGCCGATCGCAGTCGTCAACAGATGGGGTCGAACAATGTCTCCGGCCACAAAATGGCCCTCTCGGTCAGGGACCTGGAAAAAATGATCCGCATCAATGAGCTGACGCTCGTTCCCCATCTCCTCAATGCCTGAAAGGTCGCCCGCCTGCCCGATCGCTGAAACAATTAAATCCGCTTCCACCTCAAACTCAGTGCCCTCCACCGGCGTCGGTACTCCTTTATCACTAAATTGACACTTCGCAAGACGAAGCGCTGTCGCTCGGCCACTCTCGTTGCGAACAAGACCAATCGGCAGGACACCATTAATAATCGTCACACCCTCAGTCAACGCATCATCGACTTCTTCTTCGGTTGCTGTCATCTCCGGACGCTCAAATAGCGCGGTAAGCGTGACCTGTGCACCCTGTCGAGCCGCAACCATTGCAGAGTCGTGAGCCGCGTAGCCACCAATCACCTCTTCCGGCCTGTCTTTATCGCTAATTTTTTCAATCTTTCCTAACCGACGTGCTACTGACACGACGTCAATAGAGGTATCACCACCTCCAATACAAACAACGCGCTCCGCGGTTACTTTCATCGAGCCTTTATTGAACGCGTCAAGGAACGAAACACCCGAGACACAGTTTGGGGTCTCTTCCCAACCCTCAATCGGTAAATCACGGCCGCTCTGGCACCCAACGGCCCAAAGAATCGCATCGAATTCAGACTCGAGTTCAGTAATAGACACATCCGTGCCGACCCGGACTCCAAAACGGACTTCGATATCGCCTAGCTCTAAAATTCGATCAATCTCTCGATCCAATCGCTCCCGTGGCGTACGATATCCGGGAATACCGTAGCGAAACATACCGCCCAGTTTTTCCTGCGATTCAAGAATAGTTGATGCGTAACCCAATCGGCGAAGCTGATAAGCGCCCGCAAGTCCAGCTGGCCCCCCTCCAACGATTGCCACACGTTTATCACAAACGTTAGGCGCTGCCTCAAACTGAAACCCCTCCGTAAATGCGGTATCACCAATAAATTGCTCAACAGAGTTGATGCCCACAAAGTCATCGACGTTATTGCGGTTACAGCCGCTCTCGCAGGGCGCAGGGCAGACTCGGCCCATCATCGCCGGGAAAGGATTTGCGTCAGTCGCTCGCCGAAAAGCATACTCCTGCCATGTCATTCCCTCAGGTGGGTGCTCCATGCCACGGACAATTTGTAACCAGCCGCGAATATCTTCTCCCGAGGGACAACTGCCCTGGCATGGAGGGGTTCTGTGAACGTAAGTCGGACACTTATGTGAGTTGTCCTCGTTAAATATTTGTTTTTTAAAGTCCTGCCACTGACTATCCCCCTCTTCGTATTTTCGGAAGGTCAGTTTCTGCGCTTGTTCTTCGGAGGCTGCCATCGCCATTCCTCTCCTTTGTATATCAGCCGTTTGTCGCGGCTTGCTTAATGGTCACTGTCAAATACCAGAGCATCACCAATCAACTGGTGAACACTAATAATCATGTCCATCCCCATTCCGTAATGAGGCAAGACTTTCGAGAACTGGCTTTTACAAATGGCACAGATCGCCGCCATATGTGTTACGCCATGAGACTCAATCACCTGTTGGAGCGATTGCGCTCGCGGTAACGCGCCCTTAACGCGAAGCTCGATCAAATCATCCGTTAATAAGCCCCCGCCGCCGCCGCAGCAAAACGTGTGTTCGTGAATCGTATCGGGTGCCATGTCTACAAAATGATTACATGCTGATCGAATCAGATTTCGAGGAATCACAAACTGGCCTCCTGGCGTTGAGCCAAGACGAGAGCCCCTAGACACATTACAAGAGTCATGAAAAGTAACAACTTTATCGTCGTTGGCCTCAGGATCGATCTTTAAACCCCCACTTGCAAGAAGGTCATTAGTGAATTCACAAATATGCTGTGGAACAGGGTAGGCAGGATCTAAAAAATCGAAAGGCCCAATGAGCGTATTCCAGAAGCTGTAAGCCACCCGCCAGGCGTGTCCACACTCCCCGACCACAATTCGTTTGACACCAAGATCGAGCGCCGCCTGCCGAATCCGCTCGGCAACTTTTTGCATGTTTTCGTAGTTGCCGATGAAAATCCCAAAATTAGCCGCTTCAGAAGCATAGGAACTGAGCGTCCAGCTTATCCCTGCCTGATGAAAAACTTTTGCGTAGCCGATCAATCCATCCACATGGGGTTCAGCAAAAAAATCTGCCGAAGGCGTAACCAGCAAGACGTCGGCGCCTTTCTGATCAAGCGGAAACTTAACGGGGACGTTAATATCTTCTTCAACTTCTTCTTCAAGGCCTTCAAGCGTATCCGCCAGAGCAGGCTCTGGAAGGCCAAGATTGTTTCCAATCTTATGAACCTTGCCAATGATCTCGTTGGAATATTTCTGACCCACTCCAATAGTGGCAAGAATCTCACGTCCCGCCATCGTGATCTCAGCGGTATCGATACCATAGGGACAGTAAACTGAGCAACGACGACATTCTGAACACTGGTGATAGTAGCTATACCAATCGTTGATAACCTCTTCGGTGAGTTCTACCGCACCGACCAGTTTGGGGAACCATTTGCCTGCGAGCGTAAAATAACGACGATAGACTTTTCGCATCAGATCCTGACGAGCAACTGGCATATTCTTGGGATCACCCGTGCCCAAATAATAATGACACTTATCAGTACATGCCCCACACTTCACACAGGAATCCATGAACACCTGTAGCGAGCGATAGCGGCCCAGCAAATCACCCATTTTTTCGAGTGCAACATCCTGCCAGTTGTCGACTAATTCGCCAGGGAATCCAAGTGGCTCCTGATGCACAGGCTTTGCGACGAAAGGCTTGCTATGCGCCATCGCGTCCGGCTGCACCTTTGGCGTGCTCAACCAATCCTTCAGTGCAGGTGTTTCGAATTCTATTTTTGCCATAGTGCGAGAGCCCCCTACCTCTATTCGCTACCTGACCGCGGTAGATCATTTGCCCATGGCGCAACATGCCGATGCTCTCGAGGTGTATCACGCATATTTCGAGTCGGACTAAAAAAGACCCCGGGCGCATGTAACAGTTTACTGAACGGAAAAATCAGCATGAGCACCAAAACAAAAGATAAGTGCAGAATTAAAAGTCCATCAGAGGGCAACGGCTGCCAATCAAAACGCACAAGGCCGAGTGCAAACGCTTTAACAGACACGATATCAGTATGTTCGCCATACTTCATCGCGAGACCTGATCCTGCAATGGCCAGCAATAGCGCGAGCATCAGATGATCAGACGGCGCACTGATATATCGAATTCGGTCTACCAGGAGTCGGCGTAACCAAAGTCCAGCAAGGCCCAGAAACATCGCAATTCCGGCATAAACACCAGCCCACTGAATCAAAATTACCCACGACCATACCGGCTCTGTAAAGTAGCGTAAGTGACGCATGAGCGCGACAAGCATTCCAAAATGAAATAGCCATCCAAACAGCCAGCTCCACTTACTCCCTTTGAAAAGACTTTCAAAGAACACCACCTCTCGAAACATCCGAGCGCAGACCCCCGTTCTGGTCGTCGGGGCGGGGGTCGTGGGAATCACCAGCGGTGCTGGCGTGCGCGCGTATCGCAAAATCCTCTCCCCCAGGCCGACAAGAAATATTATCGTTGCCAGGTAGAAAAGAATTGCAAAAATTGATCCTAAAAGCACGAGTGTGGCTTTAACAGTTTAGGCAATTGAGCGCGATACTGAATTAACGCGATACCGTAAAACTCAGCATACAACCCCGATTACTTAAACACTAGCTCAGACGCAGCCCGTTGGCTTTGGAAGACCTGCATACTTACAAGCTTGCTTGGCGGGTCCATAAGGGAACAATTCGTACAAGTACTTGCTGTTTCCTTTGTCTTTACCGAGTTTTTTGCCAATCGCTTTGGTCAACACCCGAACCGCCGGAGCAATCTGATATTCGTCATAATACTCACGCAAAAAGTTAATGACTTCCCAGTGATTTTCATCCAAATCACAATCATCTTCCTTAGCCATATAAGCCGCAACCTCAGCATTCCACTCGCTCAAATCAGCGAGATAGCCTTCCTCATCGACTTCATACGTTCTACCGTCTAATTCAAATGCCATTTTCGAACTCCTCTTTTGGTACTAAGTAAAAACTAAAGCCAGCTCTGGACCTTATCGTTCCCAGTTGCTAACTCAACAAATCCATCATAACCCACTACTTGGATGCCAGAGACCAAACGATCTTCTGAAATGCCGCGCGCTTTAAGATCTGGGCCTAGCGCATAAACCTTCAAACTGTTAAGCGCTTCTGCGATTGAATCAGAGTGTACGCTTCCCGATAACGCGCCATAAACGCCATCTTCAATCAATAATAGATCGCTCCCAGATTTTGCCAATGAGAGGCAGGTTCTGAGACTTGAAGAGTCATACGGTGACTTGTTAACGGTGTGTAACATCAATTAAGCCCTCGCATCAGAAATTCAAAATTACGTCTTGCTCTTCGAGCAAATCCGCAAGCTGTGCCCGACTCACAATGTGGATCGATTTTTTTTCAGCCCAGTCGTCGTCTTCGTCTTCCCAAGTCAATGGCATCAAATCATCTTCGTTGAGTCCGCGCTCTTCCAGAGAATCACGCTCAACGTAAAGTCGGTTAACTTCATAATCTCCCAGCGCTCGATAAGCGGGTGAGAAATTTTTCATATCAGAATCGACTGTGTCTTGACCCTGCTTGAGCTGAAAAACGCCGTCGCCGATAAAAGCCATACTTACCTCTTGCTCAAACGCAGCACCAATGAGCACCACTTCAAGGCCCTCAAGCGCGTAGACCGTGCCATAGGGCGCATGACGGTTGACGTACATAAATTTTTTAGTTTCACTCATTGTCAAATCCGCTAATCGCCGAAAACCAGAACACGATCTGACTGAATACCGGCTTCAATCAGCTGGCCCAGTCCAGAGATTCGGAAACCAGGCGCAATGTTATCGCCATCTTTACCGTTCCGTTTAGCCTCGTCAGCATCCAGAATGCCTCGACGCTGCGCAGCAGCCACACAGAGCACAAGATCAAGATCATGCTCGACCGCCAATGCGCTCCAACGATTGACGATATTCCGGTCATCCTGCGGCGGTGTCGTCATGCGCGTGCCGTTATTGACCCCATCGTGGTAGAAAAACACGCGAAAGACCTCATGCCCCGCTCGTAATGCCGCATCGATAAAGTGATACGCCGTATCAGCCGCCTGATGGGTATAAGGCCCCTCGTTGACCATCACCGAAAATTTCATCTGGTGTCCCTAGAAACGAATGTGGGTTGACGCATTAAGACTTTTTCTTGCGCCGCGCCAGTTATCAATATGGAACTTGGTGAACGGCAATCCCGTCGCCTCAAAAAATCGGGGCCAACCGATACGATCAATCCAGTCATTAATACGCTCCCAATCCCGCGCGTCCTCTTTGTAAGCCTGCAATATCCGCTTCACAATCGCTGTGGCCTCAGGCCATCGTGGCGGATTGTTGGGAACCCCTGATGCCACTAATTTTTGAAAACTAGGCTTACTTCGGGCATTTGAATGATTGCCGCCAACCCAAATCGCAAGCTTGGTGTGCTCCGGGTCATTAATCTGCATAGGGGGACATGGGGGGTAGCACGCGCCACAGCAGATACACTTCTTCTCATCAACCTCAAGCGTTGGCTTTCCATTGACCTGTGCAGGTCGAATGGCGGCTACTGGGCAGCGGGCCACAACCGATGGTCGCTCACAAACATTAGCAACAAGGTCGTGATTGATCTTTGGCGGTTTGGTGTGCTGAACATTTATCGCAATATCACCTTGTCCGCCGCAGTTAATCTGGCAGCATGACGTCGTGATGTGAACGCGGTTTGGCATATCACAATTTTTGAACTCGTCGATCAACTCATCCATCATTGCTTTGACAACGCCAGACGCATCCGTTCCCGGAATATCACAGTGCAGCCATCCCTGGGTGTGGGCAATCATTGCGACAGAGTTTGCAGTGCCGCCAACAACAAAACCTGAATCTTCCAGTGCACTAATTAGCGGATCCACCTTCAACGCATCGGACACCATGTACTCAATATTGCTACGAATCGTAAATCGCACGAAACCATCGGCAAATTGATCGCCAATATCGCAAAGTTTCCGAAGCGTGAACACATCGAGAATTCTTTGAGTCGCGGCTTTTACAGTCCATACCTCGTCTCCACTTTTGGATACGTGGCGCAGGACCCCTGGGCGCGGGTGATCATGCCAATCCCACGAACCAAAGTTCTTGACCATCGAGGGGTGCATGTACTGGAAGCCATCCGGGCAACCTGATTCGATTGGCTTACGCATTTCTTTAGCCATAGTTCTCTCCAAAAAATTCTTGTGTTAGGTGATCAGCCGTCCAATCAACCTGCAGCCGACTGACTTTCTGCCTGGCGCTCGAACCACTTCACCGCCTCTTCATCCCAACCATCCATTCGGACATAGGAAGACTGTCGGGGATCGGAAATCATATGAGGATCCACCTCAATTTCGATTCCCTCTAAGAAGTTGACCAAGCCGATTCGCTCGATCATCTCTCCGCAGCGCTCATGCTCAAGGCCGTTCTCGGCCCAAAAATCAATGGTGTTTTCAGCTATTTCAGTAATCTTTTCGTAATCTTCTTCAGATTCAAGCTTCATAAAGGGAACAATGACTGTACCCATGAGGTCACCAATCTTTAGCGTACGCTTTCCGCCCATCAAAATGGTAACGCCCTTGTCTTCACCCGGCGATAACGCTTTTGGCACCACATTCAGACAGTGCATACAGCGCACGCAATTTCGGTTATCCACTTCCAGCGAATCATCGTCTTTCAGACTCATGCAGCGTGTTGGGCAACGCGTAATGATGTTATCAATCGTGTGCTGGCGCCCTTTTTCAGACACATATGCCTTCCAAGCCTCCTGATCTACTTTCATATCGTCACGCCAGGTGCCAATGACGGCCATATCTGCTCGCTCGATGGAGTTCATGCAGTCGTTGGGACAACCCGAAACCTTGAATTTAAATTTATAGGGAAGCGCAGGTCGATGCACATCATCCGTAAAATTATTAACAAGCGTTCTATGAATCTTGTGTTCATTCGCGCAGGACTGCTCACATCGTGCGGCTCCGACACAGGACATCGCGGTTCGGACACAAGGCCCTGCACCCCCCAGATCAAACCCATAGTCATTGATCTCATCGAAAAAATGTTGCGTGTTATCTGTCGAAGAGCCAATAAACATGATGTTGCCCGTCTGGCCATGGAACGTCACCAGGCCGGAACCCCATTTCTCCCAACTGTCAGCGAGCTGTCTCAGAATGTCAGTGCTATAGTGATTGCCCGCGGGGGGTTGCACTCGCAACGTATGAAATTCTCTCGACTCGGGGAATTGCTGACCGACTTCTGAAAAGCGTGGAATGATGCCGCCGCCATATCCATAAACGCTGACAGTGCCGCCTTTCCAGTAGCCTTTTCGGGTCTCATAAGAATGCTCAAGCTGCCCCAAAAGATCATTGGCAACCCCATTGATACGCTCCTCTGGATGCTCATCACGAAGGCGTTTGATGCCCGATATAAAACTGGGCCAGGGACCATTTTCAAGCTCATCAAGCATTGGGGTTTCATGTTGCTTTTTATCAGTCATACCTGTCACATTCCTCTTTATTTCCGGTCGGATTTGGCTGTGCAGACCTCACACAACGACTTCACTGCCATCGACGGGGCGGGTTCGCAGTTAAAATGCGACTCTCGAGTCTTCCGCATGCCTTGGTGGAGCGATCGTCTCAACTTCGACCTCCATTTTAAGCGTGGTCTGGGCAGGCGCCATTCCCACAGGGGGTGACCATCAAAAATTCTGATTTATCCAATAAGAGATAGTTTTTATTTTGCAATGCAAAAATCCTGCTTGGGGCCAAAAGCCCTGGATCTAAATTTTTTCTTTCAAAAACAATATCTTAGATCTCTTTCAAACCCATCATATTTTGGACGCCTCAATAAAACCCACTTCTCTGCATCAAAAATTACCGCTGAATCCGTCTTTTGGGAGAGTTTTCTAATCCGGTCGCCTCGTTACAATCGTTTGATCGAAAATCTTAAATGTTGCCCCGCTTTGAACTTAACTTCATATCAATCGACGTTTGCACCGCGCAATCCGGAAGCGAATGTCTTTGCGAATGAGCGTCACTGGGATAACTGGCTTTGCAAATATCGGAAATGTTTAGGAACACTCGTCGTTGATATCGAAACGCCATCTCATCTAACGACTCAGGAACACTCGGCGATTCAGGCTCGGCTCAGTAGCGCCAATATGGTGGTTTACCGATGTAGGTCGTCAGAAGCCGTAAATCGCAACCAAATCGCCCAACTGGCAGAACAGTTCGGCTTGGTTAACCCCACCCACAACCTTTTTGTAGCCAAAGATGGTCTTAGCGAAATCGAGGTGAAGGCTAATGGACACTCAAGCCAATACATCCCCTACACCAATCGCGCCCTCAACTGGCATACCGATGGCTACTATCGTAGTCACAAAAATCCTGTCCGGTCAATGCTACTCCATTGTGTACGGCCGGCCCAGAAAGGCGGATCGCTTGAAGCCATAGACTCACGAGCACTTTACGGACTTGTTAAACAAAAAGACCATCGATTCGCTGAAGCCCTTCGGATGCCTGATGTCATGTGGATTCCTGAGAACCAAGCACATGGCGCCAATCGCGAAGCCTCTTTAGGCCCTGTTTTCTTTTTTGAGTATGGCCACCTGCAGATGCGCTATACCGCTCGAAAACACAATGTGGTTTGGAAAAACACCTCTTTGATCTCGGAAGCAAAAGACGCGCTCGAAGAATGTCTTGAAGACCCCAGTATCCGGTTTAGATATCAACTTCAAGCCGGCGAGGGATTGTTAAGTGCGAACATTCCGCATCGAAGAGAACCTTTTGTTGACTCAGACGATCGCCCGGGGCGTTTGATATACCGCGGTCGCTATGCGCAACCCATTTCAACTGAGGCTTAAAAGGCTATGGACAGCATACTCTGGATCAGTGAGCTGATTCTGCAAAATCAACCCTCGACGTTCGCCGAACTGACCGATCTGGTTCGCGAACGCGCACGTGCAGGGGATCGGTTTTTACGGATGGACGTTAAACCGCCTTATCCTGATACGCCCGAGAACTGGGAATTCCGGCTCGAAGGCGCCTTCACCAGTCCCATCTAGACCGAAACCGGATACCAAAATCTCAGATGAAATATCTTAACAACGAATTTGACCTCGGCGCCGAATCTGATGAGGATGCGTCAACGTCAGTCGAGGCGCTTGAGGCCCAACTTGGCGCGGTAAGAGAAAGATTAAATGAAGCCCGGACTCAAATTGACGCCCCTCAATGGCGCCAGCTCGCGTTGCAGGAAGGCCGTCTTTTAGTCATGCTCGAAAAAAGTGATGAAGCTTGGTCGAGTGCCAAAATTTGCTTTGACCGATTTTGTAGCGCAAAGCTTTGGGCAGACACTGTTGAAGCCGCGCGAATCATGTTCCAGTCGGGACACTCTGATTCACTCATTGCACTCGGTCACGGCGTCTGGCTCGCAGTGACTTTTCCAGTCGATCCAGAGCTTTCAGTAGCACTCCTACAAGATATCATCGACGAAACACCCGATGACTCTGATGGCGCCGCCGTTGCGGCTGCTGTTGCTGCCTATATTGTTGATCTACGAGCAGAAGGAAAAGAGCATGAATCCTTGTCTTTTTTTACCAACCAGATGTTGGGTGCGGTAGCACGTCGACACAGCAGCATTGAAAATCAGGAAGCTTTTGATCAATGGATCTCTAGACTCGAATTAAACGACCCCATTCGATTCCTGCCGCGCCTTCGGAATGTTGTTGACGTATTAGTACAAGACAACTGGTGGATTGATCGAGAGGCCATCCAGGCCGCGTTGCCCATACAGTAAAAATCACAATGTCATCTGCCTACTGGACTGAATCTGAGCTTGAAAAAGCTAAACCGATAAACCCCGTTGTGGTTGATATCGTCTTTAAAATCCGAGGTCAGCAGATCGCGGCTGATCATGCTTTTGCTTTATCGAAAGCCCTCACAACTGAACTCCCATGGCTTTCCACTGAACGAGAGGTCAGTATCCATCTTATCCACGGCGCACAATCCGCTAATGGATGGTGCAAGCCTGATGATAGCGGCATTATCGAGCTTTCGGGTCGAACTCGCCTCATCATTAGAGTGCCACACTCTCGACTTGAAGACGCAAAAGCGTTAATCGGCGCTCGTTTGAATCTTGACGAGCACAAGATTGAAATACTCGATGCAAAACCTCGATCACTTTCAACCAACTCGACCATTTTTTCCCACCATGTTCGATCACTGGATGACACCAATAGCGAACCGGCGTTTCTAGCTTCTGCAGCGCACTGGCTAGAAGATCTCGCCATTACCCCCAAAAAAATGCTCTGCGGGGGAATGCGTCATCTAAAAATGAATGAATCGGTTATCTCGACCCGGAGTCTTTTGATTGCGGAACTTAACCCTAACGAGTCCATTGCCGTTCAGACGCACGGGTTGGGACCGGACCGATTATTCGGATGCGGAGTTTTTGTCCCCTCCAAGAGTATATCGGCCGTTCACCAACCAGAATCTGATCATTAACATCATAGACACGCTGAAATAGGAATTCATCATGCCAATCGAAGTCGACGGAAAATCAGTTGCCACCAACGAAAACGGGTTTCTTGAAAACCCAGATGACTGGAGTCAATCAGTCGCTGAGGCAATGGCAGCCACAGAGGATCTCGCCCTAACCAAAGAACATTGGGATGTTATTCACTATTTACGAGAAGAGTATTTTTCAAACAATGGCAACCAGCCGAACAACCGAACATTATTAAAAACAATGGGGTCTCTTTGGGACCGGAAAGTGAGTAATAAAGAAATGTTTGATTTGTTCCCTGGCAATCCAAGCAAGCAAGCTGGCCGTCTGTCCGGCCTACCCGAGAGTATGCGAAAAGGCGGTTATTAACGGTCACTGCTCGCGGACGACAGAAAATACTAATTCATATTTTTTTAAAGGAGAGTTTCATGAGTGAGAAGAAAGAGTTGATCGAAAAAATGATCGAGATGCAAAAAGCATTTATAGACCAAGAGCAAAACGGAGGCATCAATCCAAAAGATTACTTCGCGCCAGAGGATGGGCATGCGTTAGACGGCTATCGAGAATCATACGAAAAACTTGCGACACAGGTCGTGGACTTAGCTCATGAGGAGAAGGGCTCGAAGCGCTAAGCCTTAATCTAAAGGGAAAGCGCTTCTATCGAACATCCCTCAAAAACGCCATTCCGCGGCTCGCCACTGGCTCGATGTCGCTCCAGGAGCCCGGCGGCCTGGTGGCGCCAGTGATGACTTCCTTTGCGCACGATTTTTCGCAGGGGTTGAAAATCACCTCCATCAACCCAGCGCTGATAGGCGTTAAATAGCGACGGAAACAACTGCCGGCGAATGCCCGTCATGGTCGCAAAATAAAAGTGTAAAGGAGATTTTTCTTCCTGACTCAATAGCGCCGGTAGCACCATCATGCAATCAGCAAGCAGGTCTCGAACCGCGCGAATCAAAATCTCTTGTGCTCGGTCGCTTGCAGCCATCACCATCTGATTCCAATCGTCTCCTAGACACTCTCCGCATATTTTTTCTCCCAATTCATGCAGGATCGCAAACTCACTAAATTGCTCAGCCATCCGGTCAAGCGCGGTCTCTGGATCTTGACCAAATCCGTAACCCGCGAGTGTTCGGGCCATCGCATTTTTAGGTTTTTTCCACCGCCACTCCTCAATCATCTCCCATAAAACCCGACGAAGCGCTTCTTGCCGAATCCATATCGTGGTGCCGCGCGTCATCGCAGGAGGCGCGATCAGTTCACGAACAACCTCTTCTCCCGTATAAAAAAGCTCATACCCGTCTCCTCGCTCAAATGTGGTCAGGCGACCCAGCGAAAATACCGGTTTATCGAATCGACCAATCCCCGCGCTATAGCCATAGCCTTTCGGTACAAGCCAGCTGTTGATCTGATCGATGTCAAAAGCATCGACTTCACCCATCGGCAACGGAATCCTGCGGTACGACTGACCTTCCAAGGTGTCCCAATATTGCTCACGCGCCGATACCCACTCCCCCACCATCCCCGCATTCAGGCTCGCATCGTAGGGTAGATTCTGTTCCCACCTAAAATACTCTCTCATATGCATTAAATAAACGCATAACGAATAATCACCTGCGTGCTCTGCGTCAGAGAGATCGCAGTTGTATTTGATTGACTCAATAAACAAATCGGGAAGTGACGACATCTGTAAACCTTAAGATAAAATGACCGTGAGAAGCAACACTATGGCGACAAGAATCCGCGACCGGTGGCGAAATGCCGGACAACCTGTTCCGCTTGAGGAAAATGCAAAAGCGCTAGCTTACGTATGCTGGCAACTCGCATTAACCTCTGCCCGTAATCTACACGCGGAGGATTACATCTATGATGATGACCAACAACGGGTTGGGGTCATTCGAGAATATCTGATCTTCCTCGTACACGTCGCGGACCGACTGGCTTTTGATATTCTCGGCGAAGACGATCGGCCTGAGTTTGTGTCCGCGCTCGCCTACAATTGCGGGTCGCAACTACAACGCAACGCCAGCGAAATCTTGGGATCCGGGAAATATCGCGATGCGTTTATTACCGCGCTTAACGATCGCAATTCTGATTACGGTCAATGCTCATTTCAAAGCGGTTTACCGGGATACAGTCTTTTGCGTGTTTTTGGAGATCGAGTCAAAGCAATAATGGGGGATAACCAAACCAATCGGTGGGTGATTGATCAAGTCATGGAGGTCGACGGCCCTGATCTTGCAAAAAGACTTTCAAAGTCGTTTAGCAACTTGGTCAAAGGCTCCTCAGTTGACGAGCCTCGTGATGGATTTTCGCCCTAACGTCGAAATTACGATTTTTTGAAATCCGATGCGCTGTCTGTATTGTGGTTCTGCCCGTCCTCGTAACCCGCTGAATAAGCCGACGAAACACGCTGTTCCTCGCGTTCCGGATTACCCAAATAACCCCCTACCCATCCCTGGACATAGTCAGGATCAACACCCATTTTTTCCAGCGTATCGACGGTTTCATAGTAGATCGCGCCCATAGTAATCTCCAGTAATCAAAAAAATTTCTTCGATATTACCCTCACCCCCGCCGAACCGGGATATCCCCCTTGGGTGAGAGAGAACGATTTGCAGTGTGGCCTAAAAAGCGCCCTAATTAATAAAAATTGATAGATATTGAATTTGAATCCATGGATCTCTCGCAAGAAGACAGCCTACGACTCAACGTTTTGGCCAAAACCTCAGTCGCCATACGGATCGATGAAAATCAACAGGTTATTTTTGGCCTCGCCGACAGCAAAGAGCGAAGAATTGATCTCAAACCCTCGGGCAATACAGGCCAATACCTGCGTCTAATTCGCGAACACCTTTCCAACGTCGTGCTCGGAACGCCCGGTGGCTACCCGGTGTTTATTCAGCGCTGGACCCGAAGTGGCGCGCTTGGTGCTGAACGATTGAGCAAATTACTTTGCCTGGGTGAAACAGAGGCTATTGTTGCTGTCGCCGCTTCACCGAACATTACTGACACGTTGGCAGGCAGAGCGTGGTGGTGCCTCCCCACTGCAGAAGTGGCGCGTCTCATGTTGAGTCGAACTCAAGTCATCCAAGGCAGAACCGGTCCCCCGCTGGCGCAGTTTCTGCTTGAACATCTCCCGTTCGAAATTGAAAGCACGGTCATCATTCAAACCGTGCAGATTCTGCTCGTCTCGGAACTGATTGATCAATCTGCGAAAGCCCAACTCTGGGCACAAGGACAAAAAAATCCTGCCTACCTTATCGGGTTCCTGAGCGCAGGCCCCGAATATATGATTCAAACTGACTCTCAAAAATCCAGCGAAACAGAGGATCTGGCCCAACTGTCCAACACTGTTGCCCAGCACATTGAGCGCGCCCTCTCACAAACAGGGAAACACTATCTTGAGGGTTGCACGCGCGCGCTACGAACCGCAACCGATATGGACTCTGTCGTCGAAACGTTGGAAGCGTTGCATAGATTTCTCATGCCAATCGCGGACACCCCGCAACTCCCTCGAACACCTCATTTGCTCAGTATTGCCGCTCGCGAGCGTTTTAATTGGGTCGCCTCTAAAATTGACGATGCAGAATTCGCCCTGATCCTTAATCGCCATCCTGAAACCGAGATCAAAGCGATAATCTTACTCAGCCTTGTCGGTGAACCCCTCGTCGCGCCCATATTCGCCGTCACTGACGCAAGCGGCAGTTTGATGCGAAAAAAACTGGCACCCGCACTCGATCCCGCGTTTGCGGCAATCAAAGCGCTAGGCATCGCCGAAGATCACTAGATCGAAACGTATCCTGGATTGTTTTTGATACCTTTTACTTTAGGGACATTTGCCACAACGTCTTGAATCACTTTACGATCACGTAAATACTCAGCCAGGACATCCCAGATATCAGGCAGCTCATCCGGCTGAGGATTCACACTGGCCCATCCCGCCACCTTGTAAAGACGAGAAGGATCGATTGGCTTTCCGTTAAGTTCAAGATCAGACAAACGCTGGCCCATCGGAGCGGAAGGATTAATTGCATAGCGTAATCCACCAATCCGAACCATATCGCCGCCCATCTGGTAATAAGGATCCGTATTGAAAAGATTGTCTGCAATATCCTCGAGAACCAGCTTAATGTTTTCACCCGTAAGCTCATTTAGCGTCGATTTAGCATAAGTAATACCCGTCTGATCCATGACTCGCTCGACCGTTATGTCATCTCCCGGAAGCAAGCTCGTCCCCCATCTAAAACCGGGCGAAAACGCGATATCAGCACCCCGAACCTCCATTAGCGCGTCCACAATCACCTGATCAAAAGTACCGGTAAAGTTTCCCCGCCGATACAAGGTGGTCTCAGTTTTTGCCAAAACAGTCTCGAGCTGCTGTTTAAACGGTTCTCGCACGCCCTCGATATAAGCTGACATTTCCGGGTCAGCGGGCAGCAAATTAGCAAATATAGGCAACAGACGATAGCGAAAATCAGCAACCTTCCCATCGCGGACGTCAAGATCCATTACCGAGAGAAACTTGCTATTCGATCCTGAATTTGCAACTAATGTTTTGCCGCGAGCATTCTGAATCACACTCGGCATTGGCATCCCATCATGCGTATGTCCGCCCAGAATGACATCAATTCCCGTAACGCGACTGGCGAGTTTTAAATCAACGTCCATTCCATTGTGAGACAAAAGCACGACGACTTGTGCGCCTTGGGCGCGAACCTCATCAACCATCTGTTGACATTGCTCCTCTCGAATACCAAAACTCCAATCCTCAATGAGATATCGCGGGTTTGCCAGTGTGGTATACGGGAAAGCCTGTCCAATAATGCCGACTGGAATACCGTTCATTTCCCGAAGGGTATACGGCTTAAAAACCTGTCCTGATTCCTGATCAAAAGCCGGTTTATCGTCAAACGAAGCGTCTTCCGTCAACATGATGTTCTGCGCCAAAAATTCAATAGGCGACAGCTGGGTGTCTACGATCTCACGGACACGATCAATGCCGTACGTGAACTCCCAATGACCGGTCATGATGTCAACACCCAGTAACTTACAGGCTTCCACCATGTCCTGACCCTGCGTCCACAGTGCTGTGGCAGAGCCTTGCCAGGTGTCGCCACCATCCATCAAAAGGCTGTTTGGACGTGAGGCTCTGAGCTGCTTCACCAATGTCGCAAGGTGCGCAAAACCACCGACCTTTCCGTATTTACGTGCGGCAGCCTCAAAGTCCAAATAAGTAGAAGCATGCGCATTTGCAGAATGGGCAGCCACTTTAAAATGATTGAGAAAATGCTCCCCGA